>Ga0208823_1002447_pt1 | contig 13939 bp, 14 predicted proteins | sample AD_UKC075_MetaG_FD_184440 | JGI IMG/M metagenome (GOLD analysis project Ga0208823, IMG submission 184440) | Active sludge microbial communities of municipal wastewater-treating anaerobic digesters from USA - AD_UKC075_MetaG (SPAdes) (version 2) | ecosystem: Engineered > Bioreactor > Anaerobic >... | reverse complement strand
GTCATTCTATTGGTGCCGTGCAGGTGCGGCCAGCCCCCGTGGGTCGGGTGACCGACTGGACCTTCCGTCCGCAAGGGTCGGATCCGATCCGATGGGACTGGTCCCTCGGACCGCCAGACGTCCACGGATTAGTGCCGATCCGGAACCCGCGGTCGACGGAGAAGTCGAGACACATCCCGGTGCAGGCGCACTGCTTCGTCACGGGCACCACGTTGAAACTGGAGTCGGGCCTGGAGTACGACCTGCTCCTGATGCTGGAGCGCGACCCGACCGCTGCGTGGTTCGTGCCGCAGCCCACCCGTCTCGGCGTGCGGCTGCCGAACGGTCGACGAACGATCCACACGCCCGACCTGCTCATGCTCGACACGGCCGGCCGCGTCACCATCTGGAATGTCCGTTCGGCTGATCGCCAGGATGAGAAGTTCCGGATCCAGAGCGACGCGACCGCCGCGGCGTGCCGGGAGGTCGGCTGGGACTACAAGGTCTTCCCCGGACACTCGCGCGCCAAGAAGTTCAACCTGAGATGGCTCGCGGCATACCGCCATGACCGACCTTGGTACGAGGCGGCACGGCCGGAGCTCGTCGAGATGTGTGCCGAAGGCGCGACCACGAACGATGTCATCGAGGCGGACCGTGGGTCCGGTCATCTCGTCTCTGCCATGTGGCACTACGCGTGGCGAGGCGACCTCATCGTCGACCTGGACCACTGGATCGGACGAAGGGCCCCGATCGCCTGGGCCAACGGACAATCGGATGGGTAAGGCAACAGTCGACTGCTTCGTCGGGATGCGAATCCTGACCAACCGTGGCGTGACCGTGATCGAGGAGATGGACCGCCACGGGGTCCACTTGAAGGACTCCACCGGTCACGCCTACTTCACCGCCTTCACCGAACTGGACGCCAGAGAGGTGAGCGATTCCGGAGTCCAAGTGCTCCACTCCTCGCTCTTGCCGTGGTTCGTTCAGCTGCCCGCCGAGGTCCAGGCAACCGCGCTGTTCCGGCAGCAATGCATCCTTGAGGTGCGCACCGGCTATCGCGAAGGCATCGCCGAACTTGCGCAACCAGGCGAGCCCTTCTGGCCGTTCGGCGAGACCTACGGCGTCAGCATCACCAAGCGCTACGAGCACATGAGCCGATTGGTGTCCTTCGAACGGACCGTCGACCGGACGATCATGCAGCGCGTCTACGACGGGGAGATCCAGAAGCCGAGCATCTCCGGCCGAGCCATGATGACCTGGGACAAGAACTGGATGACCCTCGGTCTTGGCGGCGTCGTCGATGGACGCAGCATCCGGGACAAGCAAGGCTTCGACGCCCTCGATGCCAACTTCCGACGGATCGCCGAGGAGCACTTCCGCCAGTTCGACGGTCGCCGGAGCGCGATCAGCCGCAACGAGATCGAGCGACGGATCCGCCTGCAGATGAAGCAGGAAGGGCTGGTTATCGAGAACCTGCCCGAGCGGCTGATGGAGGAATACCTCAGCCATCACTGGCGAGCCATCGGGCGCACGACCAAGCAGCAGAAGTCCCGCAGCCTGCGCAAGGTCTCAGGGCATGAGAGCTACCCGGCCCAGCACAGCACCCAGTGCTGCACCGACATCTGCCGCGGCGACAACCTCATCTGGGACCCAATCCAGGACCGGCCCGTCAGCGTCGAGATCGGCTCCATGATGAGCACACCATCGCGGGTTGTCACCGCGATGCGCCTGTTCCCTCGCTCCGCCAACGGTGTCGACGTCGGCCTGCTGCTCTACGACACCATGCGGCAGCAGTCGATGCTCGTAGAGAATGGCCCCGACGGTCCGACGATCGACGACTGGCGCTGGATCGGGGTGCCTGAATCCCTGGACTTCAACGGGAACCCGGTGCGGACCGGGAGGCGGGGCGCCGCTAAGCCGGACTTGGCGATCTGGGGAGAACACCAGGTTCCAGGCGTGACACCCACCTCGGTGAGGTCCGATCACGGGTCCATCTACGTCGGTAGACACTTCCGGTCGCTGCTCGACCAGTTCGGCATCACCCTGCAGCTCAGCCGCGGGAAGAAGCCCAGCGACAACCCGCACATTGAACGGCTTCACGAGACCTACCAGCGCTTCTACCAGCAGTCCGACGCGTTCAAGGGCCGCGGAATCTACGAGCGAGGGTCGTGGGTCGGGGTCGTTGCCGATGAGCCGATGTGCACCGCCGAGAAGTACTTGACCGACATGCAGCGCTTCCTGACCTTGGATTACAGCAGGCAACCACACGACGGACTGCACCTCCCGGGTGAACCGGGCAGGCGCGTCACACCGCTCGAGTACTGGGACGCCCTCTTCGCGATCACCGGCCGGATCACGATCCCGGTGCACCCCGACCTGATCTACCAGTTCCTCCCCATCATCTGGCTTGCGCCCGGCCACGCCGGGGTCGAGTTCAAGAACCTGACCTACGACGACGAGATCCTCGAGGACTTCCGCGACGTGCGGAAAGGAACCTTCCGGGAGCAGGACAACGCGATCCCGTTCCACCACGACCCACGTGACATGACCCGCATCTGGTTCCGTCACCCCGACACCGACCGCATCCACGAGATCGGCTGGCGAGGACGCCACCTCATCGACGCCCCCCTGGTCGACGTCCTCGTCGACCGCGTCAACGAACGCATCCAGCAACGCGGAGGCAACCGCGCGCTCAAGAAGCGCACGATCATGCTCCAGATCATCGACGAGATCGGTGACCTATCCACGCCAAAGGGAAAGGACGAGTCACGAGCCCAGCTCTCGGCCGCGTACATCCGCTGGGGACAAGCCCAACGCGACCACGACGAAGTCGCCGAAGTCCATCGAGCGCTGGAACTCGCGCAACAGGGCAACGTCGTGCGCCTCCCCTCCACCGTTCCCGCCGACGGCAACTCAGAAAGGGCCGTGTGCGGGCCGGCTCAGGAGACCGACGAAGAGTCCTGGCCCGACTACCGAGAGATGGTGTGACGTGGACGCGCGCGACTGGCATCGACAGGCAACCACTCCGGCCCCCACTTGGCCTGACCCAGTCTCCATCACCGACGTCGACGCCCTGTCCCGACAGTGCAGGGACAACTACTTCCGTCGTTTGACAGGGGCGATGAACGCGACGGTTGTCGTCTCCAGGCCCATGGAGGCGGTCGCGGCTCACCTCGACGACATCGTCGCGACGAACCGGCTTCGACCGCCGGGAGCGATGCCGATGATCGCCGTCACCGCACCGTTCTCGGCGGGCAAGTCCACACTGCTCAAGCACTGGGGCTTCGGCGTGTACCGCGGCGTCCTCGGCGGACAAGCGAACGAGGAGCGCCCCACCTGGTCGCCACAGCCTGGCGTGACCGCGGACTGGGTGCCGGTCGTCTACGTGACACTCATGGCATCGAGCTCGATCAAAGAGATCAACGCACTGATCTTGCTCTACCTGGGGTATCCGCCCGAGGGCCTCGCCCGCACCACGACCACCCGGGTGCTCCATGCGCTACGGATGCACGGGGTTCAGGTCGTGATCCTGGACGACGCTCACATGCTCCGCACCACCAGCGCGCAAGGCCGAGCAGTGCTGGACTACATCAAGTTCCTCAATACCGAACTCGGAGAGGTCAACAGGGGCACCGTCATCCTGGTCGGCGCGCATCTCGAAAGCACCGCCATCCTTGATGACCCGCAGATCCGCGCACGGCTGACGACGATGACCATCGACGCCTTCCAGATCACCACCATCGAAAAGAAGGCGGCCTGGCAGGACCTTCTCGCGACGGTCGGCGACCGACCGCTCCAGCATCTACCCGACGCAACGCCCGACTTGTTCGTCACCAAACTGGCCCAGCACATCTGGCGGCGGACGCAAGGTTTCGTCGGCGAGACCACGAGACTCATCGGCCGCTCCGTTCTGGATGCCGTGCACGACCGGCGCAGCGTCATCACCCACGACGACCTCGATGCGGTCGATCTCAGCGATCGCTCCATCGACGGGCAGATCGACGCTGCCGCCGCGGCACGGAAGGGACGGCGATGACAGCGCTTCTTCCCGTACGCCCGACGCCCCAACCCGGCGAGCCACTCACCTCGTATGCCGGGCGCCTGGCCGACGCCAACGGCGTGACCCGCCGTCGGGTCCTCCCGGCCCACCGGCACGACGTCGGCGTTCCTGACGATGAACTGGGAGCTGTCGCTGCCCTCGCCGGTCTCGACTCCGGAGCCGCAGTGCGGCTGACGATGGACCGCTACCCGCCGACCGTTCGCGGGCGGGGCAAGACGCATCGAGGCGGTTGGCGGCTGCACTTCAGCGTCGAGTGGGTGTGTCCGCGCTGCACCGCCCTGACCGGTCGGCGCGAACTGCTCTGGCAGACCGCACTGTCCCCGGTATGCCGCGAATGCCGTGTCCTGCTCGTTCCAACTGGCCGTCGCGGTGTGTCTGCGGAGGAGGAGTCTGATCGACTGCTGGACCTGGCCGACGAGCTCACCTCGCTGGCCGAGGCGTCGATCGCTCACCAGTCCGCGCGGATGCGCCTGGGAGCCTTTCGGCGGGTGTGCGCCGTCGTGGCTCAGACCATCGATGACCAGTGGCCTGAGCGCCCCTGCGGCCTGCCGGCCCTCGACGTGGCGGCTGCTCGCCGGTGGGGCGTCTTCCCCAGCCCCGACCCAGGAACAGTGGCCGTCATCCTATCGGCGGCCGCACCCGGCCTCGACTCGGGCTACTGCCGGGACCGCCTGCTGCGCGAAGGGGCGCAACGTCGCCGACGCGGGCACACCCTGACGGTCCCGCCGCATCATGTTCCCAACGCTGGCCGCTACCTGCCCAAACGGCCACCATCGCCGCAGAAGACCGCGCCGATCCTGGCCGGGTTCAACCGCGAGGACGCCAGCCGCCTGCAGTGGCTCATCACTCAGCTGACTCACCAGGTGAGGCGGCACGGCATACGGCCCGACCATGTCCCCGCGCTGCTGCCCGCGCCCGGCGAGGACGGACTGCCCGACTCGTCCGTGTGGCGTACCCGCTGGCACTCCGCGATCGCGCTGCACCTGCTCCTCACCCACGTCCATCACGGACCGACCTCCTCAGCCCGCGCCTGTCACGCCTTCGGCACCACCGACACCGACACCAGCCTCCTCCTGGACGGCATACGCCTCGGCCGCGGCATCCACGACCTCGACGCCGCCCGCCTCACCGACGCCGTCGACGCCCTCGTCCACGGCGGACTGGTCGACTACCAGCGGCGCCGCGACACGCTCCGCCCTATCACCCGGCTCCCGAGGCTGCCCCTCGCCAACGAGCGGCTACCCGATATCGACGGCCACCCCGGACGCGAACTCGCCTTGACGTGGATCTGGACGCGGCTCACCCACGGGCCGTCGTTCACCAGCCCGCGTCCGTTCATCGCCGACCGGCACGTGCGCGCCTTCGACGCCGCGATCGACCCCGAGACCCGCCTGGCCCTCGCCGAGGTTGGCCAGCAAATGCTCGCCGACGCCGACGTCATCACCATCCCCGCCACCCAGACCACCTGGGCGGCCGTCACCCGGAGGTACGGATGAGACCGAGCAAGAACCCCACTCTGAAGGACCTGCGGGAACGCACGACGCAGATGCTCCAGCGGATCGACGACACCCCCATCGCCCAGATCGACGCCACCTACTACCAGCACTACTTCGAAGAGCTTCGACTCCTCGCCGAGGAGTGGCAGGCCCGGACTGTCAAGCCCCCGCCCATCACGCCGACCAAGGTGTGGCGGGCCACCCGTAACGACGCGTGGGTGGGCATGTTCACCGAGGAAGCCGTCACCGCGCTCGTGCGTGCCCTTCCGGACGTCACCGTGACGCCGCACACTCTGCGTACCGAGGTCACCGCTGGACAGCTCGAGGTATGGAGTCGCCTGTGACCCCCCGACGCCGTTCTCATCGATGTCTAACCCCTCTTATCGAAAACATGAGAGGCCATAGACATGCCTAGACACCAGCCAGGCACCCTCCCCGCGACCATCGGCGCCGACGCCCCACCGACCGTATGGCTGCTACGGGACGACACCACCGTGCTCGGCGTCTACGACACCGAACACGGCGCCCGCATCGCCCAGGCCGACGCCCTGTTCCAGATCCTGTGCACCCTCGGCCGCGACCTGGGCCGCCTCAACGCCATCACGGTCACCCCGCGATCGTGCACTCCACCAACACTGATCCCGCGCGGGTGAGCCGGTGAGAGGCATCAGCCGCGAAGTCCTCGCCCGCGACGCCGCCTGGTCGCTGGCCGACGGCGCCTGCAAAGACCTCACCCTGAAGTGGGCGCGGTGGGAGGCCACGTATGCCGCCACCCTCACCCGCGCGACCCGGCTCGCCGCCCTGACCGAACCGGCCAGCGTCTGCACGGCATGCCCGATCACAGTCGAGTGCGCTGACCTGGCCGTCCTGTCCGGGTACACCGGCCTCGCCGCCGGCCAGGGCTACCGCAACGGCCGACCCGACCTCGCCCGCCAACGACACCCCAGACAGCGGAGGACCGCATGAGCACCCATCACGTCTACCCAGGCTTCATCCGACTCGTCGACAACTCCCACGTTCCCGTCGTGCTTGTCCTCGACGTCGACCACCGCGTCGTGGTCAGTGCCGATGTCGCAGACGCCGCCGAAGACGTCCCGGCACTGGCACGAGACCTGCTCAGCAGCGGAGGCCTGCCCGACACCGTCGTCTATCTCGACAGCCCGCTCTTCCCGGGCCTGGTCGACGGCATCGACAGCGCTCTCAGCGGTACAGGCCATCGTCCCCACCGCGTCGCGACCATTGACGGAGACGAACTGGAGTGGGTCCTCGACGAAGGTCGACGCGTCATCAAGGCAGTCGAAGCCCGCAAGCCCAGCTGCCCTCACGATGTCTCCACGCTCCTGCGCGTTGCGCTGACAACAGCACACGAGCGAACGAGATGAGACGTCACGCCGCGCCACGTAGGCTGCCTGTCGACGCCCACCCTTGCGAGGGACCGGGAAGTGACCCCCAGGATCTCCTGCCGGACGACAGGGCCTGGGGGTCGCGCACACCACCCCCAGACACGCCATGACCTCGGCCCTGCCGGTGTCCGTGACACCACGCCCGGGTGAGTCGATCGAGTCCTGGCTCGAGCACCTCGCCGACGCCAACGGGCTGACCACCGCCCAACTCCTCGGCGCGACCGGCCGTGGACGCGCCGGCAACCGGTACCTCACCCTCGCGCCGTCACCCGAGACGATCACCCGGCTCGCGTCTCTCGCCCGCGTCGACGAACAGCACGTGCATGCCGCCACCCTCGCCGCATTCGACGGAACCGCCCTCGACCTCACCGGTCTCGACCCGAACGACCGGCACTCCTACCGGCAGGTCGCGGCCCGAGGCTGGGCACCCGCCCACGGCACCCAGATCTGCCCGGCGTGCCTCGCCGAGGACGGTGCTTGGCGGTCCGCGTGGCGGCTCCTCATCGTCACCGCCTGCACCCGACACCAGTCACTGCTCGTCGCCCGGTGCCCGTCTTGCCGGCGCCCGTTCCGGGACCAGCGCCACTCCCACCTCCGCCTGGTTGGCGCCGCCACAGTGTGTGGGAACCCGCTCGGTGCCGGCCCCACCAAGCAATGCCAGCACGACGTCGCGACGATCCCCACGAAGCCCGCCAGCGAGGATGCCCTCGCTCTGCAGCGCCGCGTTGACGCTGCCCTCGCCGGGCAGGCGGTCCCCGTCCTCGGGCAGCCCGTCAATGCGGCGGCTTACCTGACTGACCTGCGCCACCTCACCACACTCCTGCTCCACCTGGCTGGCCAAACCGGCGCCGAAAAACTCGCCGACTGGGCGAGCGATCTCACCGACGAAGCCGCCACCCGCGGGGGTGACCGCGGACCGCGCTGGGGCCTGCGCCCACCCGAACAGCCCGCTCTACGCGCTGCAGCGCTGGCGACGGCCGACGGCATACTCACCGCCCCCGACGTCGACGCCGCTGCTGCCCGGCTCACGCCGTGGACCGAGCTCACCCCGACCACCAACGACGGCCCGCTCGGGTGGCTCGCGGACCGCACCGTCATGACCCCCACCCTCACCCGTCTGGTCATGTCCGCCCGCGCCCCACACCGCCGCCTGTCCCACCACCTCGACAATCACCCGGGAGGGCATATGCCGATCAACCCCACCCTCGTCCCACAGGTCATCCCCCACGCCCAGTACGTCGAACACCTCGACGGTGCGTCCACCTCCAGCGAGGACACCGTCCGGCTGTTCGCGTCCCTGTCCCTGGCCCGGCTCCACCCAGACGTGACCTCGTGGGCCGCGGCCGCCGAAGCCCTGAACATGCCCGGCCCAATGGGAGTGCGCTGCGCCCGCGCCTGCTCAGCCACCATGCTCATCAGCGCGGACGAATGGAAGAGCCGGATCTATCGAGCCGGGGAAGAGACCGACCGACGCGACTACCGAGCCACCGAAGCCAAGATTCACCACCGGCTCGGCATGACCCGCTGGTTCAACGAATGGGCCCGCCGCAACCGCCCAGACGCCAGATACGGCGACCACGACCTCGCCCTCACCTGGCAATGGGTCCACGTCGCCCACGCCCACCTCGATCTCTCACCCGTCTGGCGAGGGAGGAAGCCGACGGCGAAGGACCGCGCCCGCTTCCGCCAGTTCGAGAACTCCCTCGACGAACGCCAACAGTCCGAGCTCGCATACGCCCTCCACAATCGGGCGTGATCCGTCAGCCACTTCGCGATTGGCTACGCCTGCTCAGCGCGTCCACGAGCCGTTTCCACCAGGTCGGTGGTGCTGGAGCGCAAACGGCTGCCGCTGTAGCCTGGTCTCGGACGTTGGCCGCTCTTGTCGAGGCAACGCCGATGGGCGGGAGCCACTCGACTGCATCCCGAGTGATCAGGTAGTGAGATCGGCAGGGCGATTGGCCGATTCTGACGGATGGTCGCAAGTTCACGGAGCCGGCGAATGTGAGGGTCCAGCCGTCACTCGCGAGCGGGGTCACAGCCTTCGCTCCCGCTGAGGAGGCGATGGCTGCGTCCGCCGTGGCGACGTCGTCGACCATCCGATCGACCGAGGGAACGAAGGCCGATCAGCTGGCGACACGACTATCCGTTGGCCGATCAATGGTCGCCGTCAAGACGGCTCGACGCCCGGTCACCGTGGCCCAATGCTTCGTTCCCCACTCGTAATGCCACCATTCGTCCGGGATGCCGACAAACCCGGCCCGAAGCATGCTCGCGTCCAAAATCAAACGGTTATCCCGAGCCTCGCAGTCGTCACGGGCTACCGGAGGGTGGTCGATGTACCAACGACGGTGCGCCTGATGTGTGAAGTCGTCGAATCCCGTTCCCATCTTGGCGGGTTCGCCATTGACGGTCAGACTCAGGTCAACGGTGCCCCCGGTGCCGTGCGGATATACCCCGTCTGGGTGGCGGACGAACGTCACCGCAGCCACCGCAGCCTCTGCCTCCGTCATCCCGGTGGCGATGAGCTCGTGCACGTAGCCGTTGAAGATGTCGAGTTGGACGCTGTGCGGACGATAAGCGTCCCAAATGATCAGGTCGTATGTCCGACCCGCCCTACTCGCGCGCCGGACGTGTGCGCGGGCTCGTCGCAGGCGCCTGGCTGCGAGCGGGTGAAGGAGCAGCTGGCTGAGTGCGCCCGGACGACCCATCTGCTGGTACTGGGGCCTGTAGGGGATCTCGGTTAGGTGCTCGAGGATGGGGGCCAAGTCGGTGTGCTGAACATTCATCATGAACTCCCTGGAGCCTTGTCTGAGAGTCGGACAGTGATGCCGCGGCCGGCGAAGCTGCGGGTGAAGTCCTCCCAGGACAGCGGGGCGTCTGCCTGCGCGTCTGGCCAGTAGCCGGAGGGGTTGTGGATCGTGACGCCTCCTCGAGTGATGCCGGTGAGGAGTACGAGGTGGCCGCCTCGCGAAGGAAAGTTGGGCCGAGCGCCGACGGTGAGGTCACGGATGGCCGGCGTAACAGAGGCGATGACTGCGTTCCCGTGCTGCTCGAGATGGGCACGGATCTCTTCAGCGGTGCCCCCTGTGAATGCTTCGGCGTCTTGCCCCCACCGGTTTTGGAGGTAGGCCACGGCTGGTGCGTAAATCATCCCGTGCACGGCGTCGGTGACTGGGTCGACGACGTAGCCGCCTGTGTTGATGAGGTCCTGTGTGACCGTGGCAGGGTTTGGGACGGTGGCTCCGGCGGCGCCGATCAAAGAGCGTAGGCACGCGACGCCGCATGTTCTCCACGCCCAGTGCGCATACTCCGCCGGAGAGCCCCACCCGGCCTCGTGCCACCGGGGGTCGGAGGCTGTGAGGTCCGGGTCGTCGAGGTAGTCGTTGATGAGTTCGCGGGAGGCGAACTGGGAGTAGTAGGGCGCCGTGATCATGCCGCCGCCGGTCGGCTGATACCCGCGACGCGGGTGAGGCGGTCGAAGAGGGCGTCGTCGATGTTGCCGCCGGAGACTACGGCCAGGGTCGGTTCGAACCGGACCGAGGCTCGTCTGGCCGCGGCGAACGCCGCGGCCCCCGCAAGTTCGGCCCGAATGCCGGCCTGGTGCCACAGGTCGGCTACGGCGTCACCTAGTTCGTCGGCAGTGGCCGTCTCGATCTGGGCCTGGAAAGCTTGAGCGATCCGATACGGGAGAGCGCCAACCTGGCGGACACACAGTCCTTCGGCGACGCCTCGCGGCACATCGATGGTGAGCCGCTCCCCGGCCTCCAGAGACAGGCACATGGCCGCCGCGCCCGCGAGCTCGACACCGATCACCTTCGTGGTCGCACGGTCGAAGGAGAGGAGCGCCGCGGCGAGTAGGCCGCCCCCTCCGACCGGGACGTACACGCTGGAGGGCATGGTCCCGAGCTGCTCGATCGCCTCGGCGAACAAGGAGGTGTGGCCGCCGATGATGAGGGGATGGTCGAAGGACGGGACGTACGTTGCGTCGTGTCGCGCGGCCCAAGTCTGCGCGGCGGCGGCGCACCCGGCGTAGTCGCTGTCGATGAGCAGCAGTTCGGCGTTGCCGGCGACGATACGGGCCATCTTGGCCTTCGGTGTGTCGCTGGGCACGAAGACGACGGCGCGACGTCCTGTGCGTCGTGCCATTTCCGCTACCGCGGCCCCGTGGTTGCCTGTGCTCGCGGTGACCACCGATCCGCGGCCGGAGTCCTGGAGCAGCAAGGCGCGCACGCCGCGGTACTTGAACGCGGCGGTGATCTGCTCCGTCTCGTTCTTGACGTAGATCGCGGAACCTGTGGGGCCCGTGAGGTGGTACAGCCCTGTGGTCACCAGCGGGGCGCCATGAAATGTGGTGGTCATGCTCAGTGCTCCTCGATGGAGTAGTCGAAGCGGACATCGAGCTCGCGGACTCGTCGCCGCGCGTCGGCCACGAACAGTGACTCCACCAGGTCGGTGAGGGTGAGTCCGGCGTGGGCGAGCATCGCGGGGTAGATCGAGTTCTTCATCAGCCCGGGCAATGTGTTGGTTTCTAGGTAGACCGGCAGACCGTCGGGCCGGACGATGAAGTCCAGTCGCGCCATCCCGAAGCCGCCTAGGCCGATAAAGAGCCGCTCAGACAGGCGTTGCAATCGGCGGGTCGTCAGGTCGTCCTCGAACACCTTGCGGGTGGCGCCCGCTTGGTGCTTGGCCGCGTGATCATAGAAGACATGGCCATCGCCGGCGTCGATTCGAACCACAGGCAAAGCTGTCACCCGGTCGTCCAAGTCAACGACGCCGACGGAGTACTCTCGCCCAGTCACACACTCCTGCACCACCGCCGTAGGGGAGATCGTCAGGACGTCCGCAACGAGTGTCAAGCAGGCTGGGGACCAACCAGAGACCTTGAAGGTCTTAATCGAGGCACCACTGCCTCCGGGCTTGATCACCAGCGGCCCGTCGATGTCGATGTCGACGTGGCCCCGAGCCAGATCGCGGGAGCGCAAGAGTCTCGTGGCGGGGACCGTCCCGTCGGCTCCCATCAGTTCGGCGGCGATTGGGCCGCTCGCCCACTTGGCCATGCCTAGTGCGTCACCGAGCACATCACCCCAGGACCCGGGCAGGCCGTGAGTGCGAGCCCAGCCGGCGATGACCCCGTCCTCGCCGTTCTGGCCGTGAAGCAGGCTCAGTGTCCATCCTTTCTTCAGAATGGCGGGAAGCTGGGCATGGTCGATGACGGCGAGGGCGCGCAGTTCTGACTCGGGCCGGACTGCAGGATCACTGTCAACGTGAATCCGCCCGTCGCGACCGATGTATGCCGTGAGCGTCACGCGGACGCGGTCGCGGTCGAGCGCCGCGAAGGTGTTGGCAAAGCTGCTCAGCGAAGCGTCATGCTCGCTGCTCACCCCGCCGTACAGGATGGCGATGTTCCTCATGACTCGTCCCTTCGCTTGTGCTGATGCTGAAGGCGTTTGCCTTCTAAACCTGATGCAGAACGCCAGGCCGCTCCAACAGTATGGAGCACTACTCCATATTCGTGTCAAGAGACATCACAAGTGTTAAGCGACGGTCCACGTTGCGCAGGGTCGAGCAGGCTGATCTGGCGGCTTCCTCCACGTGATTTGAGCAGCAGCCCACAACCCCTTGACACCACTCCACGGTGGAGAGAGGATTGCGACCCGAGCCACCCGTCTTCCTGTGGCGGCTGGACCTCCTGTGGAAGGGGTCGACGAGATGGAATCAAGGTGCTGCAGCAGCTGTGTGACGGAGGGCCGATGCGACGTTGGATACGCCGTGCTGGCACTGGATCTCTTGGAGGCGATGCACCCGCGCGTGACCGTGCTAGCTACCAGTGGTCGAGCTGGCCTGGCGGCGGTGCTCGGCGAGATGCTGGTCATGCCTGAGGTCAGGTCGAGCAGGCCGGTCGAGGAACTGGCGCGCTACAAGTGCCTCGATCCGAGCCTCACCTTGTGCCCGACCTCGCCCTCAAGTGCCGCATAATCGTTTCGGAAGGAACGAGATGTCCAAGTCTTCCAGTGTTGACAACCGCGATTTGCCGACACGTATCGTCCACGCTGCCAGGGAAATTCTCCTAGAGGGTGGTCCTCGGGACGTAAAGAGCGCCCGAGTCGCCGAGGTTGCAGGCGTCAGTCAGACGACGATGTTCAAATACTTTGATGAGGGTGTGGCCGATGTGCTCACGGCGACTTACGACTCAGCGTGGGGCGAGATCAACGACTTCCTAATGCTCAGGTCCTTCGAACACCCGTCTTCTGGAGACCCGCTTATGGATCTCGTTTCCGAGGTCGCTGCCTTGGGTGATCTCGCTGACGACCCGAGGCTCAAGGACGCTGCGCAGGTGGCGTTCATCTACTTCCGTCGCCCGTTGCTCTTGGGAGCGGACGTCGCGTCACCCAACCAAGAGCGCTTCGAAAACAGGATCGAAAGGCTTTGTGAGCGCTATTCGGCAGCCGCGCCTGATTCCGACGTGGACCCCGTTGCGTTACGGCAGTTGCTAGTCAACTTCGCCGTTTCCTGGTTCTTCCTTCATCTTTTTGGCGACGAGGCGTCCCGACTGACGGAGGAAGATTTGCGCCAGGGCGTGAGGAATCTCGTGCGGGGGTTCAAGGCGACGGTAACCGAGCCCGACTCCACTCAACTCGGCAGCCGAAGGTAGGTTGGAAGCTGCGCGTCGGCGCCAACCGTCCTCGAAGCTGCGTCAGCGGCCGTAGATTGCTGACGCCCGGAGGAATCGCAATTGCACTCGCGACTGGTCACTCCGGTGAATCCCGGATCCGCCCGGAGCCTCACCTAGACAGGGCGAACACGTCGAGTTCTGCTTTTGCAGGCTGCATCAAGGTTGCCCCATTCGTGCAAGTTGCTGCGCTAACGATCGTGCAGCCTTCAGTGCATCTCGACAGTTGGGTTCAGGAAAGGGTCGGGACGGACGCGTCAACGTCCGCCCCGATTGAGGTCCTAGAAACCTCGGCTGTGCGCTGATGAGTCTAGGGCCTCCTGTAACGGTC
>Ga0208823_1002445_pt1 | contig 13949 bp, 10 predicted proteins | sample AD_UKC075_MetaG_FD_184440 | JGI IMG/M metagenome (GOLD analysis project Ga0208823, IMG submission 184440) | Active sludge microbial communities of municipal wastewater-treating anaerobic digesters from USA - AD_UKC075_MetaG (SPAdes) (version 2) | ecosystem: Engineered > Bioreactor > Anaerobic >... | reverse complement strand
CGTAGTTTCTTTCAATTCCCCTTGGGGAATTAGATTTCCTTGGACGGAGCAACCCTTACCTTTATAAACGATGCAGATTCTCTCTTTCAATTCCCCTTGGGGAATTAGATTTCCTTGGACAGGGAACAGCTTGCAGAGCGGGGCGTGACCGGATTCAACTTTCAATTCCCCTTGGGGAATTAGATTTCCTTGGACTTTGGAGCCCATCATTGTTCCCTTCCTGGATATGTTGCTTTCAATTCCCCTTGGGGAATTAGATTTCCTTGGACTCAATATACAAGCCATAAGCATGCCTGCAGTTAGGATCTTTCAATTCCCCTTGGGGAATTAGATTTCCTTGGACATTCGCCTGGGCGCCGCCAGGATGCTGGTGGACGACTTTCAATTCCCCTTGGGGAATTAGATTTCCTTGGACTTTCATGCCGCCACCCCCTACGCATACAGCTCAACGACTTTCAATTCCCCTTGGGGAATTAGATTTCCTTGGACGGCCCGGACCTTATAGGGGAGGTGACAGGGTGACTAACTTTCAATTCCCCTTGGGGAATTAGATTTCCTTGGACTATCGATTTAATCCTCCCCATTATCCACGCTACACACTTTCAATTCCCCTTGGGGAATTAGATTTCCTTGGACAACTTTGTATTATACCAACAATGGTACCTTTGAAAACTTTCAATTCCCCTTGGGGAATTAGATTTCCTTGGACTTCCCGACTCAACCGGCGTTCTTCAGCCTTGAGCTCCTCTTTCAATTCCCCTTGGGGAATTAGATTTCCTTGGACCGACGATGAAAAGCTGATACAAACAATCTTTGTATCCTTTCAATTCCCCTTGGGGAATTAGATTTCCTTGGACACGAAGGGACATAATTACAATTACACCGACCACGACATCTTTCAATTCCCCTTGGGGAATTAGATTTCCTTGGACACCGCCTTTTGATTAGTAAACTGCCCCCATCTTTACTTTCAATTCCCCTTGGGGAATTAGATTTCCTTGGACACCAATGTGCAATTCAGCGCCTTTTATCTTCGGGCCGCTTTCAATTCCCCTTGGGGAATTAGATTTCCTTGGACCATCGACCCAATCCTTTTGTTGTCGATGGCTATTACCTTTCAATTCCCCTTGGGGAATTAGATTTCCTTGGACTTCTTGAAGGGCTGTATCGTTGCTGTAGATATCGATGCTCTTTCAATTCCCCTTGGGGAATTAGATTTCCTTGGACCCCCATGCCGAACCATCAATCTCACTACCGCTTCAACTTTCAATTCCCCTTGGGGAATTAGATTTCCTTGGACGGCCAGCAGCTCAAGCGGGAACGCCTACCTCATCGGCTTTCAATTCCCCTTGGGGAATTAGATTTCCTTGGACGCGCAGTTCTCGGCATGCTTTCGCCATACGACGATAGCTTTCAATTCCCCTTGGGGAATTAGATTTCCTTGGACTGGTGTTAGTCATTTACTTCCACCTCCCAATTGCCACTTTCAATTCCCCTTGGGGAATTAGATTTCCTTGGACGCAGCGGTGGCGTTCACTCTCGTGCCCGGCTCAGCTGCTTTCAATTCCCCTTGGGGAATTAGATTTCCTTGGACAGCGGCGCTCGAACTCCCTGACACGCTTGGCATAAAACCATTGATTGCGAGAACATTGGTTTTGCCATCTTAATTTTAGCAGCCTCCTTCCCAAAAAGGTCCTTTAGCGCCTGACGCTCTTGTCTCGAGCGCCCCGCGTGTTTTTTCTACAACAGAGGTCCTCGAATCCAACCACACCCTACAACTAAATACTACTACAAATAAAATAATTTTGTATAGTCGGCCTTCAACGGCCGACTATACAATTATGTCCCCAGTCCCGGTTGCTTCCGGGGTTATTCCTATCCTGGTAACTGTCTTTTTGCACTTGTTGCAGAGTTGAAAAATAGCAATGCCGTCTTCATTCGGATTCATCAATTTCCTTAACCCAGCTTCGATTTGAACGAGGTCTTCATCAGTTAAATTACCCTCAAATACGCTGAATTGAATCCTGGTAGCGTAGTTTTTCAGCAGTTTAAAGACCTTCATCCTCCTGCGATCATTGGCTATATCATAGACAATAACGATATTCTTCAGCATCTATCTCACCACAAATGCCTTGTACTCATCCAGTTCGCCCTGAATTACCTTCGCTAAAAACCTTGCCTGCAACTCGATAATTCGTCGATAGGGCAGGTTATATTCGAAAATTGGATGAGTTATTTCCTGGGACATTCGTTGCTGATAGGCTTTAAAAAATTTTTTCCTGCCGGCCTCTGTTAACTGGACGCCCCCAAAGTAATCCTCAAACTCATCCCGCCCAATGATGCCGTTATTAATGCAACGGAGCACTGTGGAATCTACAATTATACACCGGAACTCCTCCATCAGATCCAAGGCAAGCGCCGGCCTCCCATAATGTGCAACGTGATATATCCCCAGATAGGGGTCCAATCCCGCCAACATGACTGCTGAGGTAACATCTTTTGTTAGCATGGCGTAACCAAAACTGAGCAAAGCATTGACCGGATCTTTGGGGGGACGACGATTACGGGATTCAAAATCAAATTCGGCTTTTTCCTTAAAAAGCCTTCCAAAGGCCCGGAAATAACTTCTGGAAGCGCTCCCTTCATATCCCCGTAAGGTGTCAACATTGTCTGCACTGTGAATTTTGTCCGCCAGCGCAGTAATGTGCCTGATACTTTCTTCCAGTATGTCATCGCTTATGCTTCTCGCGTACCGTTTTAAAATAGTCCGCATATTCGATAGTTTGCCGGCGACAAAACTTCGGGCAGTCTTCAATTTCCACTCCGGGTCATCAAATTTGCGAAACTGCTCCCGCCTGAGCAATATATTGCGATTCCAACACGGATTCAACCAGCCCATAACCCTGCCAGTCGTGGTTATAAAAAATGGGGGCAAACCTTTATTCAGCAAGGTATTTAAGAGGCTAACTGAAGCGTTTACACCAGTGGTAATTACCACCTGATCAATATCAGTCAGGGGGACATCTGCCAGAACATCTTTTTCGACTGTAACGACGACCCTGTCGTTCCTCTTGCGCAGGTAAGCTCCGGGGGTATCTACATACAATGTTCTGCCAAGGTTTATGCCTGGAAGAGGGCGGCGCGGTTTGCCTCCCTGCACTGTGAATTTTGTCTCTTCATGCAAACATCTCGGCGCCAAGCTGCAACCTTTGCACCTGGCATCAGCGACAGGAGCCGGGATTTCATTGGATAATACAATTCTCTTGGCTTCGGCAATTGCCTGACGGGTTGTTTCACGCAATTGCTGGTCAAACCAAATGAGCTTTCTCCTCTTACTGCCCGTGTAGTAAATGTACCCTTTTTCGATGTCTTTTCCCAACTGTTCTTCCAATAAAAGCGCCTGACAACACAGCTGCACCGCGTCGTTCAGTTTGTCTTTGGATTGCCCGGTTTTAAACTCCACAGGATAGATTTCTTCATCCTTTTCTTCTACTACATCCAGTATGCCAGACAGCCCCAGGGTTGGTGAAGCAATATGAATTCGGCGGTACTGTACATATTCATCTCTTTCCAGCCTTGTATAGGCATCCCGGCGCTGTTCTTCCACTTTTCCTGCAGTTACATGAACATTGGTCTCTTCGGCACCTTCCACCACGCGATAGTAAAAATTTCTTGGGCAGTAGAGGAGCTCTGCAACTGAGGAAACAGGCAACATTATTGCTTCACTCATCTTTTTCCCCTATTCTTTCAAAACCGTATTCCCGTGAGTACGGAAGCTCAAGGTACCACATTTTACCTTCCTTTTTTCCATACCGGGTAAAGAGCCATGGAGGTATTTTTACCCCGTATTTCAAATAGGCGTCTGCGCCTTTTTCTTCAGCCTGTGGCTGAAAACACGAAGGAATAACAGTCAGGGTAGGCAATTGGATGTCCCGCACGCGGAAACTGCCCTGGGATGCCTCTTCTTCCTCGTCGCCATACCTTTCCGCTGGGGTTTTGCCAAACACCACATCCTCCAAAATCATTTTGGTCATTATAGGATCTCGTAAAAGCGGAGAGTCGGTAAAAACCGCATCTACCCACTTTTGTGCTGCAGCAAAGGAGTACTCCCCCTGGAGGACTGACCAGCTGTCCAATATCCATTGACGCTGGGCGGGAAGTTTGTAAGGGAGGAAGTCCTTCTCGTCTTCCCAATCCAATGGGAACAAATAAAGCTTATACTCGTGGCTGCTGTCAAGGTATTGCCTGACCCGGCAGTTCCCGCAGTCACATCCGGATTTTTGCGGCACCGTCCCCTTGCGGTGCAACCTGCCGCCCCGCTGAATGATGCTGTCAACAGGCGCAATCTGACTGTACATTACGTCGGCGCTTATATCGAGGCTGAGTTCGCACACCTGGGTGCTCACCAGTACAACCTCTTCATTGTCAGTAAGATTCCAGGCTTTGATAAGCTCCCGTTCTGCCTGACTTCTTTCCGGTCTGGGAGCGAAAACAGCTTTGATCAGTCTTTCTTTTTCTGCTCTGTCTTGCCGGCAGAATTGGGAATGGTAGCATATGACGTTAGAAGCAGGGAAGGCTTGTTTTATTGCCTTTGCCAGTTCCTTGGCCAGTTCAACCCGGTTGACTACTATCATCTGCTTTTTGCCCAGATGGCTGCTAATCAAACGCATCAGTTCAGGGGATACATTGCCCTCCGCTGAAAAAATCGGCGCCTGAGCCTTTTCAATAGTATAGGACTTTGCCGGGACGTCTTCCTCTTGGGTAATCACGGTATAGCCGTTGTTCGCCTGTTCCTGTAGCTTGTCCAGAATTACCTGGGGCATAGTTGCAGTCATAACCATGTGAGGTACGTGCAAGGTTCTGAGCAACTCCAAGCACTGACCTATTTTGTCCAGAGTAAAATAATCGTAGTAATGGACCTCGTCGAATATGACAACGGAAGTAAAGATATTGCCAAACGCTCTGTCGGCGTATTTGTAGCAATGCAGCAAAGAATAGAGCAGGTGGTCAACGGTGGAAACTGTAACCGGCTTATTGTAGAAGGTGTTCTGGTACTTTTGCGCGGCTACATAGGCCGAATTCTCCTCGTCAACTTCTTGTCTAAGCACCATCTCAATTTCAGAGTGGTACAGCCCCCGCAGTCTTGCTGGGATATTGTATTTGGTCGGCAGGTCCCAATACATAGAGTTGGTCGTAAACTGGGTAGGCAAAGTAAAAATTATCCTGTCCGCATTGCCTGCCTTGATTTGTTCAGCGGCAAAATTCAGGGCTGCTCCTGTTTTGCCGACTCCGCATCCGGCACGCAAAATGACCCACTTGCCGGCATTCAGGACTTGGCGCTGAACATTGTTGGGCGATACCGCCGGAAGTGACTGGCTGAACCCGGTGACAACGGGACGATAATCGTTGAGAATTCTCCTGGAACCAGCAATCCTGGCACTGGCTTCGTTATCTGCCAGCCGCAAAACAGCATGAAAGAAACAAAATAAAGCTTTAAACTTTGTTTTGGTAACCGGATCCAGAGAAAAAACCACTTTGCGCAGGCTATCTACTTTTTTGGCGCAATCTGCTCCAGTGAGATATTCCGTCTCTACCGGCTCAAAATCACCTAATTCTGCAAGCATCGCGTTGAGAGGAACACGGCAACACTTTACTTTGCCCAAGGCAGCGATTTTGGGATCCTGGGCGCTGTTATTGTGCAGTTGGCCATGATGCGAAAGAATCGCCAGCAAAGCGGCCAACTTGACAATGTCTTTTTTCCCCGGCCATGCCTGCTCTGCCAGCGCCATTGAAAAAAGAGAATGGCTTAGGCGGGGGCCCTGGCCGCGGATGTACCGCTGCCAGGGCTCCATCGCTTTGCCCAAATCGTGGCAGGCCACCATGCGGTACAATACATCTTCCAGGTCTTGCACATCGAATCCCAGTTGTTGCAACCGTTTCTTCCACATGGCAAGCCGGGGCTGTTGCAACTCGACAAGCACTTGACAGGCATCCCGACTATGGCCCAGCAAATCTTGCTCGGGGTGTGTTTTTGCCAGGAGCATCAAAACACCACTCTTTTTTCCCCCGCGGCAACAGCCCTTATCGGCTGCTCCAGGGTTAGTTGTGGGCCTACATAGTAACTGCGGTAATCCACCCCAGCCCAATCCCTTTTCCCCCGTTTAAAAGCAATCGGTAAAAATGCAGTGGTGTACATCGATGTGGGGCGTATCCCGGCTTCAGCCGGCAATATGCTGTCCACGATCTCAGTCAGTTCCTCTTTATATTGAAAAACCTCTACTTCGTCAACCTCTAATATGTCGTCGCTCTCTCCCAGGTACAGGGGGAAAACAGGATCATTCAACTTGCCTGCAATTCGGCCTGCAAACTCTTTGTCCGCCAGTACATAGAGGCGAAAAACAGGCTGAAGGAGTTTCTGCCTGATTACCAGCGTGCGCCTGTCGGGGGTGCGGTGATCCCGCTTGATAATCCGGGAATACGTTTCCATTACTTCGCCTTCTTCTTCTACTCCCACGGTAATCTTCATCTCGTCAAGCAAATCATAGCAGTCTGCGGGCAACCCTAGAGCACAGCTAATTAATCCGTATAGGGTTACGGGCGGGGGCACAGGGTAGGTGTAATTAACGTTGATGGTGTATGGCATCCGAAAAGAACACCAAAATGGAACCATCAGGCGCGCTGAAACTATACTTTTCATGTCACTACCCCCTAAAGGGTAGCTTTGAGTTGCTCAAAAACTTTGTGGACCGGCAATACTGCAATGTTGTACTTGTCCAAAACATTGGTAACTGCATCCCAGTTCTCTACCACACCGGGGCTGCCTCCAAAGAGGACGGTATGTCCCAAATCTGTGTTCTCAAGCAAAGCGTTTTCCAGTATGTCAATGTCAACATTGCCTTCATCGTCGACCTGCAACGCCTTGAGTCCCCTTTGGTTGTAAGTATCCTGAACGATGGCCAGGATGATGTCCGGTGACAGCGAAGCAGCTGCCCGCGCTTGTTTGGCAAAGCCACTGAGGTTAAATATCCCGTCCAGGAGCGCTGCCACTCTGCGCCTACGTTCTTCTTCGCCAATGTCCACAGTTACGTTCCAACCAGTTACTCTTTGTTCTTTACCCGTTCCTTCCAAAACCGGCTCCTTGACAAGGCCGATATTGTCCACGTCGATGACGACGGCAAAGCGGTACAGATTATCTGTCATCTGAACGTTGGCCAAACGCAAATCCTTGCTGCTGCGCTCTTCTTTTTCGATAACACTGGAACGAGTAAGAAGGTCCGTCACGATTTCGCTGGGCAATTGCCCTAATCCAGGGGTTACTTTCACCGGCGACCAGCGCCGTTCGCCTCCCTCTCCTTCTTTAGTAGCCAGGAAACCGCGCAGGTCGCAGCTCCAGCAATTCTGGACATCGGTGCAAGGGCGCTCGCTGGTACACTTAAATTTGTCGGCATGGTCGCGGGCGATGGTGTCAAACAGCGCAGTCCGGGTAGCTTGTCCGGAAATATAGGGCTTGGTTCCGTTGGCATAGGTTTTCAGCTCGGTAAGGTTACCGCTGCCCTGACCGGAGTTTAAGTTGCTAAGGTCGGCACGAGTCAACCAAACAAGGGTAATGGCCTTCATTCATTTTTCCTCCTTTACTGTTTTTCTTTTTTCCTTTCCTGTTGCAACCGGGACACAGCTGTCAGGGTTGCATAAATCAACATGGTATCCTTTATGGCCGCAACATTTTCCCTGGTCACCGACGATAAGATGTTCTCCACTCTCTTCAAGCCCGGCACCCAAAGCTCTTCGTCTCCGCCTAAACGACTGTTAGTGGCGGCAATCTTGTGCATTTTGATAAAGGCATCCTTCAGGACCTTGCGCAAAGATGTCTCATCATGCACATTGTTTATAGCCGACATCATCCCGATGTCAGTGGCAAAGACCTGCCCGATGGTCGTGGCGACTTTCTTAATGTCCTCCAGCAACTCCCCTGATAACACCTCATCCACCTCCAAAGCATAATCAATAAACCTCATTGCAAAACCCGTGGCAAAATACTCACCATCCTTCAGCAGTCTGAACAGGGCTTGGGCAATCAGAGACCAGCTCTTTTGGACTAACCCCTGGCTAAACTGTTCCCGGGCTCTGCTCCTGCCTGCCGGCAAAGTTTTCAAAAGGCTCCGGTATAAATCGCCTTCACGCTCGCTGTCCTTTCCGTACCTCAGCATTTCCAGGAGCTCGAACAGGCGGCTGTCCACCTTTAGGCTGGAAAAGTGGGCAAAAATAACGTTCTGTCCTTTGGAATAGCGGACCACAGTCCAGCGCCCAACCTGCTTTTGTCTTTCCAGCGACAAGCCTAAGTCCCACTTTTCCAAACCGGAAACGGGATTCGGAGTATATTTGTACTTCAGGCTCCAGTACACCCCAATTAAAGATGTGTACAAGTCCGCCTGCCTGGGCAGCTCCCTGATGTTGGTGTTATAAGACAACAAGTTAGGGTCGTCCATATCTAGGCAGTTTGCGTGCATCAGCTTGCGGATTTCCATCAAGGTGGTCAGGTCATCAACCTGCGGAATGATTACATGAGTCTTGTCTTCAATGAAATAGGGAAGATCCGCAGACACAGCGGCAATGATGTTGAGAACGTTACAGGTGGGACACATGTCATTCACAGCAACGTTGCTCGTATGGCCCCGTATTCTGTTGTTATGGTGCTGGTTGTAGAAGGGGTTTTTGTTTTGTCTCATCTGAAAGGTTTTGGGAGCTGTCCTGCCGCACAGACTACAATAAAATTTGCCCTGTTCCGGGGCTTCCCATTGCAGGAAGAATGCATCCACATCTTCTTGCAGGCCCTCGGCCAGCTTCGCCCAGTCCTTTTTCAACCCCGGGTAATTGCGCTTGAGGCTGACCTGGGGCTTGCTGTTTAAGTCAATCTTGATGTCTCTGCCTGTATCCTGCCGGTTTTTGGCAAACCGCACCCTATACGCCTCTTGCGCCTGCTCCAGCTCTTGCTTGCTGAGTTGCCAGATTTGATCGGGGTCATAAAAGCCGTTTGCCAGGCGCTTGCGGGGATAGCCCAGCAATTTGGCTTCCCTGGGCAGCATTACGCATCTGTCCAGCTGCTGGTGCAAGTAATTGCCGAGCATTTTGCCGGCATCTTCTTTGTTCTTCGGAGCCAACCGCAAATATCCGGGTTGGATTTCGGCATTAAATACCGCCGGATTCTCTTCAGCCAGTTGCGCCAAGCCAGCCAATCCCCAGTCCATCCAGGGGTCTCCTGTTATGCCCAGCACAATATTCATTCTTCTCACCTCCTTTGCTCAATTATATAATAGCCTTGTGACATCCTCTGTCATAGCTGTACAGGTTTTGGCAAAAATTCTGTATCCCCCATCCCCATGCCTGTCTTGTATCCGATGCCGGAAAAACTCGCAAATTGCGCCAGAGTCCATATGGCATGCTTAAAGTCGTCCCCGGCGTGCTTAGCAAAGCAGTATTCCACAATGCCGGTAAACCCGTTTAATTGGTACTGGGAGAAACGAACCGCCCTTGTCTTCAGCCTGTACTTGCTGACAAACAGCTGGGCATCAATATCAATGGATAACGGGACGGGACTGAAACTGTTCCACTTTTCCTGCAGATTGTGGAATACCAGTTCGGGTCCGGGGTAGAGCAAAGTCACTCCTTGACTGCGAAAACACGTGGGGGAACGAAATTTTAGGCCAAACTTGGCCTGGGGAGCCTGTCGCAGCAGGTCATCAAAACTTGTCTCGCGCACCAGCTTCGGCTCGGTCCACCTGCAGTCCGCAGAGCCAAGGCGAAATTGGTGCGGCGAACGCGTTACAGTTGTCATCCGCCGGACAAATTCCTGCATGGTCTCCGACAGGGCAGAGACTGTAAAGCTGTATGAATTGCCCTCGAGAAGATAAAAAAGGCCGCTTTTCAACCTCACCTGGCCCCGCAAGGGACCAACTGAAAAGGGATTTTCCTTGGCATCGTGCACTGCATTGGAAAATTCTGGAGACATATCGCCCAGCATGGCGAACAGCAGGCCATGGCATTCGCCGCCGCCATGCCCGTAAACGGTTCCCGCCTTAATGCACTCGAAATTCAGTTCGTACTTGATCATGAGAGCCTCCCGAATTATCTTCACTTCTCACCCGTAATTAGTACATTATCATAATTCTATGTCATTTTGGCCTTTTCCTGGTAAATTTTTGCCATATTTTTACTTTATGGAGCCAACCGTCGAAGCGCGTTCCGCTGGATTTCTCACCAAATAAAAAAGGGACCGGATTCGGTCCCTTTTCTTTATGCTCATTTCCATCCGTAGACGATGACTTCATCCCACTTTTCACCCTTCGACCGGATTACGGCGAGATTGCCGTTGGGCGTCCAGGAATAACCGATGAAGTCAGCTGTGATGCGGGCGACGTTGTTCCACTGCCCGTCGCGTTTGCCCACCAGGACCAGGTTCTGTTGCCAACTGTTTTCGCGGTAACACACAATATCCTTGCCGGGCGCCCAGCTTAAATCGCTGCCAAAGCTGCTCAGCTCCAGCGGAGCCAGTTGAGAGCCGTCCCAGACCCAGCCGGCTTCCCGGCCGGCCACAGCCAGCAGCCTGCTGTCGCTAGACCAGGCCACTGCCAAGAGTTCCTCGTCATCGGCCTCGAGAATGACAAGTTCGGTTGCAGTGGTGAGGTCAAATACCGTTACTTTATCTTGGGTTATCCAGGCCACCTTTGCGGCATCGGGACTCCAGGCCACTGCCTTGATGTCCGGATAGTTGCTTACGGCATGGTGCAGCCGCCAGCTTTTGCCGCCAAGGTCGTAAGTCCAGATTCCTCCCGGGGCCAGGACGGCAATCGTTTCATCGTCCAGGAACACCGCCTGCTTGAGGCTGGCATCCCAGTCTTCTTTTGCTTCAATGGTAATGTAGCTGTGGTCCCGGATGTCGTAGATGTAAAACAGTCCGGGATCCTCATAGGGGAAACAGCATAGCACATGGTAGACAAATCTCTCTCCGCGCCACCGCACCGGCCCGTAATCACTGAGGATTTCTACCCCCGGCAAATCACGTTCTTTTCCGTCGAACCACAGCTTCGCTGTCATGCCATTGGCGGGAATATAGCCGACGAAGACATTTTCCCCGGGGCCGAAGCTAAGGCGGCTTGTAGTGGGAAAAACGGTAAACTTGTTTACCTCCTGAGTGGGGAGCGGCATGCGGCTGTACTGCCCGGCAATGGACTGGCTGACTTTAACCAGTTCTTCCCTGTTCACTTCGGGCTGCCCGACAACCTCGAAATTGTACAGCCAATCCCCTTCCACCGAGAAGACGATCTTATTGTCTTCTGCGAAATAGTACGCAGTCAGCGGCAGGTAGGCAGCAGACAGGGTAATCTCTTCGCTGCCTCTGGCTATAGTGAGGGGTTGTTGCGAAACAGCCTGCCTGACGGTGATGTCCCCCGCCTGGGGAGATGAATAGCTCTGGATGCCCGAGAAACCTCGCCCGGTGCTGCTTGCCTGCAGTTGTATGGCCGCAAGCTGGTAATCCTGCGGGGGCAAGTACGCGGGCCGGATCAGGGGCCAGTTCTTGACGGCTGCACTTTCTTCAGGTGTCAGCAGCTGCGCGTTATACCCCGTTATGGCCCGGGCCAGGGCCAGGATGTCCTCGGCTCCGGCCACCTCCCATTGTGTGGCCGAACGGCGGGACGAGCTGATGTGGACAAAGGTAACCTCCGACCGGCCGCTGATAAACACCAGTCCCCTTTTGAGAACCTGGCCGTTTCGCCCCTGTTCGTAGAATATGCCCCGGTCGGAACGGGTGCCTTCGCCCCAGCCGGTGTCGTTGGAACCGAGCCAGTAATAATCGTAACCGGCATCAAATTGGACTATGCGGAGGTCCCCCTGGGCTATGGTCAGGTCCAGGGCAAAGGACTGGGCAACGGTGATGGGCTGGTTGCGCGCCGCCGCAAAAGTGAGCTCAAACCTGGCGTCCGCTTCGGATACAACGCTGGCATGCACGCTTTCCAGGCGATACCCCTCCGGCACCCAGGCGGGCAGGGCAGGCGCAAAGGGCAGCACTTCCCTGGCCTCGACAATCCTGGGATCGAGGGCCAGGTCCTTGCCGCCATCGTTGGGGTTCATACTGGACGACCACCAATCAATTGCGCGCCAGGTGGCGCAGATTCCCGCCACCAGCATAATACTGACGGCAGCGGTCAGGGCCAGGTTGTTCAGCAGACTGCGCCCCCGCGGCACTTTGCTCCTGGGGCTGGCGTGCAGCCTCTGCAGGATCCTTTCCCGCAGGTTGGCGGGTTTGTAAATCTCTATTTCCCCCATGCTCCTGAGCACTGCTTCCAGGCGCCTGTCCTCCTCGTTCACAACAACACCCCCAACTCTTTTTTCAGGTGTTTTTTGGCTCTGTGCAGCCGGGATTTCACCGTGCCTACGGGAATCCCCAGCACTTCGGCTATGTCGTCCAGATTGTAGTCTTCAAAGTAGAACAGAGTAACCGGGATGCGCAGGGAGTCATCCATCTTCTCAAGGGTTTCCTGAATCAGCATTTTCAGCCCGTAATCGGCGTCGTTGTTGTTGGGGACCGCCAGTTCCATGCGGCACTCGGCTAAAATGCGTTCCCGGCGCTGGCGGCGCCGATACTTGTCGCGCTGAAGGTTGACGGCAATGGTGAACAGCCAGCCGAGAAAGGAGCCTTTTGCTTTGTACTTGTGGAGGTTGGAAAGAGCTTTAACCCAGGTATCCTGGTACAACTCCGCCGCGCCGTCGACGTCGCGGCAGAGGTGAAAACAGAAGCGATACAGCGGGTCTTCATACATCTCCACCAGGCTTTCCAGCTGCCCCGGATCCCTTTCCCGGCAGCTTAGCACCAACGCCCGCTCGTCCATCCCGGCACCTCCCTTCGTACAGTAAAACGAATAACTATGAATATAGGTTCCTGGGTACGGCATTTTTGCCGGCCAAGAAAAACCGCGGGTTAACCGCGGACAGAACAAAGGTACTCTATACACTTCGCCGCTCTTCCACATATTTCCTGCCCAATTGCTTGTATTGCCAAATGCCGTTCTATTCTCCCGGCCGCCGTCATAAGTATATGCCGGGGAATTGGGCTTCCCCCACTATTATTTTGGGAGGTATGTTATGCGCAAAAAACTTTTGGCCGGCGCCCTGGCTTTCCTGGTATTGCTGGCCGTGCCGGCGTCGGCGGCGGGATTGGAAGACGTCCTGGCGCAGCTGGGGGCAAGCGACGGCCCGCAACAGGCCGAGCGCCTCATGCATCAGCTGGAAGCCGAGATCGCCCTGCGCCGCAGCCAAGACCCCGCCTACGACCAGCGCCTGCAGGCAGCTGAAGCCCGGGCGGCCAGGGTATTTGCGGAAAAGAGAATGCTGGATCAGGCCGCTGCGGACAGGAACACCCCGGCCGTGTCCGCTCAATCTGTGCCCTGGCATTTGCTCCTCCCCGGCGACATCATGCACATCAACAACAAGAAGTTCTTCAATATCTATGCCATGTATTACTCCCACTCGGGCATCTACAACGGCAACAACACGGTGTATGAGTCCAACAGCGACGGCGTCCGGGTGCTGCCCCTGTCCTCCTGGCAACAGGGCCAGCCCGTCGCCCTGGGCTACACCCGCAACCGCAGCCACAGCCAGGTGGTGGCCGCCCTGAACTGGGCCAAGGCCACCTATGGAACCGACGGCCGCACGCCCTACAACTGGAACTTCCTCAACAAGACCACCGACAGCGCCCTGTACTGCTCCCAGCTGGTGTGGAAAATGCACCAGTACATGGGCATAGATGTGGACAGCAACCACTGGGCCTATGCCCTCTACCTCACCGCCAAGTTCGGGGCGGTGGGCACCACCTTCGCCCTGGCGGCGGTGGCGCCCGATGAAATCTACCTGTCCGATGAAATCGTCTACTACTATGCCGACTAGGCTCATGCTGT
>Ga0208823_1002444_pt1 | contig 13951 bp, 11 predicted proteins | sample AD_UKC075_MetaG_FD_184440 | JGI IMG/M metagenome (GOLD analysis project Ga0208823, IMG submission 184440) | Active sludge microbial communities of municipal wastewater-treating anaerobic digesters from USA - AD_UKC075_MetaG (SPAdes) (version 2) | ecosystem: Engineered > Bioreactor > Anaerobic >... | reverse complement strand
GGCTGAGTCGTGGGGGTTCGCGATGGGGATCGATGCGCATCTGAGCGGGCGGCCGGGGCTTGAGCTGGGCATGGCGGGTCTCGGCGTCCTGCTCGATGGTGGCCCAGCGGCTGGTGAGGGCCTCGGCGCCGTCGTGCCATTGGGCGTTGCCGGCGAGGCGGTCCGCTTGTTGGCCGAGCCAGCTGAGTAGTGGTCGCCGCAGACCCCACAGCCAGCGCTTGTCACTGTCGTGCCAGACGAGGTCGTCGGGGTTGGTGGCGTCGGCGAGGGTGTGCCACTGGCTGGGCGTGGTGAGGTCGGCGAGTTGGCGCTCGTCGTTGATGAGGTCGATGATCGCCCGGGCCGGGTCGGCCGTCTCGCGGGGCTGAGGCTCGGCGAGCCAGCCGTCCCGGAGCGCTTCGAGGTCGGCGCGACTGTAGGTCTGCTGGTACTCCACCCCGGGCAGGGGCATCATCTTGAGGCTGAGCTGGTGCCGGTCGTCTCGCAGCCAGCCGAGTTGGCCTTCGGCGATTCTGACCTCGTCGCTCATCCGGCGGGCGGCTTCCTGCCGGCGTTGGGCGCTCTGGGTGGCTTCGGCGTGACGCGCCCGCTGGCCGGTCTCGGCCTGCCGGGCGTCCCACAGCGTGTGGCGGGCGGCGGCGAGGTCCCGCTCGCGGCCGCTTCGGTTGAACGGGTTCGCGTGCCGGGCCCGCTCCTCGGCGACCTGTACGGCTTCCTGGGCGGCCCGGGTGGCCTGCTCAGCCTCCCGGACCCGCTCCGCAGCACCGGCCACCCGCTGCGCTGCCTGCCGGGTGTCGTCGAGGGACTTGGCGAGCCTGCCGCGCAGCTGCTCCAGGTTCGCCTCCTGCTGGGCGGCTTCGAGCGCCCGCTTCTGCTGGAGTTCGTCGATGTAGGCCAGTGCCTTGTCGTACAGGTGGGGATCGCGAACCTCGTCCGGCCAGTCTGCGTCCCGGGCGATCTGCTCGGCAGCCTCGGCGACCGGGCCCCCACCGATCAGCGGCACGTGGTGGCTGTGCATGTCGACGAGGTCGCCCATGCGTTCCCGGTCAGCCTTGGCGTGGAGGTCTGCTGCTCGCCAGCCGGTGTCGGCGCCAGGCTGGGCGAGGATGTCCTCGATCTGGCGGCGGGCGAGGTCGGGGTCGGCGTTCTCGGCGACCAGGGCGGTCTGGTTGGTGTACCGGCCCCGGGTCGCACCGACATAGAAGCCGGGCCGGTCGGTGCCTTCATCGACCAGCTGGACAGCTTCGTCCACGGTGAGCCCTTGCGCGCCGTAGCCGGTCACCGCGTAGGCCAGCTGGACATGCCGACGGGCCGCCTGCGCGTCCAGGTGCACGGCCCGGGCACCGTCGAGGCTGACCAGACCCAGTCCTCCATCGGCGTCGACGGCACGGACGCGCCAGCGTTCCCGGTTCGCATACCTGGCCCCGTCGGTCCGGGACTTCCCCGTCGACGACGTCGAGGCCGGGCGCCGCTACATCGCCACCTACGTCGCCTTCTTCACCTACGCCGAAGGCGAGGAACACCACCACGGCGATCACGAGCACGGCCCGGTCGAACACGCGCACCGGCACTGACGGTCGTGGAAGCCATCCTGCTCGCCTCGCTGGTGGCGGCCGTCACCGTATGGGTGGTGCGCCGCCACTGGTGGTTGACCCGCGTCCGCTCGTGGTCGATGTACCCCACCCTCCATCCCGGCGACCTCAGGATCACCCGCGCACTCTCCGGCCGTGACACCATTCACCGCGGCGACATCGTCGTCATCGACTCCACCGAACTACGCCGTCGGGTCGTCAAGCGGATCATCGGGCTCCCCGGTGAAACCGTCCAGGTCACGCCCGGCGGGACCAGCATCGACGGCGAGCCATTCGACGAGCCCTACCTCGCCGTCGACGGCGGCCCCACGGGCACCTTCCGCGTCCCCGAAGACGGCTACTTCGTGCTGGGCGACAACCGGCACCGCTCCAACGACAGCCGAACCTGGGCCAACCCCTTCCCGCCACTGACCGCCATCCGCGGGCGGCTCCTGCCCCGGTGGTCAGGCCGCGACCGGGCGCACGACTGACCCGAAGACCTCCAGCATCGCTGACCGGACGGTCGGCGAGGGCAGCGAGCGGTCCTCCAACAGCGCCGAGAGCGATTCCTGTTCGTAGGTCATGAAGATCAGGTTCACCGCGCGTGCCGGATCCACGGTCAGGGCCAGTCCGAGGCGGGCCAGGGTGGTTCGCATGACCTGGGCGACTCCCTGTCGCAGTTCGGCGTCCACCTCGAGCAGGGCTCCGCGGAACTGGGGAACCCGGGCCGCATAGAGTCTCGCCTCAAGGCGCATCAGCAGGGACGCCCGGTCGTCGACCATCGCAGACAGGAACGTGGCCAGCGCCTCCTCCACAACGGTCTTCGTGGGGCCCTGGCCCGGGGCGATACCCGTGCCGGCCGACCTCAGGCTCTCCAGATAGCGCTCCGATTCCCGCCGGAGCACGGCCAGGGCGAGTTCGTCCTTGGACGCGAAGTGGGAGTGGAAGGCGCCCCGCGTGTAGCCGGCGGCTGCGGCGATCTGGACCGCGCTGGCCGCCATGATGCCGCGGTCGGCGAACAGCACAAGTGCGGCGTCCATCAGGTGCCCGCGGGTCGCCTGGCGACGCTCGGCCATGGTCATCAGCATGGCGGCAGCGTACCCCAAGACAGATACAGCCTCGTACTTGCATACATAGCTGCATGTTGATACTGTCCGGCATCTAGATACATATCTGCATCTGGAAGGATGTTGTGTCCAGCCTGCTCTATCGCCTCGGCCGTGCCAGTTATCAGGCCCGCTGGAAGGTTGTCATCGCCTGGGTCCTGGTGCTACTCGCGATGGCCGGTCTGGCTCGCGGCTTCGGGGGTGCGTTCGACGACACCTTCGAGATCCCCGGCGCCCCGTCACAGGTGGCCATCGACCAACTCAAGATGACCTTCCCGCAGGCCGCCGACCTGTCGGCGACGATGTTGGTGGTTCCGCAGGCCCCCGCCACGATGGACGACGCGCAGGTACGCGCCGCGGTCGAAGCCGCCATCGACGACCTGGAGACGATTCCCTGGGTGACCGGGGTGCAGTCTCCGTACAACGAGCACATTTCCGGCGCGATCACCCCGGCCGGCGACGCGGGTCTGGTGACGATCCGCACCGAGGGCACCATCTCGACCTTCAGCGATGACCAGCGGGTCGTGTTGAACGAGCACGGCGCGCAGCTTGAAGCGGCACTGCCGGGGTCCCAGGTGCACCTCGGCGGCGAGGCGTACTCGGTGCTGAAGCCGCACATCGGGATTACCGAGGCCTACGGCCTGGTGGTGGCTCTGATCGTCCTGCTCGTCGTTCTCGGATCGCTGTTCGCCGCTGCGATGCCGATCATCAGCGGCCTGGCCGGGTCGGCGTTGTCGTTGCTGACCATCCTGCTGGCGGCCGGGCAGATGCCCATCAACTCGACCACCGCGCTACTGGCCCTGATGCTGTCCCTTGCCGTCGGGATGGACTACTCCCTGTTCATCGTCTCGCGCCACCGCGACCAGCTCGCCTCCGGAATGGACGCCGAGGAGTCGGTGGCGCGGGCTCTCGCGACGTCGGGTTCAGCGGTCGTGTTCGCCGGTGTCACCGTGGTGATCGCACTGGTCGGCATGGTGGTGGCCGGAATTCCGTTCCTGACCGTGATGGGGCTCTTCGCGGCCTTGTCTGTGGCCATCGAGGTTGCGCTCGCGCTGACCCTGCTGCCGGCCATGCTCGGGCTCGCCGGGGAGAGGCTGCGCCCGAAGAAGCGACGGGCTACCGGCCGGGGGGCTCGGGCCTGGGTGCGGGCAGCCACCCGCGTCCCGCTGCTCACGGTGGCCGTGGTTGCTGTGGCGTTGGGCGCGCTGGCCGTACCTGCCGGCGGCATGCATTTGGCGCTGCCCACGTCCGCGACCCACCCGCCCACCTCCCAGGACCGGGTCACCTATGACCTGATATCCGAGAAGTTCGGTGCCGGTCAGAACGCGCCACTGATCCTGACCATGAACATCCTCGAAGTGAGCGATCCGATGGACCTCCGCGATGGATTGGTCACCGAGGTCGAACAGATCCCCGGGGTGGCCCGGGTGGCGATGGCTGCGCCCAACCCGGGACTGGACACGATGATGCTCCAGGTGATCCCGACCACCGGCCCGAATGACCCGGCCACTTTGGATCTCGTGGAGCGGATTCGAGCCCAGGCCCCCATCTGGCAGGACAGGTACGGGGTGACGGTCGCAGTGACCGGCCTGACCGCGATCAACCTCGACGTGTCCCAGCGGCTGGCCGAAGCGATGCTCCCGTTCGGGCTGGTCGTGGTGGGGTTGTCGTTCGCCTTGCTGGCACTGGTGTTCCGGTCGGTCTGGGTGCCGCTGAAGGCAGCGGCCGGGTACGTGCTCAGTGTCGCCTCGGCATTCGGTGCCACCACTTTGGCGTTCAACCACGGATGGCTCGGCTGGTTGATCAACCTGTCCGACCCGATTCCCATCATCTCGTTCCTGCCGATCCTCCTGATGGGCATCCTGTTCGGGTTGGCCATGGACTACGAGGTGTTCCTGACCTCCCGGATGCGCGAGGAGTTCGTCCACGGCAACCGCAGCACCTTCATCGAGGAGGGTTTCAGCCACTCCGCGAGGGTGGTGACCGCAGCCGCGATCATCATGTTCGCCGTCTTCGTGTTCTTCGTGCCCAGCAGCGACGGTCCCATCAAACCGATCGCCTTCAGCTTGGCGGTCGGCGTGGCGGTGGACGCGTTCCTGGTCCGGATGACGCTCGGCCCGGCAGTGATGCGGCTGCTCGGACGCCACTCCTGGTGGCTGCCCCGCTGGCTGGACGCCCGCCTGCCCGGTGTGGACGTGGAGGGCAACGCCCTAGAGCACCAACTGCGGCTGGCGAACTGGCCGGCTCCCGACGACCACCACCTGATCTACGCCGAGGGGCTGCGAGTCGAGTCGGGGCGCAACCAGGCCCTGGCCGGACTGGACCTGGCCGTCTCCCCCGCAGAGACCCTGGTCGTGGCCGGCGACCTCGCCTCCCGACGGGCGCTGCTGCTGGGCCTGGGCGGACGGCTGACGTTCACCGGCGGCGAAGCCAGGGTGCTGGGCCACGTCCTGCCCGAGGAGGCGCCGGCCGTGCGCCGGCTCGTGGGCTACACGTCCACGTCGTCCCCGCACTTCGCCAGGCACCTCACCCGACCCGGCACGCCGATCCTGGTCGTGGACGACGCGCACCAACTCCTGCCCGAACAGGCCGAGTTGCTCCTGGCCAAGCGGGACGAACGGGCCGCTGCCGGTGGCGCCCTGATCCTGGGAGTGCCGAGCGGCGTCGACCTGGCGGGCCTGGTCGGTCCGCAGGCCCGGATCGTGAACCTGCCCGACCGTTTCACCGTAGAAGGAGCCCGTTGATGCAGCGCGCCACCTCCAGCCGTCCCGTGCGCTGGTACACCCTGCTGGGACTGGTGACCGTCCCCGTCGTGATCGCGGCCGCGTTCCTCGCCGGCGCGACCCCGACCAACGACGACCTGAGCCGGATCCAGGGCGCCATCGTGAACAACGACGAACCAGCGGTCGTCGACGGCAAGGAGATGCCGCTGGGGCGGATGCTCGCCGCCGAGCTCTTCGACAGCGAACGGGAACAGAATTACACCTGGGTGATGGCCGACGAGGCGCACGCCACCGAAGGCCTGCGGTCGGGGACCTACGCCGTTGTCGTGACGATCCCCGAAGCCTTCTCAACCGACGCCACCTCCTACTCGGCCAACGACTCCAGTGCTCGCGGGGCCAGGATCGAGGTGGCCACCTCTCCGGCGGCCGGCATCAGCGACACCGCGTTGGGTGAGATGGTCGCCCGCACGGCGGTGGGGGCCTTCAACCAGACGATCACCGAGAAGTACCTGGACAACATCTACCTCGCGCTGAACTCGAGCGGCGAGCAGATGGCCTCCCTCCATGAGGGCATCAACAAGCTGGCCGACGGCTCCGCCGGTCTGTCCGACGGCCTAGGGAGGATGTCCGCCAACGGCGGGACGCTGGCCGCGGGAGCCGACAAACTCGCCACCGGCACCGGGGAACTCGCCGACGGGCTCAACACCATGGCCACCAACGGCCAGCAACTCGCCACCGGAACCAGCGGACTGTCAGCCGGCACAACCAAGCTCGCCGGTGGCCTGGCCACCCTGGCCGAACAGACCGCTGCGCTCCCGACCAAGGCGGACGCCCTGGCCTCCGGCGTCGGCCAGTACGTCAAGGGCACCCAGCAACTGATCGACCAGCTGCAGGTACTGGCGCCCAAGCTGGCAGACCTGCCGGACCCGTCCCGCCTGACGAGCCTTTCCGGCGGACTGACGGCCGGCCTCGACCGCTACTCGGCCAGCGTCGACCACCTCAAACAGGCCGAGACCGCCTCCGGAGACAGCATCGCCTGCCCCACGGAGATCCGCGGTAGCTACGGGGACGATGGCTGCGCCGCCTACCTGGCCGGGGTGAAGGACGCAGGTGCGCGCGCGGCCTCAGCCCTCGGCGACAGCGGGACCGTGGCGACCGCAGCCAAGCTGGACAAGGCGGTCGGCACGCTCGCCGGCACGCTGGGCGGAATCACCTCCCCGGTGAGCGTCGACACCACCAAGCTGGAGCAACTGAAGACCACCGGCACCCAGGTGCAGGGAGGAGTCGACGGCCTGGCCGGGCAACTGGGCACCTTGTCAGAAGGCATCGCGCAACTCGCCGGCGGCGCCGCACAGCTCGACACCGGAGCCACCAAGCTCGCCGACGGCGTGACCACCTACGTGGGCGGGGTGGGAAAGGTGGCCGGAAACGTGGACGACCTGGCCACCGGGACGAAGAAGTTCGCCGACGGCGTCGGGCAGTACACCGGCGGAGTGAGCAAGGTCGCCTCAGGGTCGAAGAAGCTCGCGTCCGGGCTGGACAAACTGGACCAGAACATGGCCGAGAAGGTGGCCGACCTCCCCGACTACAGCTCAGCCGACCGGGCCGCCCTCGCCGCCACGGCAGCCTCACCGGTCACGACCGGAAACCTCGGGACCCTCACGGTGCCCACCGCAGCCCGTTCGGCGATCCTGCTGACCCTGGCACTGTGGCTCGGCGCACTGGTCACCTTCGTCCTGCTGCGTCCGGTGCGCACCGACACCGCCTGGTCGACCCTGTCCACACCGAAACTGGTGGCCCGCCAACTGCTGCCCGGCACCGGAGTGGGCCTGGCCCAAGCGCTGACGCTGTCCCTGATCACCACGACGGTCCTGGGGCTGGACCCGAGCCAGTGGGCGTCGCTCACGGCACTGCTCGCCACAGCCTCGGTCGCGTTCATGCTCATGGTTCAAGGCATCGCCGCCTGGCTGCACGCGCCCGGACGGGTCCTGATCCTCACCGCCGCCGCCATGATGGGCCTCACCACGTTGAGCCACACCGTGCCGGCCTGGTTCGCCAGCATCGCCGCCGCCACTCCCCTGGCGCCGGCCAACGACGCCCTGCGCGGCGCACTCATCGGCGACCCGTTGGCGGGAGCGGTCTTCGGGCTGGCCGGTTGGGCACTGCTCGGAGCAACGCTGGCCACCACCGCGATCATCCGGGCGCGCCACACCTCAGCGCAGGAGATCTTCGGCACCGCCTAACCCGGCCGTCATCCGTCCACCGACGGTGGATCAAAAGGCTCAGGCTCCCCCATTCGCGGCCAAACCCCTTACCCGACAGGGCAGAATCCGGAGAAGACGTACGTCGCCCAGAGCCAGACAACCCGTCAGTCTGCTCCACTACCAACTCGCCGACGAACCGCAATCGATCCCGATCAGCCGACTGCGTCTCGGTGGCGTCGGTGTCCCGAGCGGGTGTGGGATCCGGGACCACCGGCGCCATCGTGATCGGTCAGCGTCGCGTGCCCGTCCCGGCGAGTCTGGGCGTCGCCGCTCTGCGTTGGCGTTCGATGGCCCGATAGACGGTGTAGCGGCCGGCCCCGAACAGTTCGGCGACCTTCAAAGTGCTGTACTCCCCGCTGTGGACCAGCGAGACCAGGTGGGCTTCCTGTTTCGGCTTCAGCTTGGGCTGCTTGGCCGCAGCCGTCCCTTGGCCTTGGCGACCTTCATCCCCTCCACCGTCCGCAGCCGGATCAGGTCGGACTCGAACTCGGCCACCATCGCCAACACGTTGAACAACAGCTTGCCGACCGCATCGGTCGGGTCATACACCGACCCACCCAAACTCAAGCTGATCCGCCGAGCAGTCAACTCATCAGCGATCGCCCGGGCATCAGGCAACGACCGGGCCAGCCGGTCCAGCTTGGTCACCACCAGCGTGTCGCCGGCCCGGCACGCGGCCAACGCCTCCCGAAGGCCGGGACGGTCCCGGTTCGTGCCGGTCAGACCATGGTCGACATAGATCCGCTCCGCCTCCACACCCAGACCGAGCAGCCCCTGGCGTTGCACCGTCAGGTCTTGTTGATCGGTGGAGCACCGGGCATACCCGACCAGTAAAGCGCTCATCGCGCGCCTCCTGTACATAGGCCCGCCTGCCGGCCGCCAGACTGCGACCGGCCCGGGCATCGAGCAACCGGCCGACGACACCAGCCAGCACCCACTCCCCCACCCCCGACAAGACCCCAGCCGCCGAGGCGCGATTCGAGCCCGTCCCTATGGCGCCTCAACCGGCGGGCAACGCCTCCCACGGATCCAGGCACGCCACGCCGAGGGGTTCGAAGTGTCGGGTATTGCGCGTCACCACCGTCATCCCGGCAGCCTGGGCGACCGACGCGATCAGCGCGTCATCCAGCGGCGCATGCTCAGGAACCCGATACGCGGCAAGGACCCGGGCCGCCGCCAGGTCGAACGACAACACCCGGTCGGCGAACGCCGGCAGCACATTGTCCTCCAGCCACCGGCGCAGCACCTCGCCCTGTACGGCGTCAGCACGCTCCTTCGCGATCACCCCACGCTCGATCTCCGCGATCGTGAACACCGAGACGAACTGATCAGCGAGCGGAACCGACCGCGCCCAGCCCTCCACAGGCCGGTTCCTTCCCCGCACCCGCAACGCCGACACCACGTTCGTGTCCAGCAGATACCTCACAACTGCCCGGACCGGGCCGTCAACCCCAACCGCCCCGGTTCGAACTCGATGCCAGCCCCCTCATCAGTGCCCAGCAGATCGACAATCGTGACCGGCTCGTCCTCCAACGCCCTGGTCAACACATCGCGCGCCTCCGCCTCCACCGAACGGTGACGCCGCCTCGCCCGCGCCCGCAACGCAGCCTTGGTCCCCGCAGGAAGGTTACGAATCAGAATCTGCTCCACCACGACCACCTCCGATATCAAACCAACGATATCACCAGCCAAGAGTGCAGCGAAACGGCTTCCCACCAGACCCACGCCACAGCCGCCGGCACCCGGCCCGTACCTGCACTTGCGGCCCAGCCAACACGTGAAGATCCGCTATGAGTGACCAGGCGGTCGAAGCACATCGGGCCGATCCATGACCCAGCGCCAACCACCCTCCGGTTGGCGACGTGCGATCTCGGCAGAAGCCGAAACGCCGATCTGCGTGGTCGTCAACGCGAGGACGCCCTGTATCAGGGCGGGCAGGACGTAGCCGGGCTCGAAGTGCGGCTTCGACTGGAGTAGATCGGCGTAGAACTGCCTGATCTGGGCTCGACCGACTGCGAGGGTGCCGTCGGGCCGTTCGACGATCGCAGCCTCCTCATAAAGGTCAACCAGACCATCGAGGTCCCCAGCATTGATGCGGGCAACCACGGCCGCACTGAGATCCTCCGGCCTATCCACAGATGCCATATCGGCAGGCTGCCATCAGCCACCGACAGCGCGCCCACGGGCCGATCCTGCACTGGCGCGCCCGTGGGTGCAGCCTTGGGCTGGCAGGCGCGCGCAGGGAACGGGGGTCTTCTGGTGTGTACGTCGGATCGACTTCTCGGGTGCGGCTGGACCTGTCGACCCGCGTTGGCCGCGGGGTCAGCGACGAAGCAGCGCGTGCAGTTTCTTTGGCGACATCGCTGAGACAAGCGGGTCAGCGTGCCGATGCACCAGCAGCCAGTCGCCGGCGGCGCGCCGGTAGACGTGGGTGACGCGTACCGACAGGTCCTGGTCGGGCAGGTCGGCGACGCGGCCGTGCTGGCGTTCGATCATGGTCAGGACCACCGCGTCGCCCCAGGCCTGCGTCGTCACGTGCTCGTATGTCGCTTCGCCGTCGGCGAAGTCGATCTGCCATCCCTCGAACTCGCCCGCTCGGTCCTCGTCCTGGCTGGCCGGCCCGCCCGTCGGAGGCAGCAGGGTGAAGCCGGCGGCGTGGTGCACGAGATCGAGATAGCGGCCGACGTCACCTCGCACCCACGCGTCCGCGGCCTCCTCGGCGCGCGCCACGAGCTCGTTCAGCTCTTCATCAGTTGGGAGATCCATCAACACATTTTCGTCCCGCACGGCCCGAAATCCATCGGATCAACTCCACGCATGCCAACCACCTTGTCACGTCTGCCGATGGGGACGCGGTTCGCGCTCGGCACCCAACGGGCCGGTGCGTTGTGGGAGTTCCTTCCCCACTACGTCCGGGACGGTGGCTACGGGTTCGGCGGCTTCTTCCCCTGGGCCTGACTACACCTGTGGTACCTCACCTACCGGTTCGTGTTGACCACCTTGTCGCTGCCCCTGTTCACCTGGCTGCGGATGGCCCGCGGCGCCCGGACGCTGGGCGGACTGGCGGACGCACCTGGTCAGTGATCCGCGCCTGCAGCCAGCCATCCGAGGACAGCGGTGGGTGTCCCTGACGCTCGCGGCCGTAACGACGGTGCCCCTGGCGCTGCTCGCTCCCGGTGTGGCGATGATGACCGCCGGGTCGGCCGGGTTCGTCGGCTTCTTCAGCCTGCGCGGCCTGAACGGCTGGCTGTGGCTGCTGACCATCCTCGGCTTCGCCGCCGGACTGGATCGTCCAGCCGGGTCCTCGCCTACCTGGTGCCCGCCGTGCTGCCCTTCTACATCCTCCACCAGCCGCTGATCGTCGGGCTCGGCTACCTCAGCCGCGACTGGTCGGCACCCGATCACCCTCGTCTACCCGGTCGTGGCACTGGCCGTGCTCGTGACCAGCCTGTGCCTCTACGAGTTCGCCATCCGCCGGTTCCGTCCACTCCGGGTCGTCTTCGGCATGGGTGCTGCGCCGGTGCCGAACCGCCACCAGACGGGGTCGGCCGCGACGGCGCCGCCCGGGTGACGGGCGCAGGTGCGGCGGTCAGTCGGTGCGCTGGGACTCCACGACACTCACGACGTACACCCCGACCGGGACGACGAACGCGACGGCAAGGCCCCACCACAGTGCGTCGGTGGTGGCTGCGGGGGCTTGGCCGTTGGCTGCCAGGGAGGTCCACATCAGCAGGCAGAACGTGAGCGCAGCGGAGACGGCGAACGCCCGGCTGCCGGCGAGCCGCCGGATCGCCACGTTGCGTTCGTCCCGCTCCTCGACTCCCAGACCCGTCTCGGACCGGCTGCGCGCCAGCGCCCCGCCACGCACCAGGGCGGCGACGGCCAGCCCGGCGACCAGGATGCCGACGCCGGTGACCACCCGTGGGTCGACCGGCAGGGCGATCCCGCCGGCTTCCAGCACGAGACCGGCGGCCACGAGCACCGCCGCGACCCCGGCCAGCGTCCACCCGATCCGACGCTGACCCGCCGCCCATTCCTTGCTAGTGCTGTTCATCGCCGTCCTCCTCTTCGTACGTCCACAGGTCCTCGATGGTGGCGCCGAACGCCCTCGCCAGCCGGAAGGCCAGCAGGATCGAGGGGTTGTAGCGGCCCCGCTCCCGCGAGATGACTGTCTGGCGTACGTCAAGCGTGCTTTACCTCAGCGGTCGCCGATCAGGGCTGAGCGGTGAACGTGACCGAGACGGTCCGTGCGCCTCGCAGCGGCGCGACCCTGTCGGCCTCGGTCTGGATGGACGTCTTCGTCCGGGACGACAAGGCCCGGAACGACGCCACAGCGATGACCAGCTTCGGACCGGTCTTCCGCGGGCGCCACGTCCCCGCGACGCGGCCGTCGGCCAGGATCGTGCCGGGCTCGCCGGTGGATCTCCACACCGTGCGGTGATGGCCTTCGTCGAGGATGGTGCCGCGGTCGTGCAGCTGGGTGTAGGGGTCCCGGGGCGGGAGGATGCGCACCCCGTCCGGACGCGGCGCCGATCGGAGTGCGTCCAGGTCCTTGGTGAGCAGCCACGCCGTGCCGCCGACGTCGAGCGAGGTGAGTTCCTCGGCCACGAGTCGCCACCAGGAGTCGGCGTCGCCTGCGGCCACGCCGACCCAGGCTGCGAAGTCTCGTGGGGTGGACGGGCCGTAGCAGTGCAGGTTGCGGCGCAGCAGGGCGGCCCGGGCGAGCGTCGGGTCGACGCGGGGGGATCGGGTGTGGCAGCCAGTCCTCGACCAGGACGAACGGCGCGGTGTTGTGGACGCGTGGCGCGAGGCAGACCACACCCTGCAGCGCGAGGAGACGGATGCAGAAGTGAACGATCGCCTCGCCCAGCGGCTGGCCGGCCGCGAACGGGCCCGGTTCCTGCCATCGGAGGCGCTGCACGGCCGGCAGCGTTGGAGCGATCCGATCGGCGAGTCCGGCGCCGAGGTCGTCGATCCCGAGCGCGCGTCGGCTAGCACCGGGGCGATCTGCTGCCGGGCGAGGTCGACAGCTTCGGTCACGGTCATCGCCAGGCCGTCCACGGCCGCCACCAGGCTAGGCAGGAAGTGCCGCAGGGCCGCCTCGGTGGGAGGGAGCACGCCGGTGGTGAACACCGCCGCGTCGGCCGTCGGGAAGAAGAACGGGGCACCACGCAGGCTCCAGGTCTGCAGCAGGCCCTTGTCGTCGGCCACCGCGCGCGCCATGCCGTCGGTCGTCACCGCCTGCACCCGCGCGGCGAGGGCGAGCAGTGCGGAGCCGGGCGGACTGTTCTGGATGCCGCAGGCGCCCGCTGCGACGAGCAGGCCGTCCGCCGGAAGTCGGTCGCCGAGGTGGTGCGTCCCGACCCGGAACGCCACGACCTGCTCCCGCGACACCGATTTACGCATGCGATCGGTCACCGGTAAGGGACCTGTGCCAGCGCACCACACGGAGGGCGCGCAGGGTGGCCCAGCGGCTGGGGCCGGCGGGTTCGAGGGTGGCCCAGTAGCGGCCGGAGTAGCGGCCCTGGCCCTTCCAGCGGCCGTCGGGCAGCCGCTGTGCACGGATCGCGTCCAGGCCGTCGGTGAGCCGGTCGTCCCAGTCCGCTCCCGCGTCGATGAAGTGTTCGAGGGCGCGGACGACGTCGTAGCGCCACCCGGGCGGGAACGGGAACCGTAGGTAGCGCGGGTCGACGAGTTGGCCGGTGTGGTGGGAGCGGCACAGCCGGTGCGCCAGCAGGAAGCCGCGGCCGCGGGCTGTCGCGGCGTCGACGATGGCGTCCGGGTGGGTGCGTTGGCTGGCGGCGAGCGCCTCCAGGACCAGGAGGGTGGTGTGGAACGAGCCGTGCCGGGACCCGTCGCGGACGCTGCGGCAGTTCCAGCCGCCGTCGGGCAACTGCTGACCCAGCAGCCAGGCCATGCTGTCGGCGAGTCGCGGCTCGGTCAGGCCGAAGTCGCAGGTCAGGCGCACGATCATCGCGGTGATGCACGCCTCGGGACGGTGCACGCTCGGGGCGAGCATCAGCCCGCCGGAGTAGCAGGCTGCGCCGTCCCACAACTGCCGGACGCCGGCCAGCGCCTGCCGGTTGCCCGACGGCAGGCCGAGCCGCTGCAACAGCAGCAGGGTGTAGGTGGTCGAGGTGAACTTCGGGCTGTACAGCGCCTGCGCCCACCGGCCGTCCGGGTCCTGGAGCGCCAGCAGCGCCGCGCCCCAGCCGTGGGTGGCCGTGCGGGCCCGCTCCGCGGCCACGTCCGCCGCCGGGGCGTCGAGCAGGTCGGCCATCACCTGC
>Ga0208823_1002441_pt1 | contig 13963 bp, 13 predicted proteins | sample AD_UKC075_MetaG_FD_184440 | JGI IMG/M metagenome (GOLD analysis project Ga0208823, IMG submission 184440) | Active sludge microbial communities of municipal wastewater-treating anaerobic digesters from USA - AD_UKC075_MetaG (SPAdes) (version 2) | ecosystem: Engineered > Bioreactor > Anaerobic >... | reverse complement strand
AAGTCAGAAAAGAAGTTGAGAGCTGGGAATCTTTTTTCTACAATTATAACTTAGGTGATAGACCTATGAGGCATAATGAACTTGGAATACGTTTGGTTGATGGAAAATGGCAGTTATATCAGTCTTTTGAAAGAGGAGGGTATAATGTAATTGATACATTTGACAAAGAAAGTGACGCATGTGAAGCATTATTATATTATCTTCGATCTGAAAAAAGAAGGCAAGAGAGATATAGAAAGTTTAGAGAACAAGAACTATTAAAACATAAAGAAAGATTAAAACGTGAGGAAGAATTAAGAAAACAAAATACTGATGAATTCAGGACAGTCGATCCTTTTGATTGGAGGTGAGTGAAATGGTGGAAAAGGAGTTATTGTTAAAGCTATTGAAAAAAACGAAATAATTAAATATTTGCAAGGCAGAGATGGGTATAGAGTCGAAATGGAGCCTTGGACTCCTGGCGTTCTTCCTACGGATTGGATGAAAATTATACCTGACGGTATTTATGAGGTGTATAAAGAAAATCCGGAATTAGGATTAGACAAAATGTTTGAATATGCTATATTAGAAATGATGGATGGGGAACCTTTTGATACTTATGTAGCATTTTTTGGTGTACATTCAATATAAAAGTATTTCACGGTCAAAAACTTGCTTTAATTAGTAGTTAATATAGGGAGGAAAATACAAAACATATGAAAAAGAAGGTTGCGTTTGTATGTGTTCACAACTCTTGCCGTTCCCAAATGGCAGAAGGTTGGGCTAAAAAATTAGGAAGTGAAGTATTTGAGGTGTACTCAGCAGGTACTGAAAGTTATCCTGAAGTAAAACCTTTGGCAATTAAGGTAATGGAGGAAGCAGGGGTGGACATGAGCGGCCATTATCCGAAGTTATTAAGTGATATTCCGACGGAAATAGATATATTAATAACCATGGGCTGTAATGTAAAATGTCCTCATGTGCCGTGCAGATATAGAGAAGATTGGGGGATTAGTGACCCGTCAGGGGGAACAATAGAGGATTACAGGGGGACAAGGGATGTAATTAAAGAAAAAGTAGAGGATTTAATTGAGATGGTAAGGAGGGAGTGTAAATAATTTTATGCTGGGTTTGATGTTCTGTTTTTAATTATTTCAACAATTATTTTATTTAAATTTTACAGTTGTGGAAATATCTTTTTACACTTGTCAGCATTGTGAGTATATAGGGGCAATTTTTCATATTTATATTTTGTAAATTCTTTGACTTTTACAAATTATATTTTACCGGAGCCATTTTAACTGCATGATCTGCCAGTCGGGTTGTTTCAGAGAGATGGTATTTAGGAGAAAGTTGCACATAAGCTAGTTTATATACTACAAAACTACAATTTATTAATAGCATTTACGTGTATTAAGGGCTTTCAGACAAACAAAAATGAATTTTGCATACAATTATTAAACAAATATGTGATAATATAAAATAGAATAATAGCAATAAAGGGAATGGGAATATGCTTGATAACAACTATTATGTGTACAAAAAAGAAGTGGATTGGTCGCTGCTGCATCAGGGGTTAACCATCCCTGTAACTATACAGGTAGTTTTTCATAATGCTGTAAACAAATTTTTACCAAGAGGTAAGTCCACAGATATATATCTTGTATTAGAAGGGAAAACTTATAGAGCAGAGCTTGTAAACCAAAAATTTAATGAGAAAAAATATCCCAACAGAAAGGATATCCTGCAAATAAGGTATAATCCTCGAAGCGGGATTGCTGAAAGGCTTAAGGAAATTTTTGCTGCAAGTTACAGGTATATATTAGAACAAAGAAATAATTTGCCTGAAAATTCACGCAGAAAATATATCAAAATACCTGAAGAACAAAAAGAATACCTGATTATGTATACAACAGAGTATCCGGATACGTATCTTCTTGAATGCATTACACAGGATGATACAAGAGTAATAAAAGAAACAATAGCCCGTGAAGATGAGCAGAAATATGAAGCCGACATAAACTACAACATTGTTGATCCTAATGCTGCCATTAATGAAGTTAACCAAATAGTAAAAATCCGTAAACTTAACAGGGCTATAGGGGAAACCTTGAAACTTCTTTATAATTACCGCTGTCAGATATGCGGAGAGAATATCAGTGTAAAATATGGAGTTAATATTGTAGAATCCCACCATATAGACCCTTTTGTCGAATCTCTAAATAATAATGCTGAAAATCAGCTTATTGTTTGTCCTAATCACCATCGTATTATTCATATAGCAAAACCTGCTTTTCACAGGAGGAAATTGATTTTTGTTTACCAAAATGGAGTAGAAGAAAGAATTGTATTAAACAGGTATTTATAGAAAACGGTGCAGCAGATTATGGGGTTGGAATGGTAAAATTCACTGAAAGAGGTTACACCGTCAATAAAATAATTTATAGTGAATCGGCTTACAATTCCGGCAACAATCAGGTTATTTTTTATTTTGTTGACCATAAAGCTGCTGCAGAAAAAGATTTTTAGCTGCAGTTAATAAACGAAACGGTAAGGTAGGGGTTACCGGTATGATTTTACTGATGACAATATAAAGACGCTGTTATCAGATTATAAGTAATGTTTAGAAAATTGCTTAATAAGCTTAAACTTTCTACATTAATTAGGTTACACAGTTTAGTTTTATGTGGTCTTTTTTTCTAAAAACAGAAGTATTTTAAACAGATTAGTGATATAATTATTTTAGCAATATAAAACATATAGGGGGTTAGGAACAATGGATGATTTTATGAAAAATGCAATAAATCCGGGGAGAGATCCTATTGAAAGACAGATGATAATATCAGAGGCTATATGGGAACTTTTAAAAGAGAAAACCGGGCTTACCGATGAAGATTTGGTTAAAAAAGTAAGGGAGATAGACCTAAGAGACGGGGTATTAGATGGGAGGGTAAAGCCGGAGCCTCCGGTAGCTTGTCCAAAATGCAACAAGAAGATGAAGAAAGGCTCCTCAACATGTGTTTATTGTGGGCACATTATTCCGGCTGATGTTTTTTCACGATAATAAATTTGGGCATTTTTAACAGTTGGTTTGTAGTTATTATTTATTTTTTATAGATATTATTTATTATTGAAGTTTTAATAGTGAGTACCAAGAAACTGCAGAATTATGTCAAAGAGGGGATTGAGTGAATAATACAATAAAGAATAGAATAATTTTAGGATTAAAATCCTTTATAATCATATTTTTAGGAGGATTATTATTAGAATTAATTGTTGCAAATATTGGACATCATAAAATAAATATTTTAAAGAGTTTTTTAAATTCATTTGGCTTTTCAGTGGGTTTATCGGTGTTTGGTAATGTATTTATTACGGCAAAGAAATTAAACAATGAGACGTTAGAAAATGAAAAGCTTGACAGGTCTTTTTATGGGAGTTGTAAACATACCTTCTTTTTCTCTTATAATACCAAGTATACTAGGAATAGCTTATGCAGCCCTATCATTAAAAACATCAAAAAACAAAGTTGTAATAGCAGGTGGCGTTTTAAGCTTTGTTAGTTATTAGCTTTGGTATTCTATGCAAGTTGTTTATACGCCCAATTAATTTAAAAATAGTTAAAGTTTAAAACTATTCAAATGTTTATTTACAAATCTAATGGGTAATTAGATTTGTAAAGGGAGGTGCTGTTTTAATGAAAATCGGTTTGGTTGGAATAGGAAAGATGGGATATAACCTTGCATTAAACATAAAAGACAAAGGGCACCAGGTGGCTGCATATGACAAATGTTCTGAATCAGTAAAGGAAATTCAGAAACATGGGATAGAAGGAGCTTTAGACTTAAAACAGCTTGTCAGCCTGCTGCCGGAGAGAAAAATTGTATGGATTATGGTTCCTGCAGGGGATGCCGTAGAAGAGACTGTAAACTGTCTTTATGACCTATTAAATAAAGGCGATATTGTCATAGACGGCGGTAACTCCCATTATAAAGACACTTTAAGAAGGTTTGAACTATTACAAAAAAAAGGGATAGATTTTGTGGATATAGGCACAAGCGGCGGACTGGAGGGAGCCAGAAACGGAATATGTGCCATGGTTGGTGCAGAAAAGGAAGTGTTTGAAATTATTGAACCTTTAATAAAAGATATTTCTGTTAATAACGGGTATATCCACACCGGCAAAACAGGTTCCGGCCACTATGTCAAAATGATTCACAATGCCATTGAATACGGTATGATGCAGGCAATCGGGGAAGGTTTTGAAATTTTAAAAAAAGCACCCTTTGAACTTGATCTGGTGGATATATCAAGGGTTTGGAACCACGGTTCCGTCATCAGAAGCTGGCTGATGGAGCTGACACATCAACTTCTTTTAAAAGAACCTTCTTTAGACTCCATTAAAGGAAAAATTAAATCATCAGGTGAGACCATATGGGCTCTTCATGAGGCACTGGACCTTGGAGTGCCGGCACCTGTAACCGCTCTTTCCCAGTTTACAAGATTTAGCTCTGAAACGGAAGATTCTTTTTCCAACAAAATTGTTGCAGGTTTGAGAAATGAATTTGGAGGCCATTCAGTAACTAAGAAGTAATATGTCAAAGACAGTAGGTCAAGATGATAAGTCAAAAATAATAAATTAATAATATGTCAAAGACAGTAGGTAAGGATAATAAGTCAAAAATAATAAATTAATAATATGTCAAAGACAGTAGGTCAAAGATAATAACTTAAAACAATAAGTCAATGATAAATTTAGCGACAAATTTAGCGACTAAAAATAATGGGGGATTGACATGAAGAGTGGATTTTATCATAATACTCCGCTGGCTTTTGCTATATTTGGCGGGACAGGTGATTTAACCAAAAGAAAGCTTATTCCGGCTCTGTTTTCCCTTGTAAAAGAAAAAAGAATTTCAGATGAAATTTCCATTGTTTTGGTAGGGAGAAGAAATAAAGATGTAATAGAATTTAAAGAAGAACTTTTGGAGTTTGTAAAAGCTTATTCAAGGCATAAAGTAAAAAAGGATGACTGGGAAGCATTTGCTGAAAAAATTAATTACTGCAGGTTTGATTTCGAAGATGAAGAAAGAGGATACAATGATTTGGCTAAAATTTTAGAAAACTGCCACGACAGGATTTTTTATCTGGCAGTGGCACCCGGGCTTTTTGAAATTATCATTAAAAACCTTAAAAAATACAATCTTATTGAAAGGGATACGGGTTTTCAGAGAATTATGATTGAAAAACCCTTTGGTTTTAGTCTTGAAAGCGCCGGAAAGCTAAATGCGGCCATAACAAAAATAATTCCTGAGAAAAAGATATTCAGGGTAGACCACTACCTTGGAAAAGAAATGATACAAAATATTCTTTCTATAAGATTTGGCAATTCCATTTTTGAGCCTTTGTGGAATCACCATTATATTGACAATATCCAGATTATATCAACTGAAACAATAGGTGTGGAAAACAGGGGTGGGTATTATGACAGCACAGGAGTTGTTAAAGACATGCTTCAAAACCACATTCTTCAAATGCTTGCCCTTATAGCTATGGAGCCCCCTGTGGATTTGGAGCCGGAATCCATAAGAAACGAAAAAGTTAAGGTGTTAAAATCATTAAGATTATTTGACAAAGAAAGTGCACAAAAGAATATTGTTAGGGGGCAGTATGGAAGAGGAATTATAGGTGGTGTGGAAGTTCCGGCATATAGGGAAGAGGAGAGGGTTTCTGAAAATTCAAATACAGACACATTTATTGCCCTTAAAATAAATGTGGATAATTTCAGGTGGGCAGGGGTGCCGTTTTATGTTAAGACGGGAAAAAGACTTGATAAAAAAACAACCCGGATAATTGTCCAGTTTAAAAAGCTTCCCGGGATAAATTTTTATAAAAATTTAAATAATGGGAAACCTAACCTTTTGGTGATAAAAATTCAGCCGGAGGAAGGTGTGTTTTTTCAGATAAATGCAAAAAGCCCGGGAATTGACTTAATAGAACCTGTAAAAGCGGATTACTGTCATTCCTGCAGAGCGGATTATAATTCCCCGGAAGCCTATGAACAAATTATACTGGAGGCAATAAGAAATAACTCCTCTATTTTTACCAGGTGGGATGAATTGGAATGTTCCTGGAAGTTTGAAAAGAGCATTAGTGAATCCTTTGAGGGAATAGAGCCTAACTTTCCAAACTATGCGGCAGGTTCTAAAGGTCCTGTGGAAGCTGCAGAGCTTTTAGAAAGGGATGGCAGAATATGGTGGGACACTTTTATTTAACAAAAACAGATCTTTGTTGGGATAAAAGAATTAAAATTAAAGAGTTTAAAATAAAGCATTAAAATAAAAAAACTTTTTAAAAACCTTTAAAAATATAAAAACCTTTAGAAATATAAGAAGGGTTTTAGACAAAGGGAGGAGATTTCATGAAGATATTTGACGTCTCTATGGCAATACATGAAAATATGACGGTTTATAAAAACCGTGAATCCAAAAGACCGTCTGTAAAAAGGGTTAGAAATTTTGAAGAGGATGGCATTAATGAATCGGAAATAACCATGAACCTTCATACAGGTACTCATATAGATGCCCCCTTACATGTTTTTAAAGACGGAAGTGCTGTGGAGAGTATAGATATCCAAAGGCTTATAACAAAATGCAGGGTGCTGGACATGACAGGACTGGAAAAGATTACAGAGGCTGATCTTAGAAAAAAGGAAATTGAAAGGGGCAGCTTTGTTCTTTTAAAAACAGACAATTCTTATACCGATGATTTTGGAGACGGATTTGTTTTTCTTGAAAAAAGCGGTGCAGAATACCTGGCAGGTTTAAATGTAAAAGGTGTGGGAATTGATGCATTGGGCATAGAAAGAGACCAGGGAGGACATCCTACACATAATACTATAATTGGAAGCGGGGCAATTATTATAGAAGGCTTGAGGCTTAAAGAAATAGAAGAGGGAGACTATATGATGTATGCTCTTCCCTTAAATATCCTAAATGCTGACGGTGCCCCTGCAAGAGTGGTATTAATAAAATAATAAAGCTGTGGATTGGCTTACAGGACTGAAAGAAGCTATAAATGCTGTATTTCCTGTGGAGGAGATACAAAGATGCATAATACACCAACCATCTTTATTTATAACTCTATCTTTTTTTCCGTTTTTCCTTCGGCATTAAATTCCTTGGCAAATTTACTTGCCCTAAAGGGTGAATTTGTAGCCTCGAAAGCAATGTAACTGACCGAATTGTCCTCTTCATAGCTTCTTCATAGCTGAAGATCAAATAAGTCCGTATATTGGTTGATGTTCGTGTATTTGCACGACCGACGATTATGGCGCCGACAGGTTATATTCATATTCTATAATCTCTTTTCGTTATGTATTATTTGATAATAGTTTGTCGACATATAAGAATTTTATACAAAGGGATATTATTTTCGAATTATGTTTCTTATTTTATGAAGATAAAAACAAAAGAAATTTTTGCCATACTAATGCAGTTGATATTGAAATATGGTATAATTATCTTACATTTAAATATCGGTTATGTTATAAATTTAAAATTCTATTTATACATAATTACTATGTCCTACAATATTACTATGTCCTGCAATTTTGAGACAGTATCTGAATATGCTAAGTTCTACGATATCCATGCAGTATCCGTTTTTTAAAATATGCTTTATTTTTAATTCCTGAAAAATTTATTCATATAACAATGTTTCGTCTTGTAGTATAGATGATACAAATTGCCACAGCATGCCATGGTTTGCATTTTTCAAATGACACTTATTGATTTTAATATAAATTTTATTTTGGGAGGGTAATGTGTGTTAAAAAAAGGTATTTCGCAATGGTTAGCAATGATTTTATGTATGGCTTTGTTAATTGGGGTGACAAGCTACTTTAGCCCTGCACCCGTAAAAGCGGCTTCCTTTGCAAAAGGGGCGGACATAAGCTGGGTACCCGGAATGGAAGCACAGGGCTATGTGTGGTATGACAAAAACGGCAATAAAAGAGATATATTGGATATCTTAAATAATGCCGGCTACAGGAAAGGTGCATGGAACAGTGACGGCAGACCCACCATTGCCCTGGAGGGTTTTGGCTACAACGAAAATACCCCTGTGCCTTCAGGAGGCAATAACGATTCCCATAACAAAAACTCCCAAAGAATATATGGGGATTTAAACGGTGACGGGGAAGTTAACACTATAGATTACTCCCTTCTTCAAAGATATGTTTTAGAAGTGACAAAGACATTCCCTACACAAGATGGACTGATAAGGGCGGATTTAAACGGTGATGGAACGGTTAATTCTGCCGATGCGGTTTTTATGGGACGTTATCTTTTAGAAATAATAGATAAGTTTCCGGTTGAAGGAAATACAAATCCTCAGCCAGGCAGGCAGTCAATTAAAAATTTAACTGTTTACGATGCGGAAAACAGGAATAATTGGAAAATCATGAACAATTTAAGTGCCGGACAAAAAGCATTTGGCGACAGGGAGTACACAATATCATACGTGCCTCAGGAGCTGGCAGGGGCAGATTGGATTCAGCCGGCCATGAATTCAAGAGCCAACACGTCCTTAGATAATTATGCATCTTTTGAAGTTGAAACAGACGGTTATGTATTTATAGCCCATTCTGACAGGGTTTTGGTTAAACCTCAATGGTTGTTAGAATACGAAAAAACCGGTCTTTCTATAAAGGTTAGAGAGTCAGATACTGTGGAAAGGACTATGACAGTTTATTGTAAAAAGGTATCTGCCGGAGAAAGAGTTAATTTAGGAATAAACTCAAATGACGGCACAAGCTATTCACTTATTTATCTGGCTATAGCTACCGGAGATATAGAATTACCATCTCCTCCACCTCCACCGCCGACACCTGAGCCAGGTTCAGGAAGACAGATGGAATACTTAGACCGTGGACTGGTTGCAGTAAGAACTGACAATGGGGTATTTATAAGCTGGCGCTTATTTGGTACTGATCCACAAAATATTGCATTTAATATATACAGGGATGGAACAAAAATAAACTCCAATCCAATTACATCAAGCACCAATTATCTGGACAGATCTGGCAGCAGCAATTCAAAATACTACATTTGCCCGGTTATAGAAGGCAGGGAAATGGAAAAATCAAAAACTGTAAGTGTATGGAATCAAAATTATCTGGAGATTCCGTTAAACCGACCCGCCGGCGGAAGTGTAGGAGGTTCTTCATATACATACAGTCCTAATGACATAAGTGTGGGTGACCTTGACGGTGATGGTGAATATGAACTGGTTTTAAAATGGGAGCCGTCAAACGCAAAGGACAATTCACAGGCAGGTCATACAGGAAATGTTATAATTGACGCATATAAGCTTAATGGTACCCACCTTTGGAGAATAGATTTAGGCAGAAATATCCGTGCCGGTGCCCACTACACCCAATTTCTTGTATATGATTTTGACGGCGACGGAAGAGCTGAAGTTGTAATGAAGACAGGTGACGGCACAAGGGACGGAAGGGGCAATGTAATAGGCAATCCTTATGCAGATTACCGCAACGGGGAAGGATTTGTTTTGGACGGTCCTGAGTATTTAACTGTTTTTGATGGTTTGACGGGAGCCGCTCTTGAAACCATCAATTACATACCTCCAAGGGGAAGGGTTACAGACTGGGGGGATAACTACGGAAACAGATGTGACCGCTTCCTTGCAGCAGTTGCATATCTTGACGGTGAAAGACCAAGCATTGTAATGTGCCGTGGTTACTACACCAGAACTGTTTTAGCAGCATTTAACTGGCGTGACGGAAAGCTTACCCACCTTTGGACATTTGACAGCAATACCGCAGGAAATGGCTATACCGGTCAGGGAAATCACAATCTCAGTGTAGGTGATGTTGACGGGGATGGCTGCGATGAAATTATTTATGGTGCAATGGCAGTGGATCACGACGGAAAAGGACTTTATACAACAGGATGGGGACATGGGGATGCAGGTCATTTGTCTGACTTAATACCTGACAGACCGGGGCTGGAGTACTACCAGATTCACGAAAACCCACCCCAATATGGAGCCACTGTCAGGGATGCCCGTACAGGACAGTTGATATTTTCAATAGGCACAGGTGATACAGGAAGGGGACTTGCAGCAAATATTGACCCTAGGCATATTGGTTACCAGTTTTGGAGCAGTACATCCGGAGGCCTTTATAACTCAAGAGGTCAGAGAATTACCACCGCTACTCCTTCATCTACAAACTTTGCAATATGGTGGGATGGGGACCTTTTGAGAGAGCTGTTGGACAGCAACAGAATAGATAAGTGGGATTGGAATAACAACAGGACTTACAATATATTCACTGCAGTTGGATGTTCCTCCAATAACGGAACAAAATCAACCCCGGGTTTAAGTGCAGACATATTAGGTGACTGGAGGGAAGAAGTAATATTTAGAACAAATAATGACAATGCCCTTAGAATATACACAACTACGCATCTAACAGACCAAAGGATATACACGCTTATGCACGACCCCATTTACAGGCTGAGCATTGCATGGCAAAATGTAGCTTATAATCAGCCGCCACATCCGGGATTTTATTTAGGACATGGCATGGAGGCACCTCCGGTTCCACATATATACCTGGTTAGGAGAAATTAATAATGTGTTTAAGTAGATTTTAAAATGTGAATAAGGGCTGTCTAAAAAGTGTTAAATCTTTTTAGACAGCCCTTATTTATAAAGTAAATAACAAGGGATTTCACCTTTTTAGAACAAACCCTATTCCAAACTGGATTTCCAGAGTCCGTGAAGATTGCAGTAAGCATAAACATCTACATTGTTTCTGTCACGGAAAACAGCTTTTGGTTCATTTCCAGGTGAAAGTTCTATTCTTTCAATTCCATCATCAGATACAACGGCAATCCACTCTATATAATGCTCTTCTGTCATTGGATGTTCTACTGAGCCAACTGTAACGTAAATTTTTCCGTCTTTTCTTTCAGCAGCGGGAACGTGTTTTTCAGTGGAAGCATCAAAGGTATTCGGGTCAAGTTTTACCATGGGTTTGCCACAGCATACAAGTTCTCCTCCACCATTATTTATAAGCTCTACAAGGTTCCCACAGACTTCACATCTGAAAAATGCTATTTTAGATCTCATATTGACAGCTCCTTTCAAAAAAAATAAAAATTCTCTTCCTTCATAATGTTTATACCCAATAGTTCATACCGTAAACATTTTTTTAAAATATAAAAATTCAAAACAAAAGTCGTCATAATGTGTTCCCATTTAATTATTCATTTGCATATTATGCAGTATGTAAATTTATTTTGGAGAGATGTCCATGGCAAAATTTGACATAGGAGATATAGTAGTTAGAAAATCTTATGGAAAAGATATATATTTTACAGTAGCCGGGATAAGGCAAGATGAATTACGTAATACAGAATATGTTTTAAAAGGGGTGTTTTACAGAATAGAAGCGGATGCCCATGAGGAAGACCTGTTAAAAGAAGATGTTCGGAATGTGGAATTAAACTTAAGAGCGGAGCTTATGAGAGCAAGGAAAAATGCTTTAACAAAAGCTCATGTAAGCAGAAACTATTTAGGAAGAATATTTGGAATATACCGTTTGAGAAAAATACCGGGAACAATTTTGCACATTGATTCAAGCAGCAGGTTTTTGAATATGTGTACCAAGCTGTACAAGGAAGCCGGTATAAAGAGTAAGGGATATGTTGTGGCTGAGAAAAACCAACCAGGCATAATAAGACAGGCTTTGATGCGGGTAAAGCCGGATATACTTGTTATAACAGGGCATGACGGTATAAAAAAGGGAAAAAGCAATTTGAACAATATTGAGAATTACAGAAATTCAAAATATTATGTTCAAAGTGTTAAAGAAGCAAGGCGGTATCAAAAGGATCCTGATAAATTATGTATATTTGCAGGAGCTTGCCAGTCTTATTTTGAGGCGATAATGGAGGCAGGGGCAAATTTTGCAAGTTCACCCGGCAGGATAAATATTAATGCACTAGACCCTGCATTATTATCGGAAAAAGTGGCTCTTACAGACAGAAGGAATTATGTAACTCCTGAAGAAGTGGCAAGTATTATTATTTCAGGAAGCGCTGGTATAGGGGGAATAAAAACAAGGGGACGATTGACTGTTGTGTAACGGTATGTGCTTTTGCCTTGTCTTTCTATAGGGGTTGTTGTAAAATAAATAAAAAGAAAGGCAATCAAGGAGGAAGCTTTGGGTAAAAGTTTATATATAACGGAAAAACCTTCTGTGGCATCAAGTTTTGCAGAAGTCCTTGGCATAAAGATAACACCCCGGGACAGGAAAAGAGGTTTTGCAGAGTCGGATGATTCTGTAGTGACCTGGTGTTTTGGTCATCTTATTACATTGGCTCTTCCCGACGAATATGATCCCATATACAAACAGTGGAGAATAGAGCACCTTCCCATAATTCCTAAAGAGTATAAGTATGTTGTCATTGATAATGATGGTGTAAAGAAACAGTTTGAGACCATAAAGGCATTGATGACAAGGGAAGATATTGATTTAATATACGCATGTACCGATAGCGGGCGTGAAGGTGAGTATATCTACAGGCTTGTGTATGAACACAGTGGTTCTGCCAAGCCTGCAAAGAGGGTGTGGATTTCTTCCCAGACAGAAGAAGCAATCAGGGAGGGAATTAAAAATGCAAAGGACATAAATGAATACAATTCCCTTTCTGATGCTGCATACTGCAGGGCAAAGGAAGACTGGCTTTTTGGTATGAATTTTAGCAGGATTTATACATGCATGTACGGAAGGACGGTATCAAATGTAGTAAAGGAGGAAAAGTCCTCGGTTATTGCCGTTGGAAGGGTTATGACATGTGTTTTGGGTCTTGTTGTGGACAGGGAACAGGAAATAAGAAATTTTGTGCCCAAAAAACATTATGGAATAACTGCAAGTTTTTTATCCGGAAAAAGCAATCTTGAGTATAAGGGAAAGTGGCAGCCCCAAAAGAAAGACAAGGATGATGAGGAAAAATACATTGAAAAAAAAGAGGCAGAAGAGGTTATTGAAAGGCTAAAGGGTAAGGTGGCACAAATTAAAAAAGTTGATATCAAAAAAAAGAGAGAGCAGCCGCCCCTTCTTTTTAACCTTGCAGAGCTTCAGTCGGAAGCAAATAAAAAATTTAAACTTCCGGTGGAAAAAACCCTTGAAATTGCCCAAAAGCTCTATGAGAGAAAGCTAATAACCTATCCCAGGACAGACTGCAGGGTGATTTCTACAGATGTACTGGCAGAAGTGCCGAAGGTATTAAACGGGCTTTTTAAGAATCCCGATTACAAGGAAAATGTTTCAAGAATTAAAGAATTTGGGGAGCTTAGGGTAAAAAAGACTACAAAGAGGTTTGTTGATGATAAAAAGGTAACGGACCACTATGCAATTATACCCACTTATGTTACCGCTGATATGGACAAGATGGACAGCAATTCTAAAAAAATATATGATTTAATTGTAAAAAGGTTTTTGGCAATTTTTTATCCACCGGCAGTTTACAATACAGTGAGGGTTGAGACGCATATTGATGAGGAAGTTTTTGTATCAAACGCAAAGACATTAGAAGACCCGGGATGGAAAGAAGTATATGAGGTTACATCCTCTAAAGAGGATGACGCTACAAATGTACCCATTCACCTTTTAAAGAAAAATGAAAATTGCAAGGTGGAGGCATTTGATTTGGATGAGAAGGAGACAAAGCCCCCTTCCCGCTATACAGACGGTTCCCTTATAATAACAATGGAAAAGGCAGGGAAATTTATTGAAGATGAGGAACTGAGGGAACAAATAAAAACTTCCGGTATAGGAACTTCAGCCACAAGGGCGGGGATAATAAAGAAACTAAAAGACATAGGATATATAAATATAAACCCTAAAACCCAGGTTGTCACCCCTACAGTGAAAGGGGAGGCAATAGTT
>Ga0208823_1002440_pt1 | contig 13967 bp, 14 predicted proteins | sample AD_UKC075_MetaG_FD_184440 | JGI IMG/M metagenome (GOLD analysis project Ga0208823, IMG submission 184440) | Active sludge microbial communities of municipal wastewater-treating anaerobic digesters from USA - AD_UKC075_MetaG (SPAdes) (version 2) | ecosystem: Engineered > Bioreactor > Anaerobic >... | reverse complement strand
GGGATATAACTTCACACTAAACCTGAAAGGTATATTTAGTTCGGCTGCAAGCGAGCTTGGAAGCATAACGGTACTTAAAACGGGAAAGGTGACGCCCTTATACACGACCTTAAAGGGCATATGTCATGGCGGCTTTGATTTTTAACTGACCTAAAAGACGTTGCCCTTTAGGACACATGGGGAGTGGTCTCTAAAAATCCTACAAAAACTTGACGCGGTCGGGAGTCGATATTTTGAATAAAAAGATAAAAAATATATTATACAGTACTTTTATAACGATTTTAGTCTTATCTACGCTGGCGGAAGCCGCAGAACTTAAATGCACCTATGCGACGCGTCTGGGGGAGCCCTTTTTAATGCGTCTCGTCTCGCCCTACCCTTTAACCGACGTCACTGTTCGTTGGCTGAACAAAGAAGGTCCATTAAATGTCGCCTTTTCGGAAGGCAAATATGAAGCGAGTATGCTTTTGGGAACAGATGTAAAGGATACAGGCCCCGGCGTTCACGAACTGATAGTGATATATCACGAAAGAGGTAAATTTTGGACTCTGCGGCATGATGTAAAGGTGGAGCCAAAATCTTATCAGACCCAGGAACTGAAGGTACCGCAAGCTATGGCAACGCCTCCCAAAGAAGTCCTGGAAAGGATAGAAAAGGAATCGAAATTGGTAAGAGATATCATTAACGCTGTCACTCTCCGACGACATTGGGAATTGCCGTTACAACGTCCCGTTAATGGGATCGTTACATCACCCTACGGATTTAAAAGAATTTACAACGGCACCCCAGGAAATCCCCACCGGGGAATCGACTTCAGGGCAGCCGTCGGAACGCCTGTAAAATGCGCTGCAGACGGCGTCGTATCCCTTACAGGAGATCATTACTTCGGCGGAAAGAGCGTGTACGTCGACCATGGGAACGGAGTCATTTCCTGCTATATGCATTTATCCGAGATCTCCGTAAAGGAAGGCCAATTTGTACAAAAAGGAGAAGTTATTGCTCTTTCCGGACAGACCGGAAGGGCGACGGGCCCACACTTGCACTTTGGGCTTTATCTTTTAGGAAATGCCGTCGATCCGGCGTCACTTTTTTGAACGCCACTAGCTTATAAACGTATGTTATGTTAGCGAAATGCCAAAAATAACGATAACATAATACATCATTGCATCCTTTTTCAGGGCAATGAAACTGCGCGAGCTTTCTTTTTGCTTCTGCGCTTTTGTCATTAAAGCTATGATCAAATCATCGTTGGTGGCTAAAATTCATACAGGCAAACTACGTCAATATACAATCCATGTCATCATCGCTGCTTTGGTGATATTCTTTTTTCTGGCAAGAACATAAAATAACTTGCATAAACATGGCGACCAAGGATGCTAATCAATAACCCCCGCGCTTTGGCTTTTCCGCAGGGGCTTCCCCGGAAGAATCTTATTTTTTGTCGGCCAAAAGCATCCCGCCAACTCCTACGTTTTCCTGGGGATTTTCGGAAACCAGCACCACAAAGGCTTCCTTAGGTATATCCATGATCTTGCTCGCCGCCTCCGTAAGGTCTTTAACCAATTCTCTTTTCTTTTCTAGGCTTAAAGCCGGACCATTTACGGTGATTACTGGCATTTCTTATACCCCCTTGGATTAAATAGTCTTATTTGGTATGTTACACTTGAATAATAACATATCTAATGCATAGGGGGTTGCGACTTTGGAGGCCGAAAACTCAAAGACAAATACTCACAAGGGGCTTGCCATACTTACCATAGGCCACTTTATAAATGATGTGCATGCCGCTTTCTTGCCGACTTTTACTCCAATCTTAATGATTAATTTGGGTTTATCTATCACTCAGGCAAGCATGTTAACCTTCCTATCAGGCATAATTAATTCGTTTATGCAGCCCTTGTTGGGATACGCCTCGGATAAAACGTCGCGTCCCCTGATGATACTTATAGGACCCATCCTTGCGGCCCTTGGTGCTTCGTTGATACCTTCGTCGCCAAGTTATGCTTTGGCTTTTTTCTTTGTTGGGCTGTGGGCCATAGGAAGTGCTACTTTTCACCCACAGGGTCAAGGTTCGGTCGGCCATTTAACCACTTCACAAAACTTATCCTTTGCCTTTTCTATTTTCTCAGTGGGGGGAATATTGGCAAGCGCTTTAAGCCCGCTTTACGGAGCTTATCTTTACCAAAGGTTGGGCGAGGCGTTTTTGCCCATAGTGACATCCATTCCGGTCTTATTATATGCGATGCTCGTCTTTAAGTTCCTGCCAATCATACCAGGCAAGCATACATATCAAAGCTCTGTCGAGACAAAGGGGCTAAAGTTTATACTACATTCCATGAAAGTTACCTTTGCCCCCCTATCCGTTGCCGTGATAAGAGATACCTCAATCCAAGGGATCCAATTTTTCATGCCCATCGCGATTGCGGCCAAAGGAGGAACCATTGGTGATGTTGGCAAAGTATTATTCATCATAATGATAGCAAGATCGCTATCGCCCCTTTTGGGAGGCTACATTGCAGACCGCACCAGCAAAAGTAAAATAATTTTTTTATGTATGGCCATGGGAGGCGCCTTGCTCATCCCGGCTGCTTTGACGAAAGGCATCCTATCAGTGCTGCTTTTCACGCTGGGCGCAGCTTTCATCGAAGCTACTACTCCCATAACGGGCGCTATCTCCCAGGAATGGATGCCCCATTCTCGGGCTATGGCAAGCTCCATAGTTATGGGCTTCGCATGGGGACTGGGCAGCTTGCTAATTCCACCGCTGGGCATCATAGGCGATCATCTTGGCCTTACTTGTGCTTTGGTAGTAGTTGGAGCTTTGCCCCTTGCAAGTTTATGTTTCGTCTCCATCATAAAGAAAAAAGAAAAAGCTGCAATCTTAAAAGAACCGCAAGATGAAAACTAAAATCATTTGGGCCTTAAAGATCAAAGCTTATGATGCTTCCAATAAAAGGCATTTGAGATATAAGGATTCATCGAAGCCCAGTAGTATAGGATGACTGGTATACGCCTTTCACGGGAAATAATTCGATCAAGATTTTTACGATCGTATCTTTGACTCTTTCCACGCCAAGGGTTAAAACTTGCATGGCAATATAATCGCCAAATTTGTCAACGATTAGACCAGGTAAAAAGTCTGCTTCACTGAATGCTAGCCTGTAGGCATCTAAGGCACTAACGCTAATCTTCCTCCTGAAATCTAAAGCTTTTTTGAGCCTCTTGCGCCGAAAGCCCTCATCGACGCTCTCCTCTTCTCTGGTGAGCACGCGTGCAGTGATGTAAGAAACAGGATTTGCGTATCCTATGGCCAAAAACTTCCCCCCCGCCAATCCTTAATTTCCACCAAATCACCAGGTGTAAATTTACCCCTGATTTTGTTTATGGCGTTTTTATGAATCCAGGGATGTCCATCATAAATGCTTTTTTCAAAGCCCTTTTTAACCTCCTCCTAAAGGAGGAAAAATTCGCACCTCATCATCGGGGTTCACTAAATCATCCTTGGAGATAAAATCTGATTTACAGATTGCAAATCCTACTTCCTCCCTTGAAACGCCAATTTTATCCAATAAATCCCTTAGAGGGAGAGGAGAATCCAACTTTATCTCGCGTTCGATCAATTTATCGCCTTTGAATATAATCACTTTAGCCATTACCCTTCGACCAGCCACTCAAGCCCTAACTCCAACAGTTTTTCTTTCGTTGGAATTCCTTTTTCTGTCCAACCCATCATGCCATAGTAAAGCTGCAAAGCCTGCATAAATTCTTCTTTAGGAAGAAAATTGCCCTTTAGGGCGCCATTTTTAAGAGGGCTATGTAATCTTTCAGGGACTATATCATCTTCAGCATCGAAACCTTCCCGCGAATTAAAGATCCTAGCCAATGCTAAAGCCCGTTCTCCTGCTTTCATGACCTCAAATACGCTAGTCTTCCATCCTGTAAAAGCATTCAAGGCATTGATTACATCATTTATAGACATCGAACTTCTTGGCACTGGGACAAAATCACATATGCCCGCTGCATTAAAAAAGCTCCACCACATCGAAAGGTATGCAAAGGTACGCACCTTTAAGGGAGAAAATTTGGTGGGTTTTTCCGGCTCAAGTATCCCCAAGGGCATTATCTCCCTAAAACTAAACTCATCTTTTGAAACTATCATTGTATCGTGGGCAGCAACCATATGATCTGCACCTTTTTCGGAGAGAGCATAAGCTAGTCCAACGGAATATTTACCCCTGGGATCGTGCATTGGAAGTTCTTGTCCCTTCACGGTTAAAACGAACCTTTCCGATCCCCTTCCTATGATCTCCGAAGCCCTTTTACTCCCTTCAGCTAAAACGTTGCCGAAACCTTCTCTTTTTGCTATCTTTTCTATCATGGTAAGAAGGGCCTCTTTATTGCCAAAGACCAGCTCTATACCGTCGGTATCTTCTTTGGTCAATATATTGGCCTCAAAACACTCCATCGCAAAAGCTATGGTCATCCCCGTGCTTATGGTATCAAGGGTGTATTCGTTACACATCTGATTTGCCTTAGCTATTACTTCGATGTCGTCAATTAGGCACAACGATCCAAAGGATGCTAACGTCTCGTATTCAGGTCCTCCAAAACGAGGCTCTACAGAGTAACGTTCCGATTTAACCGCCCGCTTGCATCTTACGGGACAGGCAAAGCAACCTTCCCTTGCGACCAATATCTTTTCGTTCATCGCTTTAGCTGAGATTGATTCGGCACGTTCAAATTCGCCGTAGTGAAAGTTTTTAGTCGGCAAAATCCCGGCAGCGTTGTTTCCCAAAACAGCTGCAGCGGTGCCGTTTTCGTAAAGCCCCCTGGTTAAAGGACTTTCCATCACGGTCGCACCAAATCCCTTGGATATTTCTGACATAAGTTGGCGATCTGCTACGGGAATCTGACTTTTGCCACGAACAGCGATTGCCTTCAGATTCTTGGAACCCATAACCGCGCCTAAGCCATTTCTTCCGTTAAAATGCTTCAGTTCGTTCGTTATGCAAGCAAACCTGACCATGTTTTCTCCACCAGGGCCTATCTGCGCAATGCGTATCGCTGGATCGTTATGCTCGGCTCTTATAATATCTTGAACTTCGCCGGTCTTTTTTCCCCACAGATGATCGGCGTCGCATATTTTCACATCTCCATCATTTATGTAAATGTAAACCGGCTTGCTTGCTTTGCCTTTGATGACGATGGCATCAAAGCCTGCACGTTTTAACTCCGGCCCCCAAAAACCTCCGGCTTCGGATTGTCCAAAGGCGCATGTCAATGGGGATTTAGCCCCGACTGCGAATCTGCACATACCTCCCAAAGGAGCACCCGTCATCACGCCAGAGGCAAAGACTAACACGTTATCTGGGCTGAGAGGATCTATGCCGGGTTTCAACATTTTTAGCAAATAATAACCAATTAGCCCGGAACCGCCCATGTAAGTGTGATAAAATTCTTCATTTATGTTTTCAACGTCAAAATTTCCAGACGAGAGATCAACATGTAACACTTTACCATTATACCCAAAAGGCATTGCAATTCCCCTTTTTTCCACCAATCTACAAAGCGCTGCCGACGATGAGTTTGCCGAGAAAATCAGCAACTCGAGTCTTGTGCAACAATTTTCTAAACATTAAAGATGAACTTTTGTTTAGCCAGCAGATCATCGTATGTTTCTCTCTCGACCACTAGCATGTCTTTCCCTTTATCAACAAAAACGACGGCAGGTTTCGGAAGCATATTATAGTTGCTTGCCATAGAGTAATTATAAGCCCCAGTATTGAAGACAGCTAAAATATCACCAGGTTTCAGGTCGCTTGGAACAGCAAGGTCTTCTATTAAAATGTCACCGCTTTCGCAACATCTGCCAGCCACGGTAACGATCTTATCTTTCGGCCGCCCCATCTTGTTTGCCACTTCTGCATAATACTTCGCTTCATATAAAGCGGGTCTTGGATTATCAGACATTCCTCCATCGACGCTTACATAGGTAATTGAGCCTGGTATTTCCTTTATGGCTCCTACCGTGTACAAGGTAATGCCCGCTTCGCCAACAATCCATCTACCTGGCTCAATGGCAATATATGGCATGGGCAATTCAAATTTCGAACACCTCGCCTTAATCCTTTCCATAACCGGATCTACAAAATAAGATATCGGTTTCGACATGGTCTTTTCGAAACCTCCAATCCAAAAACCGCCGCCTATGTCTAGTTCTTTTGTTATAAAACCGAAGTCGTCACGCAAATTGCTCATCATCTTAGTGACCACATCTACGGCCTCTATATATGGGCGGCAATCTTTTATTTGCGATCCCAGATGGAAATGAAAGCCCATTAAATTTAAGTTCTTTAAGGAAAGTGACTTTTTGAGCACATAGGGGATACGTTCTAAGGGAATCCCAAATTTCGATCCCCTGTGGCCGGTTTGTATGTATTTATGAGTTAAAGCCTCCACTTCGGGAGTAACTCTGAGCAAAATTGAAGCCTGCTTGCCCTTCAGGCCAGCTACTTTATCTATAATATCTATTTCGCCTTCCCAGTCTACTGCTATTCTGCCCACACCTTGGTCAACGGCCATTTCAATTTCTTGACGAGTCTTGTTGTTGCCATGAAAGATTATCCTTTCAGGTGGAAAGTGGGCCTTTATAGCTGTATGAAGCTCTCCACCAGAAACCACATCAAGACCTAAACCTTCTTTTTCTACTATTTGACACATGGCAAGCGTTAAAAAAGCCTTACCTGCGTAATAAGCACTGGAACCTTCATAGCGCTTTATGAATTGTTCTCTTATTTCACTACAACGCCCCTCGATCATTTTTTTAGAAAATACATATAAAGGGGTACCATATTTTAGTGCCAGTTCCACTAAATCGCAACCATCATAACAAAGATTTGTTTTCATCGTTACTTCATCTCCCTTTATAGCTTATCGTTTAAAATTAAGATATAAAATAATATAATATAATCATGTGAATCCCTTATCTTTTTCGTTTAAGCCTTAAAGCTCTCATGTATCGTATGAAAAAAGTTTAGAAGGAAGAAGTTTCACTTTAAATAAATTTTGCCCCCACGAAAGAGGTGAAACCTCAAAAACTTTAGACTTAGGCCTAGATAAAATTTGTGTTGGGTATATGCTCCTATGTCCGCTAACGACGAAAGAAACAACACAAGCTATGGCAGCCAAGGGTGTTGCTTGAGGGCCCATTAATTCCATGGCCATAATGCTAGTAGTGATAGGTGTGTTCGCGGCGCCTGCCAGCACTGCCGCCAAGCCCATTGTGCCAAATAAAACCGAATCCGCTCCAATTAATCGTGCTAAAGTTGATCCCGCCGTGGCACCCACGAAAAGCGTAGGGGTGAGCACTCCTCCACTTCCTCCACAAGAAAGTGTCACTGCCATGGCAAATGATTTCAAGATGAAGGCAAATAAGGGAACCTGGCCACCGGACAAAACATCGCGTATTGTATCTGAACCTAGGCCTAAGTATCTGGTCCCAAAAACTAGAACGACAATCAAAAGTATGAAACCGCCCAAAATAGATTTCTTTCACCACAATACATCGACTCTTTTAAATTTGCTCTCAATATAATGTAGCATCTCAACATGCATGATTGAAACCAATCCAAAGAAAACACCAGCAAGAATCGATAGTGATACTACTTTCCAGTCTAAGGATATGGCAATAATTTTACCAGTCAAACTTGGAACGCCAAAACTTGAAGCCACAATTCTGGCAATAATGCCACTTATAAACGAAGGCAACAACACGTCATAAAGCATTTGCCCTACATATAACACCTCGACTCCAAATACAGCACCCGAAATTGGGGTTCCAAGGACTGCCGAAAAGCCAGCCGATATGACACAAACCACCAATTTTTTTCTATCGTAAACATCAAGGCGAAGGATCTGAGCTATCTATGACATAAGCCCGCCTCCAATTTGAACGGAAGGCCCTTCCTCGCCTACCGATCCGCCAGATGCTAAAGTAACTATGGTTGCTACAAGCTTTACGGGAACCACCCTCAAAGGAATTAATCCTTGCTTAAAGTGAATTGCTTCTATTACCTTTTCGGTGCCATGTCCTTCTGCCTCAGGAGCCAACTCTTTGATCAAAAAAGCGCTTACAAGAAGTCCTATAGGGAGAAGAAAAAAACGCCACGAAGGCAATCCATTGATAAAGGCGATCGAATTTTCCAAGAGATACAAAAAAAATGAGACCGCTCCACCTACAATAAGCCCTGCCATGACAGAAAGTATTCCCCATTTAGCTGTAGAATATAAAAGGATAAATATCTCTTGAAGCTTTTTGCCGCCATTTACACGCACTTGACATCACCCAAGGGTGATTATAGCATTTTATATTATGTAGTATTTTATATTACGAAAGCAGCAAAAAGGGGCTGAAGTGCATGGAGAAAAAGCGAATCGCCTTAGTTGCCCATGATAGCATGAAGGCAGATATGATAGAGTGGGCGGTTTTCAATAAAGGAACCTTGATCGAACATGATCTCTATTCGACAGGCACAACGGGGTTTTTGCTGGAAAAGGAGCTAGGTGTTACACTTTTTAAGTTTAAATCGGGACCATTAGGCGGAGATCAGCAATTAGGTGCTCGGATCGCTGAAGGTTTAATCGATATATTGATATTCTTCTGGGATCCCTTAAACATACACCCTCACGATCCGGACGTACGGGCACTCCTCAGAATAGCCGTGGTTTACAATATACCAACGGCTTGCAACAGATCAACCGCTGATTACTTGATTTCCTCGCCATTACTGCGAGAAGTTTATACTCCAAAACGTAAGTTTAGCCCCGAAGAGTACCAACAAAGACGAAACGTGGAATTTTTGAAAAAAGTAAAGTCGAGTGAAGAAGGAAGGTCATAATACCAATGTACGGTCGATGGGATGTAGTGCCCATAGGTGAAGTGGTTTCACCGATCAAAGATCCCATTAGTCCCGACTTATTCCATAACATCCGATGTACCATAAAGATATATCCTGAATTTGCAAAAGGATTGCTTGGCCTAGAGGAAGGAAAAGATATTTTGGTTCTTTTTTTATTTCATTTGAACGCTGGTAAAGCTCCTCTTTTAGTTCATCCGCGAGGAGACACCTCGAGGCCCTTGCGAGGAATATTCGCCACATGTTCCCCTACTAGGCCAAACTTCATTGGAACAAATAGATGCCGTCTAATTGCCCTTAATGGCTTAGACCTACATCTAGTAGGGTTGGAGGCAATAGACGGCACCCCTGTTATCGACATTAAACCCTTTTCGTGCTTAGATCCACGCTACGATCTAAACTTGAAACTTTAATTTAATAATCCCAACGAAGCATGCGCAGCGGAAAGGCGCGCTACAGGCATGCGCATGGACGAACAGCTGACGTAATCGAGCCCCACAGAGTTACAAAAAGCTATACTGGATGGATCCCCGCCATGCTCGCCACATATGCTAAGTTCGAGATCTTTTTTGATGCTTTTGCCCTTTTCGACCGCTACCTTCATCAACGCTCCTACACCCTTGCGGTCTATAGTCTGGAATGGATCATCCATATATATCCCTATCTGTACATAAGCTGCTAAAAACTTGCCCTCTGCATCATCGCGGGATACACCAAGAGTCGTTTGAGTAAGATCATTGGTGCCAAAGCTGAAAAAATCGGCATACTCTGCAATCTCATCGGCAACGATCGCCGCTCTGGGAAGCTCAATCATGGTTCCTATCTTACAATGCAAATTCATTCCAAAGGATCCTGCTGTTTCGGCAATAACCTTCTCTATATTAGCACGAAGTATGCACATCTCTTGCCCTGTTGCCACTAAAGGAACCATTATCTTCACGTTCGCTTCAATTCCTTGCTTAACTAGTTCGCAAGCAGCCTCAACAATGGCTTTTACCTGAGCTTCGTATATTTCAGGGTACAACACCCCGACACGACAGCCCCTAAAGCCTAACATGGGATTGTTTTCTTTCAATGTTTCGGCCCTCTTTAAAAGGAGTTCAAGTTTTTTTGCCTCATTGGAATCTCCCTTTCCTTCCAACCTAAGATGATCAAGTTTTTTGGTCACTTCATGTACTTTAGGCAAAAATTCATTCAATGGAGGATCGAGCAACCTAACAATGACAGGAAGGCCGGACATAGCCTTGAAAATTTCCATGAAATCGCCCTTTTGTAGCTTCACAAGTTTATCTAAAGCATCTACCCTATCCTCTTTCCGTTCCGCAATGATGACCTGTTGCATTATGAGTAGACGGTCTGCATCTCTGAACATATGTTCGGTTCGACACAACCCTATTCCCTTGGCTCCAAGTTCCCGCGCTTGTTTTGCCTCTTCGGGGGTATCGGAATTAGCCCATACTTGTAATTTAGCGAATTTATCGGCCATCTTCAGAAATTCATGGAGGTATTTCTCGTGTATGGAGGGTTCTATCAATGGCGCTTCGCCCAAATAAATATTTCCGCTTGTACCATCAATAGTGATGACAGCATCCTTATTGACGATATACTCTCCAACAGTAAATCTTTCATTGATCATATCGATGTTAATTGCCTCACAACCTACTATACAAGGTATTCCTAGCGAACGGGCAACTAGAGCAGCATGGCTTGTTTGGCCCCCTCTACTGGTAAGAAGTCCAGCTGCCCTTGAAAGGCCGTGAATATCTTCGGGTGTCGTCTCGGGCCTTACAAGTATTATCGGCTCCCCATTTTTACCGCGCTCTTCCGCCTCATCGACATCAAAAACTACCTTGCCAACAGCAGCTCCAGGCGATGCAGCAATACCCTTAGCTATGGGGCACAACTGAACGGACGGATCAACCTGGCGGTGAAGCAACTGTTCTATTTCCCTTGGAGCCACCCTGGTCACAGCAGTTCGCTCGTCAATAATGCCCTCGCTTACCATATCGGCGGCAATCTTTACTGCTGCTTTTGCCGTGCGCTTCCCACTTCTCGTCTGCAGAATGTAAAGCTTGCCCCTTTCTACTGTAAATTCAATATCTTGCATATCTCTAAAGTGCTTTTCAAGCAGCTCAGCTACCCTTGTAAGTTCATTGTAAAGCTCCAAATTGACTTCTTTAAGCAATGAAATAGGCTGTGGCGTCCTTATGCCAGCCACCACATCTTCTCCTTGAGCATTGATCAAAAATTCTCCAAAGAGTTCTTTCTCGCCAGTCGAGGGATTGCGGGTGAAAAGAACCCCCGTGCCGCAATCTTCACCCAAGTTTCCAAAGACCATTTCCATCACTGTTACGGCAGTTCCTAGATCATCTTGTATATTGGCGATCTTTCTATATGTGACAGCCCTTTTATTATTCCAGCTTTTAAACACCGCTTCTATGGCCATTTCCAACTGAATCCAGGGATTTTGAGGAAAAGGTTTGCCCACTTTTTCTTTCACAAGGCCCTTAAATTTACTCACCATTTCTTGCAGTTCTTCTGCGGGTATCTGGTGATCGTATGTAACACCCAGCCTTTGCTTAACTTCGTGTAAGACATTTTTAAAGACATCAAGTTCGGTGTCTAAAACTACGTTTGCGAACATCTGGATAAACCTTCTGTAGCAATCATGGGCGAATCGCAAATCTTTAGAATTATCAGCCAGGGCCTTGACGGTCTTGTCATTTAAACCAAGGTTTAATATGGTATCCATCATCCCGGGCATCGAAACGGGAGCTCCAGAACGAACTGATACCAAAAGTGGATTTTCGCTGCCACCGAAAATCTTTCCACTGATATGCTCGAGATGGTGCATGTGTTCAATAACCTCAGGCCACAAGACATCGAGCCATTTCGAACCTTCTTTCATGTAAGTACGGCAGGCCTCCGTGGAAATGATGAATCCATTAGGCACCGGCAAGCCCAGCATCTTCATTTCAGCTAAATTTGCCCCCTTACCGCCAAGAAGGGCTACCATGCCAGCATTGCCCTCGTCAAAGCGAAATACATATTTGACTCCCGCCTTTACAACACTCATCTCTCAAACCTCCCTGCAGACTTGTTTATCTGCATGTCATATTAGCGATTTATCTCTCGAATCTCTCATCATCTATTTTTTATTTTACATAGTATACCACCATTTGCCGATTCTATACAGCGCTTGCTCGAAAATAACCACGTCAAGTTAAGGACGTGTATAAAGATGTCTTGGAGAGAAAGCAGTCGCAACGCATAGTCACGGTTGTAGCCGGTTACGGCTACAACCCCATCAATTGCGAGGACATCGCAGCAATTTGTCGAAAAGTACGGCTATTTGGTCAGAGCAATGACGAACGGCTACGAGTGGTCCCTTTAGGGGGTTCGCAGCCGTTCGATTTAATTTAATATTTTAAATGTGATCTTTTTACTTTTCCGCAAATTGAGGTTCGCTGACTTCTGTCTCTTTTTGCCCCACTTCCCTCTTCATCTTAGAGGCAATTTTGTCCACTACTATGGCGATGGCATTGTCTCCCGATATGTTGCAGGCCGTGACGTAACCAGGTATCTGGTTTTTAAGACACTGGAAGAAGTTTTTGCCTCCATAGGCGCAGGCTACGGCGAAATAGACGATTAACAATGTGAGGTGAGAAGCTATGACGAGCAGAAAGACTTTACCGAAAACGGACATTATCCTGTCCACTTCTTCTGCATGGGTCATGTTTGCGAAGATGCCCGCCACGTGAAGGGGAAGTAGCGGAATTATCACGTAGGTTATGACCATGCTCACGATCTTTTGGAACTCGACAGCAACGTTGTAAAGGGTCCTTCCCTTTAGAGCGGATATGCCAATCCCGAGAATAAAAGCTAGCAATATGGCCGTCATGACCCCCATAAGAGGCGGCATTTCAACCGTAAAATAGGGAGGCAACAGGTGTTCTTCGGGGTTCGTGGCCATTATGTTCGAAGCAAACTTGATGATCTTGGGCATGATGTTCGTTCCCACTAAGAAGGCAAAAATACCAGCCAGTACGGTGGAACCATAGGCAAACACGACGGTTATTCCCAGGAGCTTTCCCGCTCCCTTACCCAAATCGGCTATGCAGGGGGGTAACGAAGCCGAGTATTATGAGGGGAATAATGTATATTATATATACAAACTCCTTTTGTCCATGTATACGTATGTGAAAAAATTGAGTGCACACCACAACATTATGCTACATAGCAATTGTGCACTTAATGGTGTAAGCTTTCACAAGCCCTTGGGATTGTAAATTATTATGCCCCTAATTTGTTCATCGAGAGAGCTTATTGTTCAAACGAGATATTTAAGTTAAAATAGTTTTGTCAAATCATCAAAAACTTCTCAAAGGAGGGAGCATAATTGGCACAAAAGACAAGAGAGTTAGTTGGTGAGCATGTGGATAAGCTGATAGAGTTGTTAAATAAGGCTTACGCCGATGAACTAATAGCCTATTTTTATTACAAAACGGCAGCCATTTTGGTCAAAGGAATTCACGCTAAAACTGTAGCCGATCAACTGGAAGAAATCGCCAAAGAAGAATTGGAACACTCAGAAGAATTAGCCGAACGCATTATCCAACTTGGAGGAGAACCCATAGATGACTGGGACGCTATAACTAAAAACGCAAACTACCCGAAAATAGAAATACCAGAAGATAGATCCGATTACGTTGGAATATTAAAGTCGGTTCACGTGGCAGAACAGGGAGCCATCGATGTCTATGTCAATATTATAAACTTTTTACAAACAGAGGTTAAAGATCCGGTTACTTTCCGCGTTATACGCCACATCATGGCTGAAGAAATGCATCACGAAGAAGAAATCGAGACCTTACTGGGATTGTAGGGGATTTAAAAAAGGGGGGGCGCGCCCCCCCTTTTTTTATTAAGGTTACAGTAATGATAAGCGGTTCCTATTCTTCGCCAAGCCGTGCAGCAGCAGTCATTTGCCAGCAAGCTAAAGTACCTTTCACTTCCACTTATGCAGTACATCCCAGCATAGTCGAGGCAGGA
>Ga0208823_1002434_pt1 | contig 13989 bp, 10 predicted proteins | sample AD_UKC075_MetaG_FD_184440 | JGI IMG/M metagenome (GOLD analysis project Ga0208823, IMG submission 184440) | Active sludge microbial communities of municipal wastewater-treating anaerobic digesters from USA - AD_UKC075_MetaG (SPAdes) (version 2) | ecosystem: Engineered > Bioreactor > Anaerobic >... | reverse complement strand
CGCCGATGATGGCCGCCTACCTGCTCAAGCCGGCGCATGCGCGGGCCATGGCCCGGCATGAACAGGGCCACCCCGGCCCGGTGATGCGGCGCTACCTTGCCTGGGCCGGCTGGTGCCTGGCCCATCTGCTGAAGACCTGCGCCGCGGCGGCCATGTTCTTCGTGCTGTCGATGGCACTGGCGTTCTCGCTGCCGGTGGACTTCATCCCGGCCGAGGACACGCACGAGATCACCGTCACCGTCACCGCACCGCCGGGCCTGGGCATCGAGCACACCGCCGCGCTGGCCGAGGCGGTGCGCGAGGCGGCGATGCAGGAGCCCGAGGTGCGCTCGGTGTTCGCGTCCATCGGCCTGGGCGCGCAGCTGGGCGGCGACGGCCCCACCGGCATCGGCGACGTGGACAGCGCCTCGGTGCTGATCAGCCTGAAGAAGGACAAGCAGCGCAAGCGCCAGGCCATCGAGGACAGCCTGCGCCAGCGGCTCAATCGCATCCCGGGTGCACGCTTTGCCATCGGCTCGGGCGAGCCCGGCGAGAAGTACTCGGTGGTGCTGTCGGGCGACGATGCGGTGCAGCTGCAGGCCGCGGCCCGGGCCGTCGAGACCGAGATGCGCGCGCTGCCGGGCTTCGGCAACGTCAGCAACTCGTCCAGCCTGATGCGGCCGGAGATCGTGATCCGCCGCGACCCGGTGCGCGCGTCAGACCTGGGTGTCTCGACGCTGGCCATCAGCCAGGTGCTGCGCATCGCCACCGGCGCCGAGTACGACACCAACCTGTCCAAGCTGCAGCTGCCGTCGCGCCAGGTGTCGATCCGCGTGCGCCTGGATGAGCGCTCGCGCAGCGACCTGGACACCCTGTCGCGGCTGCGCGTGAACGCCAAGAACGGCACGGTGTCGCTGTCCAGCGTGGCCACGCTGGCCCTCGACAGCGGCCCGACGCGCATCGACCGGCTCGACCGGGCGCGCCATGTCACGGTCGATGTCGAGCTCAACGGCCGCTCGCTGGGCGAGGCGGCGGAGGTGATCGATGCGCTGCCGTCGATGCAGCGGCTGCCGGCCGGCGTCAAGCGCCTGGTGGTGGGCGAGCTGCAGGCGCAGCAGGACCTGGTCATCAACTTCAGCGCCGCCATCGTGGCCGGGGTGCTGTGCGTGTACTTCGTGCTGGTGCTGCTGCTCAACAACTTCCTGCAGCCCTTCACCATCCTGTCGGCCCTGCCGCTGGCCGTGGGCGGCGCCTTTGCCGCGCTGTGGGCGCTGGACTTCGGCTTCTCGATGCCCTCGATGATCGGCGTGATGATGCTGCTGGGCGTGGTGACCAAGAACTCCATCCTGCTGGTGGACTACGCGGTGCTGGCTCAGCAGCGCGGCCTGCCGCGCCACGAGGCGGTGCTGGAGGCCTGCAGCAAGCGCGCACGGCCCATCGTCATGACTACGGTGGCCATGGTCTTCGGCATGCTGCCGCTGGCACTGGGCTTTGGCGGCGACAGCAGCTTTCGCGCGCCGCTGGCCGTGGTGGTGATGGGCGGCCTGCTGTCGTCCACCCTGCTCAGCCTGCTGGTGGTGCCGGTGGTCTACATCCTGGTCGACGCCTTCAGGCTGCGCGTGCGGCGCCTGCTGCGGCGCCAGCCGCTGCGCGAGCAGTCAGCCTGAAGGCTGTCAACCGATCGCCCATGTTGTGCGTTAGGTTGGCTCGACCCCTTGTCTTTCCCTTTCCGTCCAGAAGGATCCCTTGATGTTCGAGAATCGATTCGCGCGCCTGCTGAAGGCCGCGGGCCTGGTCGGCGTGGTGCTGGTCCTGGCTGCCTGTGCCAGCGCACCCACACGCCGCCCGCTGGGCGAAACCGGCAGCTCGGCCGATGACGAGAGCGTGGCCATCGCGCGCGCCGGCACCCAGAAGCCGGCTGTGGTGCTGCAGGCCGGCCTGCAGTACGGCAAGAACACCTGGAGCAAGCTGATGCCCCAGGTGGCGGCCCAGCGCATGGTGGTGGCCACGGATCGCCCCGGCCATGGCGGCAACCCGTCCACCTCGGCACCGCGCGACCCCTGCACCATCGCCGCCGAGCAGCGCCAGCTGCTGCGCCAGGCCGGTGTCGAGCCGCCCTACATCCTGGTGGGCCATTCGCTGGGCGGGCTGTACCAGTACACCTATGCCAAGCTCTATCCGCAGGAGGTGGCCGGCCTGGTGCTGCTCGACCCGACCCACCCGCGCCACTGGGAAACCATGCAGCGCGCCACACCGCAGCTGGCCGATCTGGTGAAGGCGATGCGATTTGCCGCATTCAGCCGCGTGGACAAGGAAGAGTTCGACGCGCAGGCGGTGTGCCTGGACCGCCTGAACATGGCCCAGCCGCTGAACCTGCCCGCGCGCCTGCTGTTCAGCGGCCGCCGCCAGCCCGAGGAGAAGGGCGCCTTCGAGGCCATGCTCAAGGGCCTGCGCCAGAACTGGCTGGGCCTGCTGGGCACGCGCGACATGAAGGTCGTGTGGGACTCGGGCCACTTCATCCAGAACGAGAGCCCTGACGAGGTGCTGAGCGCCATCAAGCAGGTTGCGGCAGAGGCCGCGGCAAGGCGTTGACAGCATGCGCCGGAACCGCTGTTTGCAAGGCCGCCAAGGCAGGCCGTTGCCACGTGCCGGCACGCTGGGCACCGCCCTTGTGCTGCTGGGCCTGCTGGGCGCCTGTGCCACCACCAGCGCCCCGCCGGGCGCGAAAGAGGTGCTGAAGAACCCGGCCGCCAGCCTGGTCGTGGGCAGCACGTCGAAGGCCCAGGTGGCATCCCGGCTCGGCAAGGCCGACGAGGTGCAGGACGACGACGAGGGCGGTCAGGTCTGGGTGTACCGCGACACGGTGGAGGTGCCGATGCTGCTGAGCCTGGTGCCCATCCTGGGCGACATCGCCGACGGCGCGGCGATGCTGCACAAGAACCGTGAGCTGATCGTCAGCTTCGATCGCAGCGGCATCGTGCGGAAGTGGAAGCTGCGCCCGCTGGACTGAGCACCGCCCCCGCCGGCAGCCGTCACCGTGCCGCGGTCCCGCCCCGCCGGGCCGGACGCGGTGACGGCGCCTGAACACCCCCCACGGCCGAACCGCCTTCACCCGCCCGCCGCCATGACCGGACCCCTGTACTTCATTCCCGACCTGGACCGCCACGACCCGCGTGGCGCGGCTGCCACCGTGCCCGCTGGCTGCCCGCCCGACGTGCGCGTGCTGGGGCCGCAAGACCTGGCCATCGGCGACCGGCGCACCCTCGAAGGCATGGCCAGCCATGCGGCCGACCGCATCCTGTCGGTGCCCGCCACGCCGGCGCTGCGCGTGGCCGGGGCAGGGCGGGGCGCGGTGCTGGCCCTGCAGCTGGCGCTCGAACTGCAGGGGCGTGACCAGGCGGTGGCCTTTGCCTCGGCCATCGACCTGCCCGACGCGCTGCTGCCCGAGCTGCCCTGGGCCGGTGACAGCCTGCCGGTGCTGGCGGTACAGACCACGGGCGCGGCCGGCGATGCGGGGGATGCCGCCGCCCGGCAGGCCGCCGGCTGGCGCCGCGTGCTGCCCGATGCCCGCCGGCATGTCTTGCGGTACCCCGATCTGGCCGCCGCGCTGGCCGAGCTGCAGCGCCACCCGGCCATGGCCGCGCCACCGGCGCACAACCCGCTGCAGACGCTGCAGCAGTCGCGCCAGGCCGAGGGCACGGTGTTCTGCTGCCCCGGTGCGGGCGACAGCATCACGCGCTTCATCGCGCTGGCAGGCCAGCTGGGAGCGGGCATGACCGTGCAGGGCCTGCAGCCGCGGGGCATCGATGGCCTGGGGCTGCCGCACACCACGGTGCAGGCCGCCGCGCAAGGCATGCTGCGCGCCATGCTGGCGCAGCGGCCGCGCGGGCCGCTGCACCTGATCGGCCATTCGTTCGGCGGCTGGATCGCGTTCGAGCTGGCGCATCTGCTGGCCCGCGCCGGGCGGCCCGCCGCGTCGCTGACCCTGGTCGACAGCGAAGCCCCCGGCGGCGACGGCAGGGTGGGCCGCGAGTACCTGCACCATGAGGCGCTGGAGCGCTTCTGCGACCTGGTGGACATGGCGGCTCCGCGCCCGCTGGGCCTGCAGCGCGCGGCGCTGCGCATGGCGCGCCCCGACGAGCGCCTGCCGATGCTGCACCAGGCCATGGTGGGTGCCGGCATGTTCTCGCCACGCACCCAGCCGGCGGTGCTGACCGGGCCGTTCAGAACCTTCTGCGCCGCCTTGCGCACGCGCTACCGGCCGGTTGACCAGCCCCTGCCGGCGGCCACCCGTGTGTCGCTGGTGTGCGTGGGCGACAGCCGGCTCACGCCGGTGCAGAACGCCGAGATCAACCGCGCCACCGATCTAGGCTGGCGGGCCCTGGCACCGCAGCTGGTGTACTGGGACGGGCCGGGCAACCACATGACCATCCTGGCCGCGCCGCAGGTGCAGCAGCTGGGCGCCTGGTGGCAGCGCAGCCTCACCGCGGCCGAACCGGCGGTGGCCGCCGGTGCCGGAGCCTGAGACCCGGGTCGACGCCGCGCGTGGCCGGGCAATGCACATGTGGAGCGAGACCGCCCTGACCGTGACGCCCGGACGCATCGCCTTGCCCGACGCCACACAGCTGCATGTGTGGCATGTGGATCTGCGCGATCCGGCCTGGGACCGGTGGCGCTGTGTGCTGGATGCCGCCGAAGTGCAGCGCCTGCAGCGTGTTGTGCATGTGCGCGGCCGTGAATACGCTCGGCGCAGCCGCATCGCATTGCGCCTGCTGCTGTCGCGCTACCTTGGCTGCGCCGCACACGGCATCGGCTTCGCGCTGGGCGCGCAGGGCAAGCCCAGCGTCCAGCAGCCATCATGGCCGGGCTTCTTGGGGTAATCGTATTTTTCCTGCAGATTGACACGCTGACCCAGAAAAACTCTAACGGCGACAAGCACTTGCAAAACTGGCTCTCGCGGACCGCTTGTGCTTTCGGTGCAAATTGACACGCTTCGACCTGCCCCGGCCGATCACGACGCCGGCGCCTCGAACGCCCCACCGATCTGCTTCGCCCGGCGAAGATCGTCCGAGTGCAGATACATGGATGTCGTCGACAACGACGCGTGCCGCAGGTTGTCTCGCACCGTCGTCAGTTCGGCCCCGCGCTGAAGCGCGTGGGTCGCATGCGTGTGGCGCATCCAGTGAGGCGTAGCCCGCCGCAGCTTCTCGGCAAGCGTGGGATTCGTGTCGGCCAGGACATCGGCTGTCGTGGCGAAGAACCTCTTCACGATTGCCCACAACCGCTTGGACGTGATGCCGGCCTCGCCATCAAGGCTGCCAAGCACCGGCGTGGCGGGGTTCCACTTCGCTGGCGTCACGGGGAGGCCACGCTGAGCCAGGTGCCTGTCCAGAACACCACGCGCCAGCCCTGGCAGTACCACCTTACCGGCCTTGCTGCCTTTGCCGACCACGTGCAGCCAGGTATCGCCGTGCGCATCGACCTCGATCGATCCAAGCGTGGCGTGCACCAGTTCGCCAGCACGCAGCCCCGTGCTGTAGCTGAAGTCGATCAGGAAGCGAAGCCGTTGGGCTGCGCCAGGCTGCCAACCGTACGACCACTCCAGCCCCTCGGCGACCGTTCTCACAAGCTTCCACTCACCCTCGGAGAATGATCTCGTCGTGTCCAGGGTCGCCTGCCTGACGCCACGCACCTTGATGCCCGCGAAGGGATTGGCCAGCACGTACCGCTGCTCGATCAGCCACCGGAACATTGAGCTCAGCACGGACAGCGCATAGGCCCTGGAGCGCGTGGACAGGCCGCCCACGAACGGCCGCCACTCGGCGGAGTTGCGAGGTGACGCCGGCCCCACCCAACGCTGCCTTGGCGTCGGTTGCCGCAAGAAGGCCCGGTACGCCACGGCGTCCTCGGTGGCCAGCGAGGACAGGGCCACGCCGCGCTCGACGATGGCCCACAGGATCAGCCGTTCGGCTTCCTTGCGGTAGGCCCGCTGCGTGGCGGGCGCTTCGTGCAGCGACAGCCAAGCCTGGACCGCCTCGTAGTCGTTGTTCGCCCGCAGGACGCACGACGCGCGCGGCGCACGATGCAGGCCCATGGTGCCGTCGACCTCATGAGGCACGACGAGCTTCTCCCAGGGAACTACATCCGACGGCGCCTGGGTGACCAGCAGCGCGCGAGCACGGTCGGTCAATTCTTCATGCGCGGCGAAGAACGCCTCGATCCGGCGCGCACCGGCCTTGCCGATGCCGTCGATGTCGACCCACCAACGCCTGCGGCGGGGTACTCGAAGCGTGAGGTCGGCCAAGGTCTTGATGCCAGCCTTGCGCAACGCAGCGGCTACGCGGGGCTCAAGCCAGTGGTCGACCCCGTCGCCGATCAGAGGTGCGGGAACTGGCGCGCTGCGGAGTTGCTCAATGGCGGTGGCCATGGCGCGTGCGGCTGCGGGGCCTTTGCGGGCAGGTCCGGTGAAGAGCTTGGCCAGGTCCCCCCGGTGGCGCGACCTGGCGAAGGACGCGATGTCACGGCGGATCACCCCGATGACGCCGCGCGACGACTGTCCCGCCGACCGCGCTTCACTGAGGTACCGCGCCACCGCATCCCTCGACGACAGCCCCTCGTGCCAGGCCCGAAGTGCCGCCAGCTTCGCCGCTTCAGGCAGCGACAGCGGCTTTGCGGTTACAGGCAAGCTGGTTTCCACGCGAGACAGTTTACGCGTTTGGCAGTGCTATGCCGCTAAGGTTAGTTATCGGCATAGCAGGGACTAGAGTCCACTTGTTCAAGGCATGCACCACCGGTTTCGAGCTCTGGGCGCCCCTGGTCAGCACGGGCGGAGATGGCCGCGGCCGTCACATCGCGCCGTTGCCGGCTGTCTCCATTTTCCGTATTTGCTTGGTTATCCAGATTTGCTTAGAATCCGCGCATGAGCACCGATCTCAGCACTCCCGTCCTGCTGCGCCGCATCGCGCAGCTCGAGGCCACCGTTGGGCGCCTCAGCGAAGACCTCGGCACTCTGCGCACTGCGGTCAGCAAGCAAGGGCTGCAACTACCAAGGACACGAGGCGTTCGAGCCCGAGTGGCGCACACCGACTCCGCAGCTGCGGACAACCCGCGTGCTCAGGCTACCGGCGGCCTGGCGGGCGCCACCGCGCGCGGCGAGGCAGCGCGTGTCCAGTGGGTCAAGGATGACCTCGTCGTGCCCGGTGAGCAACTCGCGCAAGCGTGGGGGCTCACCCGTCAGGCTTTGGCGCCGGCGGCAGACCGGGGCGAAATCTTCGCGGTAAAGGTCGGCAATCGGCTGTTCTATCCGCAGGCATTCCTCGGGATGGACCGCGAGGCTGTGGCAGCCATCTGCCGCGCGCTCGGTGACCTCGGCGCCAGCGAGAAACTGATGTTCTGGCTGCGCGAGCACGGCACCCTCTCAGGAACAAGCGTTGCTGCCGCGTTGGAGGCGGGGACTGCCTTGGCCAAGGTGGAGCGCCTGGCCGCGGCATGGGCGCGCGAGCGAGGCGCTTCGCGTGTCGCTGCGGCTGCCTGATCCCGGCTCCTTCGAGGATCTGCTTCGACCGACCAGGATCGAAGTCGCTGCGCTCGTGCGCTTGAGCCGGCATCCGGCCACCGAGCCGTACTGGTCTGCTGGGGTCTACCGTTTTGATGATCCAGATCCTGGCGGTGCCGACGCGTTTGGCACCTGCTACACGGCGAGCACCATCGAAGTAGCCTTCGCGGAGAGCGTCATCCATGAGTGCGGGCGGTTCGTCAGAGGCAGCTACGAGGTGCCGGCCGCAGAACTGACGGAGCGCTCGGTCGTGCGGTTTGCCTGTGATCGGCGCAAGTCGCTGGTTCTGGCTGACCTCACCGGTGCAGCGCTCAAGGCTCTGGGAATGAACAACGACATCAGTGCATCCGCCGACCACACGGCGAGCCAGGCCTGGGCGCGGGTGATCCACGGTGCGAACCCGCGCTGGGACGGTATACGGTACGTGTCGCGGCAGATGAACAAGGGGTTCGCCTACGCCATCTTCGAGCGCAGCGGGCTGCGCAAGCTGCGCGCCGAAAAGCTCAAGGCGCGGCAGGTCGATGACCTCTGCGATCGGTTCAACGTCACCGCGGTCTGACGGCGCCGCGGTCCAAACGCAAAGGTCGGCAACCTGGTGTACACCGGCCGTTCGTCGGCGAAAACTGGTCGGCTCCACTCGGCCATCAGCAGCCATAGCGCGCATACCGTCAAAGCGGACCATCCCCATCACTGGCTGTAGATTTCCTTGCGTCGCGGCAACGGCATCTACGTCGTCTGGCGAGGCGCCCCTGCCTTAGGATGCCATCACCTGGGGGTTGGCATGGCAAAGCGGAAGAAGACAAGAACGAAGGCCAAGGCAAGACCAAGCGCCGCCGCGCACCGAAACCGAGGCTTCGACCTCGGCGACCAAGTTCGGGTAATGGCCGTGTCCGACATTGAGTTCAACCAGGCGTTACGCGACGCCGGTGTTTTCGGCTGTGCATACGGTCTTGAGCGCCTTGAGGGCATGCCTCAGCCGGTTCCGGCGATCACGTTGATTGGCGAGCGGTCCGCGGGCTTTATTAAGGCGTTTGAACATTTCGAGCGATGGGGTTGCCTGGAGGACGGCGACGCAGTGGATGTCCAGATGCTGTTGAAAACCGATGGTACATATGAACTATGGATAGGGCCGGAGATTCAACGCACTCTGTATCGGACCATTCCAAGCGCGGACCTCTATCAAGCAATGGCCTTCAACGTCTCGTGGGTGAAGCGGTTTGACTCTACACATAAGATGCTGCGCGACTTGAAGCACCACTGCGAATCCGGTTTGCGCCCGGTTGCCATCATGGCCGCGATTGGCGATCCCGGAAACTTGAGCGGCAGACAACTTCGTCCGCTCAAGGAATGGACGGGGTTTGTCAAATTTCAGTTGCGCATAGTCGATCAGCAAGATGCGCCAAGCGATCCACGCTTTGCGCCACGCGACACATCAGTCGCTCGCGGACCTGTCGGCGATGACGAACTGAGCCCAGCGGAGATTTGCCGGCGGCGAAATAGGACTCTTGACATCGCGTTTCCGGTATCGCGAGAGAGGGTGCGGCGTTCAGAACTGATCGGTCGCGTGAGGGCATTGCCAGGCTACTCGGAAGTCAGCGAGGTGCAAGTCACACAGGCGGCAATCAATCTGATGCTGAGCGACCGGCTTGTGTCTGGAGACCGTCACTACAGCAGACTCTCCGGGAACACGTCTCAGAAGATTTGGCACGGCGTCGCCGACTTCTCGGAGGTAGCTGACGGGTTGCAGCAGCCAGCCGATCAGCCCGCTGACTTTGTGGCGCAACAAATCGCTCTTGACGTCGCATGCATGTTGCGGAAGCGAAAGCTCTTTGACGCAACAAACACCTTTCACGAACAGCAGGCCCTGTTTCGCAAAGCGGGCTTCGTCTATGACTAAAGCGTGGAAGTACCAGCAGAACCAGGATCAGCTCCGAATCTTTGTCAGCTCTCGCATTGATGAGTGCAAGACTGAACGAACCGTTGTAGCGGGCGCGATTCGAACTCTTCGGCACCAGCCGATTCTCTTCGAAGCCGTTGGCGCACGGCCCTACCCGCCGCGAGATCTATACCTGTCGCGACTCAGCGAATCTCATGCAATGGTCGCGATTTATCGCGAGGGGTATGGCTATATCGATGAAGCCAATGGCATGAGCATTTCTGGGTTGGAGGATGAGTATCGCTTCGCAAAGCAAGAGGGCATCGAGACCCTGGTGTATGTCTGGAAAACATCCGATGGTCGAGACCCTCGACTTGCTGCGCTTATCGCCGAGATCGCCACTGGTCCAACGCTTGGCTTTTACGAGGTACCAGAGCAGCTTGAAGAATCTGTTAAGCGCGATCTGACGGCGCTGATTACGGCCAGATTCTTGGCCGCCAGTACGCAGCGCGGTGTGCTTCAAGAGGACTCAAGCAATGTTCTTTCGAGGACGTTGAACCGGGTAGGTGTTCTTGTGCTGCGTAGGGCCGTGACGGCGCTCATACAACAACGCGCAAACGAGGCAAGCATAGTTTGTATCCACGGTCCAGCAGGAATAGGCAAGACAACTGTATCCGCCCAGTTTGCGAACGAGATAGAAGGTCGGTTCATTCGTGTGTCTGGGCTTGCCCCAAAGGAGATTTTTGCAGCGTGCGCCGGTATTGTCCGCGCAGACCGATCGCGCGATGCGGTGTCCTATTCGACCCTGGAGGGCGCTCGGCTGGGACTTGCGGCCGCGTGGGCCGAAACGCCCGCCATAGACTTAGTCGTCGATGAGTGTGACTTCATCTCGGAGTTGATCGCGGCCCTCTCTGCCGGTGGCGGCTTCACTAGCACCAAGAGACTCTTTTATACGAGTCGAAGTCCTTCCGCCAACCACTCGAATGTTCAAGTGCCTCTTCTGACGAGGGATGAGATCGATCAGATTCTCGCAACCAGTCCACTGCCGGACAGAAACGCCGTACTGGCCCTTGAAGGAGCGACTCCGCTCGATATTCAACACGCGCTTCTTCATGGCGGATCGCCCAGCGACCAACTTGCGGCAAGCGACGTTCGTGGCTCCGCCAGCGAGGTGCTGAAGTACCTCGCCCTCGCGATCTCGCCGCTATCTGCCGAAGACTTGCTTCAACTCCGGGCGGACGGCAGCTATTCGATCGAATCTCTCGCGGCGGACATCGATCTGCTCGGCGGCATTGTCGAAGACACTCCGCGCGGCTATCGCGTGATGCACGCAGTGACTGCATCGAAGATCTCGCATGCGCTAAAGAAGTCACCACAGCGACACAGGTTCTTTGTGAATCGCCTCATTCGGCTCGCGGAGCGAAATGGAACTGCTCGTCACGCATACGAACTCGCAAGATCATTGGAGGACGGAAGTGAGCGTAGATTCATCACTGGCGCGGCTCGTGAAGCTGCGCAACTGGGAGACTGGCACCTCGGCGTTCGTTTAATCGATGAGCTACTCGTCAACGCCATTGACTCCGACAGTAGGACTGAGGCGTTTCACCTAACGCTTTCGCTGGTCTACCCGCTTGAGTTGATGGGCGATGCCGACCGAGCATCGGAGGTGCTCAGCCAGGCACGGGAACTTGCGTTGCCTCTTGGGGACGCCGCATTGCGTCGTTGGGAAGAGTTTGCTGTGAGCACGAGGGCACGTAGAGCGCTTGCGACCTCGGACGTCAAAGAGCTCGAAGGGATCCACGAACGATATGGGAATCAGCAGCGAAGCTGGGACCAAGCGAGGGTTGGTCTTGAACTGTCCGCAATCTATCTTGCTGCCAAGAGGCATGAGGAAGCAGTTCGGATCTTGCGCCCTACTCTGAATGCCTTCAAGGAACTCGGCGACGACTATGGGATTGATCTCGCAGAGAGAAATTTGGCGTCTGCGCTTTCCGCAGTTCCAGAGGGAGAAGAAGAAGCCGAACTGCTGGTTGCGTCTATATCTGCGAGGAATCGCGACGAAACGGATACTCGCAGGCAGCGCGCTTGGCTGTGCAACATCTTAACTCGTCGCCTGCGTGCCTCTGGCCGTTACTTGGAAGCGGAGGCACTGGCCACGGAGGCGATCAACATTGCGACCCAGTTAGGCGATGAGTCGCTGCGGGCCATCAACCTTGTGAACTTGGGCAATGTCTATCGCAATCAGAAGGCGCCAGTTCGAGCGATCGAAGCTTATGAAGCAGCGGCAGTGGCAGGTCGAAAATGCGGCCGAATTGATATCGAAGCTGATGCCTCTCGGCTGGTCGCGGGGATTCTGAATGACTTTGAGGAATCGGGGCCCAGTGAGGAGCGCCACCACAAAGCCGCCATGTATGCGCAGACTGCGCTTGGACTACTGCGTGGCTCGGTTTACGACGAGGCGCAAGCGAGGGCTTGGTGGGAACTGGCGGAGGCCCGCGAGGCACTTGGAATGAAGATTCCCGCCATCGAAGCGGCGTTTGAGGCCGCTAGCGCCTTTCGACGAGAAGGGGACGATGATAGCTTTGGTCGCGCGCTGAACTATGCAATTGGAATGGCTCTCCCGGAACACGTTGACAGCTATCTGAAATTGGTAGGCGGTGCGCTGGGTCTATCCACTGAGGTGGAAGGGAAGACGCAAGCAGATCGGTTCCTCAACCTAATATCCACAATCGTCGAAAAAGCACCTAGGAGCGCCCTAATCTCCACCTTGGGTGCTCACCTTGGAGCCATTTGGGCTCGCCTTCCTATCTTGATGAAACGCGGCCTAGCTGCCGCTAGTGTTGAAAGGCTTCGGGACTTTGCGGGTGGTCGTCCTGCCGATAGTTCGCAAGCGTGGCGCGTTTTGTATGCAGGCATCGCGGTTGCGACACTTCTCAAGGACACATCGAATCCATACTTGCATCATCTTCTTGCCGATTCGGTAACGCGAAATGTCGGCGACATCTTCTTTCGGGAGGAAGGGAGTGGTTCAAGGGTATGGACCCTAGTTCTGAGTGTAAAGCGTCGAGTCACATTGACCATACTGCCACTTGACGACTCACCTGCTAGCAATCTGGCGTGCTTCGTAATTGCTGTTTTTGTCAAAGCATTTGAAGCCGAGCTGTCGGACGAGCTGATTGGCGGAGGAGCCCAAGTGGATGAATTGATGGTTCAAGTGGCGTCTTTCGACCAGATGCCGCACGAGATGCGGACGCTCGCGAGTGAGTCGATAGGGCTTGCTGACATCCTGTCGACACAGGCTTGCGCCGTAAGTCGACCATCAAGCTTTACGGATGCATCTCCGACCCTTGTGTTTCTCGCGTCAGAATTCTTGGATCAGGTCTCCGTCCAGAAGGAAGGTGGTAGTGCCTTGGAGCTGCTTCTGGGACTGACGTTGACTGAGTTAACGTTCCAGCTCTTGCGCGGTCAAGTTGAAACGGATGCAATTCGACCAAAGATTGTGTCGCTGGTGCGCAGAGCTCGACCGTAGCAGATCTCAATGGCGATGTACGAGCGCCCGCAAGCAAGCCGCAGGGACAATCACGGCGATGGAATCTATCGCGTCGCGATCGTCTGCTTCCGTTGACCTCGAGCGGCTTCAAAGGGTCGTTGGCCGCCGGTGAGCAGTCGCGGGTGACGGTCAGCTGACTGCCACCTTGCCGACATTCGGTCCACGACCGCACAACCGGCAGGCATCACTGGGCCGACTTGGCCGTGGCTTTGCCGGCGGCGCGTTCGACCAGCACGTCCGCATACCGCTCGACGTTGAACCGGAACGTGCCCCGGAAGTTGATGTGCGAGAAGTGCGCCGGCCCGATCCGCCGAAGCCAATCCTCCTCGATTCCGAGGCCGTCACGCTTGAGCCTCGCCACGACGCCGTCCATGCGATTCGTGTTCCACGCCAACACGATGTTGGTCAACAGTGCGTGAGCTCCCGAAATTGCCGCCATCTCTTGCCGCCGGCGGCCACGCTCAGGGGCCACCTGGCCGCCATGAATGGCACGCTGCAGCTGATGCACCGACTCGCCCCGGTTGAGCAGGGTGTGTATCTCGCGCCGATAGTCCGGGATGGCCAGGTAGTCGCACAGAAACAGCGTTCGCAGCAGGCGCCCAAGGTGTTCTGCAGCGCGGTGCAGCGGGTCGCCAACCGCTGCTGACCCCAGCCGGTGGATGGCATGCGCCGCGGACACCTTGCCCGCCCGAATCGACGCCGCCAGGCGCACCAGGTCGTCCCAGCCGCGCTCGATCGCCTTCACCGACACCCGGCGCACGGTGACGCCCTCCAGGCTCTCCGGCACCGGCCAGCCCCTGGGCACGAAGAGCTTTCGCTCACGCAGATCGCGCAGCCGCGGGCACAGGTCAAAACCCAAAAGCTTGGCGATGGCCATCGCCACGTTCGTGACGCCGTGGGTATCAACGGCCAGTAGAGAGATTCGGATCCGGTCTTCGGCACGGTTGTGCTGCTCGACGCCTTCGACGGCCACGCCTGCCTGCCGCTCGTTGAGCACGACGGGTTGGTCGTAGAACAAGCCCCAGCGGT
>Ga0208823_1002431_pt1 | contig 13997 bp, 6 predicted proteins | sample AD_UKC075_MetaG_FD_184440 | JGI IMG/M metagenome (GOLD analysis project Ga0208823, IMG submission 184440) | Active sludge microbial communities of municipal wastewater-treating anaerobic digesters from USA - AD_UKC075_MetaG (SPAdes) (version 2) | ecosystem: Engineered > Bioreactor > Anaerobic >... | reverse complement strand
TGCATCGCCCCAAAGCGATCATGCCCGGCTGGGTCTTCAGCGGCATCACCACGAGGTCGCCTTCGGCGATTGAACTTCGGAACGCCCACAGCTGCCCCGTGGTGACAGCACGGCTCTGAGCGGAAGCTGCGGGGTACAGCCCATCGACAATCTCGCGAAGCTGCTCGCGGGATGTCACAGACGACATGTCTGGGACCTCGGACCACGCGATGCTCGCTCGGCCAAGCTCCAGGTTGGACGCCTCAGCCTCACCTTGGCTGCCTGCCCTCACCACCCACGCATTCCCCCCGTCGCCTCCAGGATTCGCCTCTGCGGTCGAGCCTGTTGTTGAGTCTTGGTAACCCATTGAGGTCATGGCTGCTCCCATTCGAGCGGCGACTGGTATGCGCCGCCAGTCTCGATTGCTGCTTGCATGGCGTCGTACACCTCCAAGATCAGCTCCTTCGTGCTATACGTCCCGGACGCCGAGATGTCCTTCCGCTTCACGATGGGGAAGGTCGCCATGATGTACTCCACGTCCTCGCGCTGGATGCCGAAAAGGTGGAACGCTGCCGCATCAAGCTCCGTGATGGCGGTCGTTCTCGCCTCCACCGAGCCCCAATCTTGAAGCATCCGAGCACGTCGTTCGATCCAAGCCCCAAGTCCCTCCAACCCACCCCACGGCCCCGGTTCATCCAAGACGCTCGGGTGAACCATGGGGAGTTGCCGAACGGTCCCGAAGGTCATGTTCTGGCCGCCGAGCATCTGCCGTGCGCAGTAGTCGAAGGCGAATGTCGATGCGATCGAAACGAAGGATGAGCCGTATCTATCGCAGCGAATGACAGGCAGACTGTTCCCCACCCCCGAGTAGGGAAATTGTGCCGCAATGAAGGTGCGTTCGTTGGTCGCATTCGTAATCCACCGGTACCCAAGAAGCCACTCGCCGAGCGGCGGATCGATCTTGGCCACAACTTGGGCTTCTGGCACCCAGTATCTCGGCAGTGGAAAGAAGTCCGGACGACGCTTCTCTGCCACTGACACATCAGACCACGATCCGTCGTCATCCATGGTCGCCCACGCAAAGTCAAATAGGTGGATCATCTTCCCTTCGTAGAGGGGCAACATACGCTGGGAACTATTCTCATGACGTTCACCCCGAGCGTAGTTCACCGTCCGCTCGAAGACGTTGCCGTTGAGCGTCCAGCCGTCGGCCTCAAGTTCGTCCCGGGTGTGGAAGAGGTGCGAGTCGTTGGACATGTCGAACATCCGCATGAAACTGATGCCCCACGGGTTGCCGTTGACCGGGTCGTTTTCGTTGATGAGCACCGGAACGCGGCGGTAGATGCCGAGGGTGATCTCGGCGTCCCGGCGGGTTCGGAAGATCGGGCAGGTGCCGGTGTTGGGGTTGAGGAGCTGGATCTCCTCGGGCGTGAGCTCGAAGCGGGCGTCGTCCTTGAGCAGGTCCGTGGGGTCGTGTGCGAAGAAGGCGAACTCGGCCTGGGCCTCCCGCTCATCTCGGCCGGTGAGGGTGAGGAGGCAGAACTTGAAGGAGCGATGCACTCCCTCGAACAGTGGCTTGGCGTTCTCGAAGTCGTAGAGGCTTGCGAGGCTGCCCCGTTGGACCAAGTCCTTGAAGAAGTGCTGGGTGGTGGCGTCGGTGGCGATGCCGGTGGGCAGGATCATGCCCATCCGGCCGTGCTCGTTCATGAGAGCGCGGCTGCCCTCGGCGAATACGGCGTAGGTGTTGATGTCGCCGCGCCCCGCCAACGGGTAGCGACCCGACACTCGCAGCAGATGCGACTCACCGGCGGCGCGCCGCAGCGCGCCGAGGTACGCCTCGTACAGCGACGGATTGGACGTCTGGAGGGCCTGGATGAGGCGCTTGCGGGCTGCGGCGTTGGGGGCTGCGGCAATCTGGGGGTCCCGGACGGCGAAGAACTCCTGTTCCTGCAGCTTCACGCGTTCCCATGGGGGGTTGCCGAGAACGACGTCGAAGCCGCCGCGCCAGCCCGGTCCGTCGGCGGGTCCACCGGCTCTGAAGAGGTGCGGGAACTCCAGGTGCCAATGGAAGAACCGATACTCGGCGGCGAGTTCGTGGACGGTCGCGAGGGTGGCCGGTGGCAGCGCTTCGCCACGCACGAGGGCGTGCACGCTGCGGTCGGTGATGGGCTTGGGCCCGCCCGGCTGCTTGGGCCACACGAACGCGGCGCACCAGGCGTCCGCGACTAGACGCTGCTGTTGCAGCGCCGGATTGGCCTCAAGGGCCTTGAGTCGCTGCTGGCGGACCTGGATGTCCGCCAGCGACGCAGGACGCACGCCACCGATCAGCGCACCCAGTTCGCCCGCGACGGCGGCGTCCAGGGTGGGTGAAGAGTCGTCTCCGAACAGGTCGTCCTGCCCGGAGCGTTCGGCCTTGTTCTGCTTCTTCAGGGCCGCGACGATCTTCTTGTCGTCGCCCTCGAGCGCCGCGAACGCGTCGTCGGGAACGCCCAGCCCGACGAGCGCAGGGGCGGCCCCGATCAGGGAGTTGCCGACCTTGATCTGGGCGTCCAGGAACGCCAGCGGCCGACCGGGATCGAGGGTCTCCAGCCACAGGGACACCTTGGCCAGTTCGGCGGCCAGGGGGTTCAGGTCGACGCCGTAGATGCAGCGGCCGACGACGTCGGCCAGCGCTTCTCGGACCCGCTCGGGCGGTGGTTCGGGGTCGCCGGTCCGGATGGCCGCGACCCGCTTGGCGATCCGGCGCGCGGCCGCCACCAGGAAGTGCCCCGACCCGCAGGCCGGGTCGCACACGGTCAAGGACAGCAGGGCCGCCTCGGGGTCGGATTCGCGCTCGGCGCGGTCGAGCACCGGGTCGAGGGCCGAGTCCAGCAGGCAGTCGATCAGCGAGGTGGGCGTGTAGTACGAGCCCGTCGACTTGCGGTCGTTGCCTGCGGCCGACAGCAGTTCGAAGACCCGCCGGCCGGCGTCCCATGAGGGCACGAACTCCAGCAGCGCCTCGTAGATGGAGCCCAGTTCCTCGGCGCCGAGGTTGCGGTAGTCGACGACGCGCTTCATCTTCGAGCCGGGTTCCTCGACGAGGCTCAGGTGCCGGACCGCCCGCAGCAGCGCCTCGTTGGAGAGGTCGCAGCCCCGGAACAGGTCGAGGGCGCCGGGTTCGAACAGGCCGCCGATGCCAACGAGGCCGAGTTCGGGGCGGCCTTCGACCGAGCCGAGGCCGTCCCAGACCAGGTTGAGCGCGCGCCACTGGTCGGCGTGCCGGGTGCCGCGCCGGCGGCGGGCCGTGCGGCGCAGACGCTCGGTCGAGAAGTAGTCGCGGTAGCGCTGCCGGGCGGCAGGATTGGCGTCCGGGGCCAGCAACAGGCCGCGGTCCTCGGCGACGAACGTGAACAGCAGCCGGTAAACGACCCGCAGCAGGCCGTGGTTGACGTCCTCGATGCGAAGGCTGCCCTCGGCGAGCCCGTCGCGCAGTTGGGCGTTCGCGGGATGCGCGAGGAAACCGGTGCCGAGCGTCGTGATCGCCTGGATCACGCCGTCGCGGAGCTGGTTGAGCGCCCGCGAGCCCGACTCCAACGACTCGGTGCGCCACGCCTCCAGCCAGCAGGACACCGCCCCCTTCTCGGGGTCGCGCACTTCGAGCCGCGACTCGTGGCACACGCTGAACAGCAGCAGGAAGTCGGCGAACAGGTCGCCGTCGAAGATGGCCTCCAGATCGAACTCGATGTAGGCCGACCCGACCAGCGACGTCGAGTCGCGCAGCAGCCGCAGGGTCAGCCCGTTGGACAGCACCGCCCACAGGTGGGCGTCCGACCGGTTCAGCAGTTCCTGCACCATCGACTGCGGCGACGAGGTGGCGGCGCCCGCGACGCCCTGGGTGCGGCGGTCCAGTTCGATGCGGTGGCCGAGCAGGTGCATGGGCACGTGCTCCCACACGTGCGAGACGGGCAATTGCTTGCCGTCGGCGGTCAGCCCGCCCGCGGGCGAGGTCGGGACGCGCCCATACCCCAGCTCGCGCAGCAGGATCAGGAGCCACCGCTCGCGCGTGAGGGTGGTGCCGCGGTCTGACTCGGGAAGCTTCTCAGCCGCCTGCCGGTAGGTGGCCCACACCCCGGTCAGGTACGCCCAGGCCCGGTTCGCGGCCTCGCGGACGGTCTCGCCGGGTGCCAGGTGGTAGTCGCTGGACGCCTGCCCGGCCAGCCCTCCCGCCGCGATCCGCGACAACAACTCGGCCGGCAGCAGGCCACCGGCCACCCGGACGCCCACGAACGATTCGGCTGCCATGGCTCAACCCTTCGGGACCGGAACGAACACGTACACGCCCAGAACATCGGGTGGGCTCTCGGCACGGACGCCCAGCCCGCGCACCACCGCACCGGATGCCGCGCGCACCCGCCGGTGCGAGGCCCGGAGCTTCTCGGCGAGCGACTGCCCGTGGGCGTCCAGATGCGCTTGCGCCTGGGCCAGTTGGCCGAGCGCGGACGTGAGGTACTGGCTGGGGTTGCTGACGTTCCCCGAGGGTGGGGCGTCGAGCAGGGCGCTGACCTCGTCGGGCTCCAGCCACGACAGGACGCCGTCGTGGGAGGTGAAGCCGAGGGTGGCGGCGTCCTCGGCCACGGCTGTCCGCTCGCCCGCGCGTGACGGCAGGGTGAGGTGGAAGCGGTAGCGGACGAGCAGCAGCGTGGTGCGCGTTTCGACCGCGGCCGTCCGGACGACCGCGCAGCGGCGGGCGGGCCGGACGGGGGTGGGCAGGCTCGGGTCGAGCGCCGACTCGAGCACGTAAGAGGCGATCGCCTCGACGGCGGCGTCCGTGCGGTGCAGCACGTTCTCGCCCTTGGCGACGGGGAAGTCGCTCAGGAAGGTGAGTTGGCTTTCGCGGCCGGGTGGGAGGGCGTCCAGCAGGCCGCCGGGCAGTGGACCTGTGGCCGCGGTGAAGCCGCGCGGGGTCGTCTTGAGGGTGGCCTTGAGGGCTGTGAGCGCCTGCTCGGTGAAGGCGCGCACCTCGGCGTGGGTGCCGAGGTTGGCGCGGATCTCGGCAACCTCGGCGGCCACCTCATCCGGGTGGATGGCGCGCTGGGCGAACTTGGTGCGGGACGCCTTCTCGCGCTCGGCGGCGGACTTCCACTCCTTGTCGAGCTCGAGGGCCTTCGGGTCGTACTCGAAGTCGAGGGTGTCCTGGCGGTGATCGCTCCCCCGCAGGATCAAGCCCTCCATCAGAGCCTCGAGCACGGCGTCGCTGTTGTCGGGCACCGGAACCGACACGCCTGTCGCCTTCCGGATGGCCTCGTGCTTGCGGAGCAGGACGTCGAGGACAATGCCGTCGATCCGGTTGTCCTGGCCGTACAAGGTGATGGCACGGACTGTGTCGCGCTGCTGTCCGAACCGGTCGACGCGGCCCTCCCGCTGCTCGTGCCGGGTCGGGTTCCAGGCCAGGTCGTAGTGGACGACGGCCTGGAACTGGTCCTGCAGGTTGACGCCTTCGGACAAGCAGTCGGTGGCCACGAGCACGACCGGGCCGTCGGCGTCCGCCAGTTCGGCGATGCGGGCCACCCGTTCCGAGGGCGGCAGCATGCCGGTGACGCAGGCGACGGTCGTGCCCTTGCCCAACTTCTGGGTGAGGTGTTCGGCAACGTACTCGGCAGTGTCGATGAACCGGCAGAACACGATCGGCGCATAGGCGTCCGCGAGCAGCCCCTTCACCTGCGCGGTGAGGGCGTCGAGCTTGCGGTCGCCCGCGCCTTCGAGCGCCCTGGCGCGTTGGAGGAAGCTGCGTAGCTTGCGCTGCTGAGGGGTGCCTGACGCCGCGGAGGTGTCGGCGCCCGGCGCGACATCGACCGATTCGAGGGTCTCGTCATCGGCCAGGTCGAGGACCGCAGAGCGGCCGAGGGCATCGGCCTCGGCCGCGTCCTCGCCGCCCAGGGCGGCGGAACGCGTGGCCAGCGTCTGGGCGGCGGCCCGCGGCGAGGACGCCAGCGCGCGCAGCAGGGCGAGCACCGACCACCAGTTGATCCGTTGCTCGCGTGCACCGCTCGCGGTGCTCACGGTCTCTCGGGCGTAGGCGATCACGTCGTCGAACAGGTCCCGGTAGGCGGGCGACAGCTTGTACGCCACTTCCTTGGACTGCCGGTCGGACGGGAACGGAGTCTCCTCGTCGAGGAACTGGCGGATGTCGGCACGGCGCCGCTGCACCAGATGCCGGGCCAGCAGTTCGCGGCCCTTGGCCTGGTCGAGGTCGAGGTCGTGCAGCGCCGGGTCGAGCAGGCCGATCAGGTTGCGGAACGCCTCATCCTTGCCGCTGTGCGGGGTGGCGGTGACGAGGAGTAGGTGCCGGGAGGCGTCCTTGGCCAGCTCGCGGACCAGTTCGTAGCGCTGTGTGCGGGCCTTGCCGCCGAGCCCGCCGTCCGCTACGCAGGTGTGGGCCTCGTCCACGATGACCAGGTCGGGGCAGGTGCGCAGGAACTCGTTGCGTCGCCGGTCGGACTTGATGAAGTCGGTCGACACGACCGTGATCGGGAACCGCTCGAAGATGGACTCGTCCCCGATGCGCTGGCGTTCCAGCCGGCGGACGGTGCTGGGCAGCACCAGCTCGGCCTCCAGGCCGAACTTGGCGCGCAGCTCGCTCGCCCACTGCTCGGCGAGGGCCGGGCTGCACAGGACCGCCAGCCCGCGTGCGTCCCCGATGGTCAGGAGTTCGGCGGCGATCAGCGAGGCCTCGATGGTCTTGCCGATGCCGACGTCGTCGGCGATCAACAGGCGGACGGTCTCCTGCCGCAGCGCCATCAGCAGGGGTACGAGCTGGTAGGCGCGCGGCACGACAGCGATTCCGGCCAGCGAGCGGAACGGGCCGGCGCTGGACCGGAAGCCGATCTGCAGGGCGCTGCGCAGCAGGCGGGCGCTCTCGTGATCGCCCAAGTCATCGGCAGTGGGCGGCGGGAAGGACGCCGTCGTCACGGGCTCGATGGCCGGCAGCACGCCCGCGATGTCGTCGTCCGTGCCGCCCAGGGGACGCAACACGAGGAAGTCGTCGGAGCTGTCCGGCAGCACGACCCACTCGCGGCCCCGCGCCGCCACCAAGCTCCCCACCGCAAAAGCCGTCACACCCGCCGTCCTTCCCCGAACACGTCCGCGCGCTCGCGGAGCTTGGCCAGCCAATCCTCATCGTGCGTGAACCGGACGAAGGAATACCCCGCGTCCAGCAGGCGCTCCCCCACCGCGGCGTCCTCGGCGGCCTTGTCCGACCGGTCGTGGACCGGACCGTCGACGAACACCGCCACCCCCGCCTCGGAGTACAGGAAGTCCGGCCGGCAACGAGCCGACTCCAACCGCGGCTGCGCGGCATCCGGCAACCGGAAGTCGCCCGCCATCAGCACCTGCAGCCAGTCGCGCTCCAGATCAGTGTCGCAGGCGGCCAGCAGCTCGTCGGCGTGCTCGCCGCGCGGCAGGTCGGACGCCGACACGCTCGTCTGGGCGCCAGCGAACCGCAGCAGCAGGTCGCGGATCAGGTGACGGTCGATCGCGGTGTGCTCGAACTGGTTGCCATAGGACAGCAGGCAGTCGTAGCACGCCTTCTCACAGCGCTCGCTGCCCCCCTCAGGCGTGCTGCGGTCCTCGCCGGTGTCCGGATCGAAGTGGGCGATCTCCAGAGCGGTGCGGGCAGCTAGGGCGAGGGCGTCCGGCTCGGCCTGCAGGCGACGCAGGACGCCGGCTCCCCCTTCGGCGGACTCGGTGAACAGCATCCGGCCACGGTGCTGGTCATCGGGCAGCGCCTCCGTGGCCAGCTCGGAATCCTCCAGCTGGAACGCCGCCTCGATGCCCCGCTCGAGTGCGTAGCGCAGCGTGGTTGCGACCTCGTCGGGAACGGACTCCGCCAGCCGCAACACGAGGATGTTGCGGTTGTCCCGCACGTACGGGATCACCCGGAGGGAGTTCGCCTCGTCCGGGTCGGAGTCACCGTCGTCGGTCTCGGCGTCGGCACCGGCCTTGTCGGAGAGCCACTGGCCCTTCACGGGGTCGAGGTAGAAGCCGACCTCGGCGGCATCCTTGCGGCGGCGGCGTCCGCGGTTGGTGACCCGTACCTCGGCCGAGTCGCCGTAGGCCAGGTCGGCCAAGGGTGCGCCGTCGGCGAGCGCCTCGGCGGTGAGCTTGCCCGAGCGGGCGCCGTGCTGGCTGAACCGGTAGGACGTCTGCAGCTCGAAGCCGGCGCGGCGGCGCTCCTCCTCGTCCGACGAGATCCGCTCGCGGCGGCGCGTGTACACCGTTGTCAGCTGCATCAGCCCGTACGTGGTGGCGCCAAGCTCCTCACCGCAGTTCTCGCACACGTCGAGCCCTGCGCGGCGGTCGTGGTGGTAGCCGCACGCCTCGCACCTGCGGGCCTCGGAGGTGTCGACGGTCGCCTGCCCCGACTGCGACAGCGGCACCTGGACGCGGTTCACCTCGTAGCGGGCGCCCTCGTGGTAGATCAGCGCGCCAGGCCCGAACTCGGAGATCGCCAGGAAGCGTGGTCGCTGGATGTAGTCGCCGCCATCACGCGGGCCCACCGCTCCTCGGACCGCCGGGATGTAGGCGGCCAGCGGCAGCCGCGGGAAGCTGTAGCCCGGCAGGAAGCCCTCGGAGGCGAAGTAGCGGTACGTGTAGAAGTCCGAGTGGCTCGACTGGTCGTCCTCGTTGCGGAGGAGCCGGAGCTGGTTCTCCGCCTCGCGGCGGCGGGTCGTCGCGGCCTGGCGTGCGCGGGGGGACAGGTGGCTTTCCAGAACGATCCGGTTCTGGGCGTCCTGGTCGGCCAGCGCGGCCAGGTAGAGGCGGCGCCACCGGTCACATGCCTCGTCCAGTGTGCGAGGTGCAGCCCGGACGACGTCGGCGACCCAGTCCTCCTGCCACCAGGCTGTGGCCCTGAGTTCGGGGAGCATCGGCTCGATGATCGCCTGCGCGTGCCGGGTAGCCCTTCGGATGGATTCGGGGTCGGCGAAAGCGCGTTCCTTCTCGGGCTTCATGACCAGTGACGGGGTGAGCCCCTCGGCGTCCAGCAGGTCAGTCATCCGCGAGCCGAGCTTCTCGCCGGTCTCGGCGAGCCACACGGCCTGGACGTGGCTTCGCAGCAGCGCCTCGTTGGCCAAGTCGAGCCGGGGAGCGGCCACCGAGCCCGCGACCATGTTCGCGGAGCGCCGGAAGTAGTACTGGTCGTGGGAGTTGCCCGTCGCGCAGTACGTCAGCACGAGCGCCGGCTGCCCCGACCGGCCGGCCCGACCCGAGCGTTGCGCGTAGTTCGCCGGCGTCGGCGGGACGTTGCGCAGGCCCACTGCGTTCAGGCTGGAGATGTCGACGCCGAGTTCCATCGTCGGCGAGCAGTAGAGCAGCGGCAGCGAGCCCTTGCGGAAGGCGCGCTCACGCTCCTCCCGCTCCGTGGGACCCACCTGCGCGGTGTGCTCGCGGGCCGACAGGCCACGCAGTTCACGAGCCACCCCCTGGTAGAGGGTGCGGAAGAAGGCGTTGACGCGGCCGCCGGTGTCGGCGTCCACGGTCTTGCGGATCGGGTCGGCGGCGGCGCTCGTGCCGTCCCCTGCTGACCAGACCAACGAGGATGCCTTCAACCGGTACCCGCGGCGTCCATAGTTTCCCTCGACCTCGGTGAGGAGCCCCGCCCGGGCGAGAACACCGAGGATGTCCTGGATGATGCGCTGGGCGTCGTCGATGCCCAGTTTGTCGGGGTGGCCAGGGAACTGGTTCGGGCGGGACAGGTAGCGACCCAACGCGGAGCGCCCGGTCAGGTGCAGGTCGTTGCGCCCCTTGCCCGGCTGGCTGGTGAACGCGTACACGATGCCGACCGGGGCGACCATCTCGTTGGGGGGAACGGCCCACACGCCAGTAAGTTCCTGCGAGGACTGGCGCTTGACCCGCTCGAAGCCAAGCTCGGTCAGGCAGTCGACATCGACGGCGAGCACCTTGCGGAACTCGTCCAGGACAATCCGGCACAACTCCTCGCGATGCCCGTCCCGCGCCTCGCGCAAGGGCTCCAGCGCTCCCGTCCACAGAGACTGGTCGGCCGCGATCTCGGTGAGCGATTCGTAGCCCACATGCAGCAGGCCCGTCTGCTCAAGGTTCGGCATCGTGATGCGCCAGCCGCGCTGCAGGTCGAGGTACAGCCGGTATTCGACCAGCTCGCGCAGTGCCCGCTCGGTTCTCGTCTTGGCCGCGTACACGGCGTCCGGCGCGGCGGCGTAGTCGGCGAACTCCAGGCCCAGGGCGTCCACAACCTTGGCGGCGACGCTCTCGTGGGTCAGGCCGTGGGGCGCCGCCTTCATGGCGGCGTGCAGGGCGCCGCGGAGCTGGGCCACCTGGACGAAGTCGTTGAGGTGGCCGGCCTGCAGGCTGGCGTCCTGCCGGTTGTCGACGAAGGTCAGCAGCTTGCGGGCCTCGGCGGGGAGCTCCGACTCGGGGACTTCGCGCAGGGCGCGGACCAGGCTCGTCGACAACACCGACACCGCCGAACTGCGGCCCTCGGCGTCTAGGGTGATCAGCTTGGAGAAGTCACGACCGCGGGTCTGCTCATAGCTGACCTGGCAGGACAAGCAGAACGTGAACGGCGACGGGATGAACGCCGCCGGCGTCCCACCCACCTCGACGAGGTGGCCGGCCGTGTCGACCCGAACCGGCTTCGGCAGGTAGCGCACCTTGTTGGGCAGCACCTGGTTGTCGGGGCCCACCCAGGAGTCGGGCAAGCGACCCTCGGCAATGGGATCGGTTGGCCACGGCAGCTGCGTGGACAGGTACAGGTAGCCGTCGACCGCATCGCCGGCGGTGATGTCGCGGGACGCGCGTGGGGCGTAGGTGGTCTCGCTCTGCCGGGTGATCGCCTTGACGACGGCGTACTCCTGGCCGCACTCGCGGCAGAACGCCAGCGGGAACAGCAGCTTCTCCGGGGCCGACGGGACGGCGACCTGGTACTTCGAGGTGATGAACCGTTCCTGCTCCGGCTCCAAGGACACGTGCAGCGTGTCGCCCTTCGACAGAAACTGGTGCAACCGGAACGCGAACAGGGGGCGCCCGGAGTCGGGGTGCCGGACCCGCGAGCCCTTCAGGAGGGCCTTCTGAATGGCATCGTGGCATTCCTGCACCGGAAGGCCCGTCACCTCGGACAACGCCGGCGCGGCATGCTCACGAAGCCGGCGGGGCACCTGCCGGATCAGCCGGCCCGTCACCTCCTCGGTGGACAGCCCGAACGTGGTTTCGATCCACGAGGCCAAGGGGGACACCGCCAGCCCGGCGTAGTCGTCGGGCAGATGCCCGGACCTGACCGCCTGCTCCAGACCTCCGGCGTCGTGCCCGGCGTCCGCTGCCGTGGCCCGCGTGAGTGTCTCTCCGATGACGTGCTCCGGGACCACCGTGGATCCGAAGATGCGAGTGGCCACCTCCGCTACGGTGCGCTTCTGGTCGAGCGTCGACCCGCTGCTGGACATGGTGGCCGACGTACCCACGCACTGCAGGTGCGGCGACGAGCACGCCTCCCGGACGCGACGCACCAGCATCGCGACGTCGGCGCCCTGGCGTCCGCGGTAGGTGTGCAGCTCGTCCAGGACGAGGAACTGCAACCCCTTGGCGGCCTTCACCAGTCGTGCGCGCTCGTCCGGGCGGGTGAGCACCAATTCGAGCATGACGTAGTTGGTCAGCAGGATGTCCGGCGGGTTGGCCAGGATCCGGTCGCGTTCCTCGCCCCGCTCCTGGCCCGTGTAGCGGGCGAAGGTGACCGGTTCGCGTCCGTCGCCGTACCCGTTGCGGAGGAACTTCTCGAGTTCGCCGCGTTGCGAGTTCGCGAGCGCGTTCATCGGATACACGATGATCGCCTTCACCCCCGGCGTCCGGGGCTGCCGCAGCACGTGGTCGACGATCGGGACGATGTACGCCAATGACTTGCCCGATCCCGTGCCCGTCGTGAGGACGTAGCTCTCGCCGGAGCGCGCGACCTCGATGGCCTCGCGCTGGTGGCGGTGCAGGGTGAACGGTGCCCGGCCCGGGTCTTCCAGATGCTGCTTGACTCGGAAGATGCGGTCACACTCGGGATGGAGGAGGCCTGCCTGGACGAGTTCGTCGATCCGGCCTCCGGTTTCGAAGGCGGGATTCAGCGAGATCCACGGCTCCGGCCACTGACGATCCCCATCGAGTTCGCGCTGGTAGTGCTCCTTGAGCCGGGCGTCCTTGATGTCGATGGACGCCGTCGTGAATGAGCGGTAGTCGTCAATGACCTTGTCGCGCACACTGAAGACGTCCACGAGCACCTCTCCTTTGGGGTTGCCCGCACTCTAGCCGGGACGGCAGGGGCACGGGCGAGCCGCCACACCCGTTCCGGGTGCCGTCGAGGGCCTACCTCACTGGTAGGGGCGGAGAGGGATGCCGTGTGGGCGCGACGAGGGGGTCGAGGCGGTCTTCGAGATCGGCGTCCCGGGGGAGGCGTCGTAGGAAGCGAACAAGAGGTTCGGCGAAGCCGAGCTCGGCGGCATGATGGTCGGCCGCCTCCCGCTGCTCGCGCTGCCATGCTTGGCGCTGGAGGGGCATCAGGTAGCTGAGGGCGAGGAATAGGGCGATGACGATCGGGGATGGCCAGCGTCCTCCTTGGGTCTCGAGGACGACGGCGATGGTGCCGACGACGAACCGGGTCTGCCAGGCGAAGCGCCCGAGCGGCACCCACGAGAGTCGTTGGCCGATGCCTGCGAAGAGCCCACGAAGAAAGTCCCACGGCAGCGTCCAGAGCGTAGCCAGGAGGTCGAGGCGCGGTTGGCCGAGGCGGAGGCGTCCGACCCCGTGGGCGATGAGCGCCGCGGCCTCGGCATCGCTGATTCGGCCGGCGATGAGAGCGTCCACGATGCCGCGGTGGAGGATCACGTGATTGCGTCCGGCAGCGCTGACGGCCTCACCTCCCCCACCGGAAAGGATCCGAAGGTCATCGCGTCCGGACCGGTTGACGACCAGGCGCAGCGGCCCGGCGAGGTGACGTGCTTCGCGTGCGATGGGCTGGTGGGCGGCGTAGAGGATGCGGACGGCCACGCCCTCAGCGCAGCCGGACGCAATCACCAGTGACACCAGGAGCAGAACCGTGATGAACCCGGCCGCGACGTCGGGCGGGGACGCTGCGAGCAACACGAAACCGATCAGCGTGCTGATCAGGTCGGGGACTACCACGGCGGCCTTCAACAGGCCTCCGCGGAAGCCCATCGATGGCAGGGCGACCGGGGCGTCCACGCTCACCACTCCCCCGGCAGCTCGGGCGTCGCCTCGTCGAGCTCGCGGTAGCCCTGCTCGGCGATCGCCGCTTGGGCGTCCTCCAGGAGTTGGCCGAGGTCGGCGGCCCTGCGGGCGGCCCGGGCGAGCAGGCCGATGGCTTCGGCCACGGAGTCGCGAGGGGTTCGGCGGAGGTCGTAGACGTCGAACGCCTCCAGCGACGCCTGGAGGCCGCGGGCGAGTTGCTCCAGTGCCTGGGGCAGCAGGTGGCCGACGCCCTTGAGGTCGCCGAGGATCCGGTAGGCGGTCGGCGCGAGGATGGGGACGTTCAGGGTCAGGTGGTTGATGGCCCGGATCGACTCGTAGGCGACCTCGGCCCAAGCCAGCGACACGGTCGCCCTCCTCGGTGTAGCCGACTAGGGTGCGGCCGCCGTAGAGGAGGTTCTCGACGTGAACGGTGGCGGTCATGATCCGGCTCCGTCCTGGTCGAGCTCGGCGAGGCGGGTGGCTTCCTTGAGGGTGGTTTCGCCGTCGGTCCAGGTGACGACGTCGGGAAGGGTGAGCCCCTCGCTGAGCATGGCCCGGATGGCGGCGCCAGCCCGCCGTTCGAGGGCATCGCGTTCGGCGAGGGTGACGATCAGGGTCAGGGCGGCGGCGTCGAGCCGTTTGTCCCGCTCGGCCGTCTTCGCCCGCCGCCGCGCCTGCGCAGCCACCGCCGCCTGTCGCGCCGCTTGGCGGATCGACTGCTCCCCGGACTTCGTGTCGGTCATCGTGTGGCTCCCTTGGTGAGTCCTCTCACTATCCAGAAGTGA
>Ga0208823_1002414_pt1 | contig 14038 bp, 15 predicted proteins | sample AD_UKC075_MetaG_FD_184440 | JGI IMG/M metagenome (GOLD analysis project Ga0208823, IMG submission 184440) | Active sludge microbial communities of municipal wastewater-treating anaerobic digesters from USA - AD_UKC075_MetaG (SPAdes) (version 2) | ecosystem: Engineered > Bioreactor > Anaerobic >... | reverse complement strand
CTTCCCCATCGCGCAGGAAGTGACCCGCCAACGCTTTATTGCCGCCGGCAAGCCCGAGATGTTCAAAGAAACGACGGTGCAATTCTTCTCGAGCGAGCAGTTCGCCTATTCGGCCCGTTGCATGGGTTTTATCACACGCGAGAAAGTAGCGGCCAACATCATGATAGGCGCCTTCTGGGCTGAGTCGTTGCTGATAGCCGAGGCCGGTGCCAGCGTAGGGGCCATTCAGGTCGCCGGAACCGCGAACCTGCACCAGATCCCTTTCTTTGTCGCCGCCTGCGACTATACCCTGATCGGCGAGGAGTTGTTCGCCGGCGGGGCTTATCTGTCGCAGGACAAGATGGAGCTCGGTTCGATAGCCGCGCAGGATTACCTAAAGATCGTAAGCATAGGTTTGGTGATACTAGGGGCTTTGGCCGCGACCTTCCAGTATGACTTTTTGCATCAGTTGTTGGTCAAGTAGGTTCATGTAGGCAAGCGCGGCCACGTTGGTCAAGCGAGGTCTGCGTCTTATACTCCAAAGAAGGAGGTGTACCCAATGCGTCGTGAGATCCCAATCGCAATAACCTTCGTCGTTGGTTTGATCATGTTGCTTAGCAACTTCATCGTGATACCTATGGGCAATTATTCGCTGGCGCAACTGGCCCAAGAGATGGGTACATGGGTGATCATCATTTCGGCCTTCGCCGTGGGATTGGCGACGGTCAACCTGGTGCTAATTCATGGGCACAATATTTTCTCGGGCAAGAACAGGATCAACAGCCTCTTACTGTTGATCTCCATGTTCTGCTTTTCGCTGGTCGGCATAATCGAGTTCCATATGCCTGACTCAACGTTCTGGTCCGGTCTCAACCAGAACATGTACGAGAACGTGCTCTCCCCCCTAAGTGCAGCCATGTTCGCTCTCATTGCCTTTTACCTAGGTTCAGCAGCATACCGAGTGTTCCGCATGCGGAACGTCGACGCCACTATTCTCTTGATCGCATGCGTTGTCATGATGCTCGGGCAAGCTCCCATAGGAGCGCTCATATGGGACAAGTTCCCTTCAATCGCCGGCTGGGCTATGTCTGTGCCTAATAACGCAGGGCAGCGCGCGATTATGATGGGCGCGGCAATCGGCGGCTTTGCCGTTTCTCTCCGCATTCTATTCGGCATCGAACGAAGCTACTTAGGAGCCGATTGACATTCGTTACAGTAAAGGAGGTGCCTTGGAGTGGACAAATTGGTGAACCTCGATCGGCGCATTATCTATTTCGTCATGCTGGTCTTAGTCTCTTTGCCGCTGCTTAGCCCCCTGGGCATTCCGCTTCTGATCACCCAGGGGACACGAGACATGTACGAGCAGTTGGACGCAGTTCCGGCAGGCAGTCGCGTGCTGTTCTCCATCAACTACGACCCTACATCGGCCCCGGACATCGCACCGCAGGCGGTAGTCATGCTTGACCACCTGATGTCCAATAACGTCAATGTGGCGCTAGTTTGCTTTTCAGCCGCCGGTCCGAACCTAATCGAAGGCCTAATGGCCCCCCACCTTGCCGCGGGCAAGGTGTACGGTGAAGACCTGGTCAATCTCGGATTCATCGCCGGAGGCGAAACCGCCATCCGCAATTTCGGTCGGGACGTAATCGGCACCGCCAAAGCCGACTATCACGGCAACGACCTGAAAAGCATGCCCATTTTGGATGGAGTCACCGACGTACGTGACTTTGAACTGGTGGTCGTCTTCCACGGATATAACCCAGGAGTGCAGGAGTGGATCCGCCAAGTGCAAGGCCCGTTGGGTATCCGCCTTCTGGCGGGAGTAGTTTCCGTGAGCGTGCCTGAAGTGATGCCCTTCTACACCTCGGGTCAGCTTGCGGGCCTTACCCAAGGGTTGCGCGGCGCCGCCGAATACGAGCTACTAATGGATAAACCGGGGACCGCGGTCGCTAAAATGGATGCGCAGTCCTTAGGCCACTTGGCCATCATTTTCTTCATCGTGATCGGCAACATCGGCTATTTCTCGACAAAGGGCAAGTCCAAGGCGAATAAAGAGGGAGGCGAAAACTGATGAACATCTCCGCAGATCCATGGGTGTGGGTTGCCGCCCTCTGCTCAATCGCCATCTTGTCCTCCGTGTTCAAGGATACACGGGTTTACCAGGCCGCCGAGCATATCTTCGTGGGCAGCGGCGCCGGATACGCCATTTCGCAAGCCTACCGCAATATCGTTATCCAAGGCTGGCGGCCAATCACCGACGACGGCCGGTGGCTCTTGATTATCCCGATGCTCCTAGGGGTACTACTGTACTCGCGATTTATCAAAGGGTATGAGTGGCTCAGCCGCTGGAGCATGTCCTTTTTGGTCGGGGCCGGCGCCGGCATCTCAATCTATGGAATCTACAACTCCAACTTGTTGGCCCAGATTCGAGCCACCATGGTGCCGCTGTACGTAGCCGGAGACTTGGGCGCCACAATCAACAACTGCATCCTGGTGATCGGTGTTATCAGCGTCCTGCTGTACTTCCTCTTCACCGTGTCGGTGAAGGGCCCCCTCAAACACTTATCTACATTCGGCAGGGTCATGATGATGATCACATTTGGAGTCTCGTTCGGCAACGTCGTTATGGGACGTATTTCACTCCTGCTCGGTGTGTTGGAAACCATTTACGGCGAGTGGCTTGGGCTGATACCGTGATCGATTAGTATAAGCCACCCTTGCCTACGTGGGTAGGGGTGGCTTACCGCCTTGCCCAATATGCAGCAATGCTCCGGCAAGTATTGAAATTCCAAGTAGTCATAGTCCTAGGTTCAAGCCCGTTTCGGTAACCTTGGCGCTCCTCAGTCCTCTCGTAAGGCTTCGCCTACAACGTCTCAGTCACCTGAGCCTCAAGTACTTGTTTCAACGCTTGCTCCACAAGTCCTGCCATCGCTCCGTCTTCCTTAAATAGGCCGTGCACGAACTCATCCGAAAGTGTAATCTGATATTGGGTCACTGCTGCTCCTCCTCAACTAGTAGTTTTGTTTCCAATCAACCAGTCTACCAGAGGAGCCAGTATCTCGGATCAATCACGATACCTTTTTACAGAAGTATAAGGCCACTACTCGTTGTTGAGACATCAATTCTTCAATTTTCGATTTAATCTGATCAACCAGTTCATTATTTTTGCTGGTGAACACTACTGTATTCTCATCTAGTGTAGCATCGAGTAAACCTTTCTTGCTCTCAATGCCGTCAGGTACTGTAATCTGTATATACCCATTTGTCCATAGTGTTCCAGCAACAGACATAAACGCTATATCGTATGGTCTGACATCCTCCGATTTTAAGTGCCGTTGGCCGCCACATCTGTGCTCATGAAGGTTACGCGCAGTGTGATATCGTGGGCGGTATAGAGGACTTACAACCCCGCCGTGGCCATCGCCGCCTATTCCACGGCTTACGCTGTCGGGCAGATCTTCGAGTCTCCCTGCTACAGCCTCCAAAGGATGGGGCTCACGTTCGGCGGCAGCAAGCGGTCGGACCCGATAGTGATGCGAACGGGTTTCACTATTCTCGCGATCCTGGCAGCCGCCTACGCCCTCGCAGCCTGGACACCGCTCGTCTCAGTAGTCTTCAAAACTATAATGAAGGTGCCTGATGAGGTCTATCCCCTGGTTATGGCCTCGTTCAGAGTCTTAATCATGCGGCCTGTCTCGTCGGCCATCCGGTCCATTTTCCAGTCACGGATGGTCCTAGCCGGCAAAACTTACCGGGTGACGGCCCCCATGGGCATCCGCGTTCTGGTGATGTTAGCCGCGGTGTATTTCCTGCTGGGCTTGCGGCCGGAAGGCCCCGTCGGTGCTGCGATCTTGGTGGCTGGAATCAGCACCGAAGCGCTGTTGGCATGGATTGTGGCCCGGTTCGCTCTGCCGTCTCCTCGTGAGGCCGCCCACGATGAGCCGGCAATCACGGCAAGCTAAGTCGCAAAGTTCGGTTTGCCTCTCGCAATTGCCTCGATGATCCAGATGTTTGGCAGGCCGGTCCTAACGGCAGCCCTTTTGCGGACCCTCGACCCGACTACCACCGTTGCAGGCTGGCAGGTGGCCTCGAGTTTCTCGTACATCCTGGTCGCGCTCACTTATAACATTTATCACGTGGTAGTGGTTTTTGTGAAGGACGCCCGGTCGTTCCGCCAGATCCAATCGTTCTGCCAGGGACTTCGCCTGATCGGCTTCCTCCTCATAGGCATGGTATCTGGTATACCACAACTAGGCACTTACATCTTCGAACAGGTAATCGGCTCGCCGCCTGACGTCAGCCGTAAAGCCGTGCGAACCCCTGAGGATTCTCTCGTTCTCGGCCCCCGCCCGCACGCTTATTTCCCTTGCTGCACTGCCTTCTCCGTGAACATCGAGCGCACCGTTATCGTGTTCGACTGACTGTATCGCGCTTCGAAGGTCACGAGTGTATCGCCATCGTAAGCGATGACTTCGGTGTTGGCTTGGGGGAATTCGTCCACCTTGGTAACCCTGTCGGAGTTCATCATCCACATCGTCCCCGGGTCACCGTCCAGTAACACGACGAGGGAGTCGCCGAACATCGGCAAGCACGGGTAATACACCCAGTGGCCATCGAGCACCCGCACCGGCTGGTCTTCCGCCGTCTGCAAGGCGGCCTTGCCCATTCCCACGTACCAGACAGCGGTGCTCTCGTCGTCAGAGGCACTTATTTGGACGAAGACTCCCTTCCCGAGCGGGTCGAACGATACAGGGGTGGCCCACGATTGGTTGCTGTCGACAGGCGGGTTCATGTCCCACAGCCGCACCGGCTCGGTTTGTGCCGTCGCGTCTGCCGACCATATACCGTCCCAGATGAATGAGGTCTGCGCCCAGTTCCCATCCTCGTCGTACTGATTGGTCGAGCGCTTCGGCCCGGCGACGAAAGCTATCCGTGTAGAGTCTGGGGCCCAAATCACGTTAGTCAGGATCTTGTCTTCCAGAGAAACGGTCCTCACGACCCCGCCGTCGGAGTTTAGCACTGTAACCGCGGAAGCTATCGTGAGCGGCCCATCCTCTCCCAGGTAGTACTCGTAGTTCCGCCACGGGTCATTCGTGTCGTCGACTTTGGGGACAGTATAAACCGCGATGTACTTACCGTCGGGTGACCATATGGGTCCGAAGCTAGCGGTTTCTCCTTCGCCGGCGAGGAGTTTCTCTTCGCCGCTCTCCACGTCAAGCCTGTATACGCCTCTGCGGTCATCGTCCAGTATCCGGTAGGCGTAAGCCGTGCCGTCGGGCGATAAACGCGGGGTGAACAGGCCGTCGTAGGTCGGTAGCTCGCCTTTCACCAAATGAGTGGATTTCGCCTGCAGATCGACCGCCCAGATCTCCTTGGATATGTGTATGAGCACTTTGCCGCTCTCCGCTACAAGCTGGGCGCCGTTGAGGGTTCCCCGGTCCTTCTCAAGCGGTATGAAATCTACCTCTTCAACCTGGCCAGTAACGATATCGGCGGTGTACGCGGCGACGCCTCTCGCGCCCTCGTGCGGCCCTTGCGGCTGAACGCCCGACACGATGAAGACGCAAGCGGTATCGCTTATCCATCCGACCCCGATGAGTTCAACGTATTCGCCATAATCATCGGTCCGCTTGGCCTTGAAGAGTTCGATATCCCCGGTACCGCTTTCGGCGCCATCTGCTGCGAGGGGCAGCGCGACCACCGAGTTAGCCTCCGTCCCCCACTTCACTATTTGCGCATACTTGCCGTCGGGAGAAATGGCTTTGTTCGGGGTTGATGACACCCAGTAATCGACCGGGAACGACTTCACGATCTTTGGGTCCAGCACTTTCTCTGTGACGGGCTCGAGCGGAACCTTCTCGCAGCCTGGGACGAACGTGAGTACGAGGGCAACGGCAACCGCGACGCACATGAGCTTCGCCGAGCGTCCGCCGCGCAGTATACGATACATGGTCAAATCCAGCACTCCTCTCAACATGGCCGCTACGTCTGCGGGCCATAGCGCCTCTTCGGGTTCAAGAACAACTCGGCGGCATCTACACCATGTGGACGCACACGGCGCGACCCGCTGCCCAGCGAGCCTAGATCGCCAATGCCACCACCCAACGACTTGAATAGGCGGGCCGCTAACAAGCCTTAGGAAATGTAGCGTATTTTTAGACGTGTTCTCTCGCGAAAGTGTTCCTTCCCGCCATTCACGGCCTAGGAATGCTGAGTGGATGCCGCAAGGCATACAACACACTCGTCATCGTCAAAACAATGAGAGCGTGAGGCTTTGCATCGCCTGCTCCCGCTCAATGGATCGTATCGCGGCTTCCGCCCGCACGATCTCCCGTTTCAAGATCGATATCTGCCCATTAGCATCGTCTTCTGCCGGAACTCCTCCCTGCTCCGGTAGCGCGCGACGACCGTCGCCGCGGCCCCAAAGGCCCCGGCGAGCGACGCGTACATCGCCGCCTACGTCGTAAAGTATCCGAGAGAAGCGAACCTCGCCAGAAGCCCAATGACGGTGACCGCCCCTGCCAAAAACAACCTCTCCGTCCAAAAGGGCGGCGCGAGCTTCACCGGCTGCAACTCCATATGGTCTCGTATCCAATCAGGCAAAACCCCGGTTTCCCGGACGGCGGCGTGGACTATAGCTCCAAGCTCGGTCGCGCCTGGTGCGAGAATATCTTGTGATACGATCGGTAAAGATTGGCATATGGAGATAGATATTCAGATGATCAGTGAAATCCTATACGAGAGCCTAATGCATTCGCTTACGATGGCGCCGCTTCTCGGAATCAAGCTGGTGCTCGGCGCGGTAATCGGAGTGCTAGTCAAAGTCGTGGGGAAGGTGATGGGAGACGGCAAGACGATTGACGAGGTTGCCCACCGGACCGACGGGCCGTACGAGATTGATGGAGCCACTCACGGCGAACAGGTCCATACCTGCGAGCCGAGTGATGGCCGGGAGTCTGTCCATGCTAGTGATGCAGGCCTAGGGTATGGCGACTTATCCCCCACACACCTGGACCACGTTCATGCCGACGACCATCGTCACGAATACACCCCGGATTGCGCCGACCACCGCACGCATGATCACGCGCACGGCTGCGCTCACGATCACGCCCACGGCGGGAGCTGTGTTGGCGAAAGCGCGAGCCCAAAGGAGTACATTCCGCATGCCCTCGCGCGGACGGCCAGGACCGTCGCGATGGTGTTCGTCCTATCAGTCGTACTGGACATCGTGGGAGAGTACGCTCAGTCCCACTTGTCTGGGGCGCTCGTCATCCGTCCATTTTTAACCCTCCCCCACCGGATTAAATTGGCACGCATCTGTCTTCGAGCTTCTAGGATAGTCGGTTATCTACACCGGGCCGTCGAAAGCGTAATGTCAATCGGGACAAGGCAGCATCCGTCAATCTTCAATTAGTTTCGATCCTTCCCCCCTCCCCCCCCCCAATACCTCCAATATATGGTAATATGTGTCGAGACGTTTCCAATGTTGCAGAGGTGTAGTCTCTGGGCATAGTTGAACGCATCATCAAAGCCTTAGATAGTTCCGGCGATCTCACACCGATGGATAGGGCAATCTATACGAAAGTGATGGTCACGCGTCCTCAGTCACTTGGGGTACTTAAATCTGAGTTAGGAATTAGCTACGACAACCTGATCAAGCGTTATAGATACCTTGAAAAGCTTGGTTAGCTCAAGACGTCAATGGTGGGGAGATTGCGGGTAATCGTCGCCACCATTCCACCTGGGGTGAAGTCGCAAATCGCAACGGAATTCATGGAAGTTGTTAATGTCTCACCTTATAAGGGAGAGGCTACCGCCAAACTGGCGGGCGAGTGGATTGTCGCGCCGGGGGTGAGGATACTATACAACGCCCGGCTATCATTTCTTAAGAACAAGGAAACCGGACATCCGCTTGAGCTGGATATCTTCTTGCCCGAACGCGATTGAGGGGCCTGAACCTGCTGGAGCAGTACAGCAGGTGGCCGAGGACGACAAACCGAATCGAAAGGCTGAACGAAGAAGCGCGCGGGCTTGAGAGGGTCATACGCATCTTACCCAATGTCGGATCGGCGAAACGCCTGGTGGGAGCTCTACTGATGGAAAATGACGAAGCATGGTCGACTGATTGGCAGTACTTCGACATGAGTACGTACGTTGAGTGGAAACAGGAGTGGGCGGCGTTGGCGACGGGCGACGTTCCCGAGACCGCCGCCTCGGCCGGACATAAAAGGGGGTAAGTCGTGAGCTCGAACCGACCAATATGTTATTGATGATGTATGGCCGGCGTCGCAGGACAGATGAAAGTAGTCGCCTGGTTCCGGATTTGGTGGTCCGGTCAAAACGGATCATGTGGTGGAATCGACCGGATTACGCAATAAATTCCGGAAAGGAGCATAGTCCTAGCGTGGGAAGCGCCGCGACGACCCCACCATTACATCGACCAAAGTCGGATATTATGGAGCCCGGTTTATTATCCTCTTCATAGCCCTGATTCCCGGATATCTGAACATATTAGCTATTGATGCGGTTAAACGACAGCAAGCTCTCTACCAGGGGACGTTGGTGGCCCAGGGCGCCTTTAGCCTTTATAAGACTAAACTTTTCAGGAAAGCTCCACACACCGATATCTGTGCGGTTTCTGAGGGTTTTCAGAGACCACGTCAAAGTTTCCCATACGCATAATGTTTCGTATTATGAGGAGGAGATAATAAGATATATCAAAGATTCATTTGTGCTCTCTAGGGGACTGTGCATCCAATCTATGTGATGCGACAGTCCTCGTCCCCAATGCTTCAAAGTACTCTTCCAATTTCTCAATAAAGCGTACTCTGTTCTTCTCAGATAACCCGTAAAACCTTGCGAGTAAGCCTTCAACCTCCAAATCATCTAAGCGCCTTTCACAGGCTTCTAATTTCTTTTGAACCATGGCAGCTTGGCTTTCCGAAAGAACTGGGGGCATCTTCTCCAGCTGACGTTTGAGTTCGAGAACTCCCGTAGCATCCAAACTTTCTACATCTGGTGAACCTTCAAAAACACGCCTCATCCAATCTGCAGCAAACGCCTGCCTTTTCTCGTAGATGATCTTTAGGATATCGTAATAAATAGGATCGCTGTCTAAAGGCGGACTATCATCTGAAAACGCATCGTTCATTGCCGTTTCGCATTGCTCAAATACATCGGATAACTCGTCTTCGGCCAAATTCATATTGTCAAGTCGATGGTAGTGCTCTTCAAACAAATCTAATTGCTTCAAGACTAGCCGAAAATCCTCAACATCTCTTTCACGGCCAGCAAATATGTCAATATATCGTTTCACTTCAGATTTCCATACATGAATATCACTCAACGACGTTATTTCTCGATAATTATAAACATCGCCGGTACCGGCTGTATGTTGCTGAATCTGCTTACTGCAACCCTCAATAAACTCTTCAATCTTGACCATGATCTCGTCCGAGCCCAAGCTAGCAAGATGTACATAGGTCCTGGCCATCCGAAGATTGTCTCTTAACTTCTCTGCTTTTTTAAGCTGCTCTTCCAAATCTATTATCCTAGAATCGGGCGAAACCGAAGCGGTGCTAAGAAATCTTCGAGTTTCCTGTGTAGCTCTTTCCAATTCCTCTAGACGTTCAACGTTTCTCTTGACTTCGTCGACGTGGGCAACCAATTTGCTTCTTTCTTCTTCCAGCCCTATCTTTCCAAGGTTGGCTCCAACTTGGTCAACCATATGATTAACATAAGAACCAATTTCCCGCGCATTGCTTACGACTTTTCCCTTAAGCCATCTAGGGAACAACGCCTTAATTCTGGATTTTGCACCTTCGAGATGCTTTTCAATCTCATGAAACTGTTCCTCAGTCCAGCACTCTTCCTCCTCCAACATACGCTCATATTGGTCAGCCAGCATTACAGCTCCTCGGGAAATATCGGCTACATCACCAGAGTCTAATCCCTTGCTTATGTTGGTCAGAGCTTGTTTCGTTGTATCATGAAACATGTCTAATTCCCTAAGGGCATAACTTCTTGTGCGTTCCTTCAATAATTCGTATCTATCCCTAAATTGTTCAGGAACAGGCACTGTCTTTTCTAATTTAAAAGTTTCCGACATATATTTTAGTTTCCCAGAGTGTGTATCCTCCGCAAACCACCGTTCGAGCAGTTCCTCCCATATTGCGACTCTATCTTCAGACACTCCAACTAAATGAGTTTTGTTTAGGACTGACAGTTCGAAAAAGTTTTCTGGCATGGCTTTTTGCAGCCAGTCAGAAATACTCACGACTTTCCCGTCCAGAACTATATCAAGCTCATCTTTCCTTTTACCCAAATAAGAGGCCAAAAGCAAGCCCGCAGCTGCCAAGTTGCATCCGTATGGCGGAGCTAACCAGGTTCTGATTGTTTCGCCTAGATTCGCTTCTCCTGCCGTCCCATCTTCTGACTGCAATTGCAAATCCAAAATCTTCAGTAAATTAGCCACCTTCTTATTACCGGGCGTACGCAAGATTGACCCGCTTTTCCCAAACAATTGCCAAGAACGATCCAAAACTTCATATCCTCGATTTCTCATGCGCACATCTTTGGTTGCTAGCCATTCTCGATCCAAATTTCCTGAGAGAAGTTCCCGGCAAAATACTTGGCAATCCCTGGCGGCATTCCCGCGGGGTGTAGAAAATCCGTCAAACGGAAATGGTATTCTTTCAGGGTACACCACATCGAATAGTCCTTCTAACATAAGTGACAATGGTCCCAACATTACCTCATGTTGAGTAGCAAATACCAGATTCCGTTCGCCCACCATCTGTGAAAACAAGCTTTCTAGATTTTCCTTAGCGCTAGATTTGCTGTTAACGATAAAGTTCTCAAACTTGTCCCTTTCCTGATCAGACAGTCCAACTTCCAAAACCCAATACTCGGCTAAGTATCGCCCAAACTTGCCTTCATAGTCGTTTAGAAACAAAATGGCCAAAGGTGCACCTTTTGTAGGATCTAATCCGAGTTTCCCCATCTTATCAGTGATAATCCGAGTAGCCTTTGTTTTAACCGCATTTATTTCGCTTACAGGACCAACGTAGCAGTATATCAGTTGCCCTTTCTCAACATCTACCTGTATAGCCTTCTGCCATCTACGCAATGCCGCTTCGATTTCCATCTCCAAAGACGAAACATCGGCAAAAGAAACATTATAGTTCCATTCCTTGGTATATATATCATTCTTCTCCCCAAAACCAGTAGGATAAGATTCTATGTTAAACCACTGCTTATAACTTGCCCTAAAAATATCCGCCCTTGTCTGAAAACCAACATCTTTGACCCTTTTATCTAGGTAGGCAAGAAAGGTCTTCCTTGGGACTGCGTCTGCTACGATCTCATACTGGTTAAGCAGCCCGTTCCAATCGAGCACTCCATATTCTTTCTCCAGAGATTCAAATCCTCTCTGAACATGCTTAATGTCTAACCCACAAAACATAGATATAGCGCGCACATAGTCATCCCGGGATTGTACTTTGAGACCTGTCTTATGCTGAAGAAGTATCGCTTTTAGCAACATCATCTCGGTTTGATCCAGTTCGTGCTGGTATTTCTGAGTCACAGCCAAATATGCATCGGTAACTGTAGTCTGTAACCCGGTACGTTCTGAATCTTCAAATTCACTAATGAGCTCAGGAATCACTAAATCCACAGGCCTTATTGTTTGACCAGGTCGCAGTTCTTTGACCATAAACTGGTCCATTACCTGTGCCAGCAGCGATAGGGCTGAACGTTGTTGAAGGCTTCGACCTACCGTAGTAAGTTTATGAAGAACCCACGTTGCCAATGGGTGCAAAGGCCAGCAGCCTTCAACTATAACTTTGCTGAAAGTGTCACGGTTGTACCAAAGGGAATATCCCTGAAACTCGGGGAACCAGCGGGTCATGCAAGAATGGATATCATCTACATCCAAGGCAGTTAAATGCTGGTGTATGGCTAAAGGATTCTTTTTCTCTATTAGATTAGCAATTACAGTTTCAAGGTTAGAAGACAATCTCACTTTTCGCACACTATCAAATCGCGTTATATATCTTTCGATATCCTCCCTACGCTCAGGCATTACGCGAGAAGCGTAAGCTTTAAGCTCAGTTTGGATGAAGGAAAGCATAAATGCGTTTTCTGAATTCTCTTGGACAGCCTCGAAAAGCTGCTGTAAAGCGGCAGGACCGGCAATATGAGGCTTCTGAACTGCAAACTCTATATACCTGCCAAACTCGTCAAACACAATAAGTAGCCCGGCAAAGGGTTTGCCTTCTCCACAATACTCAAGACTTACAGTTGATATGAAATCGTGAAGGGATTCACTACTCCCAGCTGGAATACTACTTCCCATTTTTTCTACATAAATCCTATTTACTACTTCAAAGACGTCCTCGTCCTGCGACTTGAGTTTTTTGATGATATATTCTACATCATAGTAGCGACCAAATTCCTTCTCAAACTTCCTAGCTAAGGACAGCCGAAACGATCTTACAAAGTTCTCTGCCCATTCAAAGCGCGGACGAAGCCTCTCTAAAACGGAGGTATCCAATTGTTGCTCCTTCAATGTATCAAGTATCTGACTAGATATCTTGCTTGCTAAATTAAAATCTTCCATACCATTGAGGGCAATTACTAAAAACGGCTGATCTTTTACTGTCGAAATGCACTCTGACACATACTGTCCTATTTCCGCATCTGCCAAAGCCAAGTTATTCAGGATCTTTTGGGCTAGATCCGAATCAGGCCTTGAAAACAAGGTTGACAAAGTTAGCGCTAGATGCGACTTTCCTGTACCATAGCCTGCAATGCCTATAAGAAAAGGATCTCCCCTCTTATCCAATATCAGTCTTTCGGAGATCTCTTTCGTAAAACTAGCTGTATCTACAACAGGCAAACCCCAAGAAACCAAGTCATCTGTGAGTGCACCGTGATAATCAGGACCGTGAAATATGAAGTGGGCGGCAGCTTTATCGGCCAACTCTGGTTGTGTCTTAAACCAACCTAGCTGTACAGCACCCTGAAAAAGCAGGTCTCGGTGAAAATTGACTATTTCCCCTAATCTCATCTCATCACCTCACCTCCTCAAGTATCACACCATACGGCCGTAGGACATTTGGCCATATTTGGTCGCTGCTAACTCGTTTTTCAATTATCCATGGGCGAATCTGCCGATCTACTACAATGTACCCTTCACTCTCAATAGCATTAAGGAGCACCTCCACATCAGGTTGACTCCACATACATATGTCGAACAATCTTGTTTCAGATGCGAAATCAGTTATGGTTACCTGGAATTGATTGGGGAAATACTCTTCCATAAGTTCAACTATTATGGCCGAATAACCAATTGCCGAATCTTTTGTTATAGGCGCCTTGTTTCTTGTTATCATTTTGCCATCCACGTTGAGTACCCTAGATCTGGCAAGACCTGCATCGTTAGTATACGTTGACAATAATGGTCCTATCCTTGATTTTTTTGCTTTGCCGAAATGGAAAATGAGGTAATCTTCCAATTGATCTCGGCTAAACCTGTAACCCAAAATCCTGGCGCCTTCGGCAAAAACCTTGTTCCATGCAATAGCCCCTATGTCACTACGACACAGATTTATGTGGACCAACCATTGAGTAAATTGGCTACTCAACAATTTATCTTGTTCAAACATAACCTGGCCAAGAGGAGTAAACGCTAGACGTTTGGCACCGCGCTTACTACCACGTTTCATAACAATTAGGTTCATGCCTACACAATAGCTCTGTATGGCCTTCAGTTTACCTGAAGACTTACCCATTGGAATGCCAGTTCCCTCAGCCATTTCAAGCAGGCTGCCCTCTCTGCCTTCTGCAACGTAGTCCAAAAAATCAGCAATATAATGCCTCTCGGGAATAAACGTCCCATGGAAATTTAAACTCAACATGTAGTGCTTTTCACCTAAACCTTTCTTCCAGAGACTTGATCCTTATCTTGTTGGCCTTATTGACTTCCAGCTTGCCTGTAACAGGATTATATGCATGCCCTAACGAATAACATTCTCCACGACGCAAACCAGACAAT
>Ga0208823_1002413_pt1 | contig 14046 bp, 6 predicted proteins | sample AD_UKC075_MetaG_FD_184440 | JGI IMG/M metagenome (GOLD analysis project Ga0208823, IMG submission 184440) | Active sludge microbial communities of municipal wastewater-treating anaerobic digesters from USA - AD_UKC075_MetaG (SPAdes) (version 2) | ecosystem: Engineered > Bioreactor > Anaerobic >... | reverse complement strand
TTCTCGCGCTCCCCGTCAGCGGGGAACCATAGCCCCGCAAGCACGGCGCGCCTGCCACGAGCCACCGATCCGCGGCTGTTCTTACGCCGTCTCGATGGCGCGTGGTACGCCTATGCCGAGTTGCCGGACATGACCCCGCTCAGCGAGCGACTGCCGCACGTCTACGACGAACTGCGGACCAAGCGGGCCCGGGTCAACGGTGGAGGCCGTCCAGTTCCCACGGGTGGCCTCGTGTACGGCGGGCAAGAAGTGCGCTTCGAGACCTGGCCAGACATCATGAAGCCCTTCGTGCAGTTGGAGCGCGGCACCGAAGCCGTCAACGCCCTCATTGCCGACCAGACAGTTATGTCGAGTGGGCCGTGGTGGCTGTTCCGGCAACAGAAATCTGGTCCCGCGATCGAGGTGAAGGGCCGTTTCCTACGCCCCGGCGGCCGCTACATCCTGATTGGCATAGCCGACCGGGAACCTCCCAACGTGCCCTGGTGCACCCCGACCATGCTGGCCGTGAACGGCGCCCAGGCCTGGCGCCTGAACGTGCCGGATCCACTCCCCGACGGAGATGCGCAGGCACTCGTTGCGCAGGGCCTCTCATCGCTCGCCACCGTGGCCATTCGGCCAGTCGGACTCGTTGCGAGCGCGTGGGACGGCGAGGGTGCCGTCGAGTCTCTGGCCGGCGAACCGGCAATCATCGGTATTCGCGCGGAGGTCGCGCCGGAGCGCTGTCTCGTCACGATCGACGGAGACCCGCACTTCGTGCCGTGGCCCGACGGCCAGGCCGATCTGATCCTGTCGCTCGCGTCCCTTGACGTCGGCTCACACACCGTCGCTGCGACGCTAATCGGCGCAGACAACGTGGTACTGACGCGGGGCGACTTGGTCATCACGATCCGCGATCCTCAGGTCCGCCCGGAGAACGCCACGGTTGGCGAAGGCATTCGCCTGCTGGCGTCTCCTGCTCGACCCACCCTGAGCGAACTCTGGGACGAGCGCGCCACCGTCACGGTGCACGGTCCTCCAGAGACGAACGCCGAGATGATCGTCACACTGCTCGACGAAGACCGTCTCGAACTCGGTGCAACCCGTCGCAAAGTGACGCTGCCCATCGAGGAAGACGAGTGGGCATCCCTCGCTCGGGGGATTCGACTGGAGAACGCCTTCAAGGCGCACTACGACGACGCTCAGTGGTGCACGGTGACGGTCCGCCGTGACGGCATCGGCGTGGCGTCGCTCAGCTGTGAGCGGGAGTTTCAGCCACTGCGCTGGCGCTTCCGCAGGGAACACGACGGCAGTTACGTGGCACGGCTTCACGACCAGACAGATGGCGATCAGACGACGGTCGAATTCTTCGACGTCGAGCAGCCGCTCGCGGCGGTCCGTCACCGACAAGGCGTGGACATCGCGCTCCCGGTCCGCGGCGGACTACTCCGTGCAACTGCGGGCGGCATCACGACCGCAGCCTTGGCACCAACGCAGCCCAATGAGGTGTTCGCGCTCGGGTCAGTTAGTCCGCATGTGCCGTTCGGCGACCGATCGACAGCGGGCATCATGCGCCTCGCGGACGCCCACTGGCTCTGGATGAGTGCCGACTTGCCAGCCGATCCTTTTGCCGTCAGTCAGCAACAGATGGCACTGAGCGCCATAACACGCGCGGTATCGATGCTGCTCACCGGCTCGCACTGGGCCGCCATCGAGCGCAAGCTCGCCACCGCCGACGCCGAGTGGGTGCTGGATCACCTCGACGAGATGGAGCGGGTCATCGGCACGTCCCCTGCGCATCTTGCGCTGGGGAAACGCATTAGCCACAACCTCTACGACTGGTCCGTGCCTGAGAAGATCCTCCCCGGCTTCGCCGAGGTCATCACCCCCACTCTTCGGGAGTCTGGCATCGACAACGCGTCAGCACCCCGGTTCTTGCTCACTATGGCGGGCCGCCTCGGTTACATCACCCAGCCATGGTCCGGGCCGGATCGGAACGCCATGCTGGACCGCATCAAGCAGTCCCCGGTTCTGCTGCGAGCGGCGCGCTACGCCGTGATCGGGTCCCGCGCCTACGCCGACCCCGACGAAGCACAGCGAGGCTTCTAATGACGATCTCCAGCTTGTCACCGGACGAGGCCGCCGCGCTCAGTGTGCGAACGCTTGGCATGGACCCTGAACTCGTGGGCCTGAGCACGCTCGAGGGACTCGCCGCGTCCTTGCGTCGTGCGGCGTCCTTCATGTGCCCAACCAGTCCGAGCCGCCTCATCGACGCGGTGCTCGCCGCTTTGCGCCCGCTGACTGACGGCGATCTCGCGCGGGACGCGGTGGCCGACTTGCTCGACCTTCTTATTGCATCTGGCGACCTGCTCGAGCTACGCGAGGAGTTGCAGGGACGCATGGTCCGTCTCGTCTACTTGGGACCGCCCTCGTACGTCGAGAGGGCACCTGGAACCTACATGTTGCTGGGCGTTCGACCGTTTGGCGCTTGGCTCGTCAGCGCAGATCTCGCAGCCCAGATCATCCCAGAAGGTCACGCTCGCCTGATTGAACTCGACGCAGCCCAAGCGACCGAAACGTTCAGGGCCGCTGGCTTGCAGCGACTCGATCGGCAGCGATGGGTGGCTAGTCCGGCAGTCGAGCCCGCGAGCCGCCTTGTACGCCGAATCTCTGAGCGGCTCGACGTGGCTGGTCGAGGCGGTGAGATCGAGGGGCTTCAGATCCTCGATCCGACCACACCCGTTCGCTACTACCGAGGTCGCTGGCGCGAGCCCCGCCCGAGCGACAGCGGCGACTTCGTCGCGCGGCGACCGCAGGCCTACGGCGCCGATTTATGGAGTGTCGTGCGAATCGAATACGGGGCCGCGACCCGCATTTTCCAACTCCCCGTCGACAACCCAGTTTTGCCAGCCCGCGACGAGGCGTGGCGACTCCAGTTGGCCATCGACTCAGAACGAGGCTTCCCCCAACGCTACTCCGCCGAGCCTTTCGCCGGTGGCGGCTCACGTGTCGTCAAGTTCTTCTCGCCCATCCCAGGATTCGCCGAGCGGTACCTTCAACTCGTCGGCATGCCTTTGGCCGGGACCCCGGGCGCTCTGTTCGCTTTCCGTGTGCCGGATGCCGCAATGCCCGACCTGACCCAACTGCTTACCGAACTGCTCTGGATGGAGCCGGTCCCCAAGGAGACGAAATGACGGCAGTCGACGCACCGACCATCGCCGAGACGGTAGATGACATCCGAGCCTCGCTGCGTGACTACATCGAGGCCACGTACCACGTCGGCCATCCCCTGGTCATCGAGCAGCGCCGCCGGCTGCTAGAGACTGAGGGCGTCATCTACCGGGAGCCCTTTATCGAGAGCACCCCGCGCTACCGCACCGACCGGAAGTTTGCAGACCTCGAACTCGACTTGTCGGTACAGACGCTCTTCGGCAGCTTGACGCAAAGGATCGGCGGGCTGAACTCGCTGTTGTTCGACCCGCCGTATACCCATCAGGCGGAGGCACTCGAATACGCCTCCCGCGACGGATCCAGCCTGGCGATCACGACCGGTACGGGTTCCGGTAAAACCGAGTCGTTCCTGCTCCCCATGCTTGCCAAGCTGGCAAAGGAAGCAGCCCGCCACCCGGAGTCGTTCCGAACGCCGGCTGTTCGGGCGATGATCCTCTATCCCATGAACGCCCTGGTCAACGACCAGTTGGGGCGCCTGCGCCTGCTCCTCGGCGACCCACGGGTGACGGCGCAGTTCGACGCCTGGGCAGGACGGCCGGCTCGCTTCGCGCGCTACACAAGCCGAACCCTCTATCCGGGCATCCGTACTCGCGAACGCGACACCCGACGCCTCCACCCGATCGCAGACTTCTACGTCGACATCCACGACCGAGCCGAGAACCCCAGTGCCCAGTACCACGCCGAAGCCAAGGAACTGCGGAGCAAGCTCGTCGCTCGCGGGAAGTGGCCCGCCAAGCCCAACATCCGTGCCTGGTGGGGCGCTCCTAACATGCGCTGGAAGGACCCAAGCGGCAACTTCCAGCGCGGCGTGACGCTGCCAAACGACCCCGAGTTGCTGACTCGACACGAAGTGCTCGCTGCACCGCCGGACGTGCTGATCACCAACTACTCGATGCTGGAGTACATGCTGATGCGGCCGCTTGAGAGGCCGGTCTTCGACCACACCCGCCAGTGGCTCGCGGATAACCCAGAGGAGCGCTTCCTCCTCATCGTTGACGAGGCGCACCTCTACCGAGGATCAGCGGGTGCTGAGGTGGCGCTGCTGCTGCGCCGCCTGCGGACGCGACTCGGAGTCAGCCCGGACCGGCTGCAAGTCATCACGACCAGCGCAAGCTTCAGCGACGCCGAGTATGCCCGCAGGTTTGCAGCGCAGTTGAGCGGCAAGGAAGTCGCCGACTTCCGCACGATTGAGGGCAAGCGTAAGTACCGGGATGCCGCCAGCACCGGCACCGCGGCGGACGCGACACTGCTCAGCGCCGTGCCACTCCGGGACTACTACGACGCCAACGAGGACCCGGCGAAGACCATCGCTGTGTCCGAATTCTTGGTGGCCCGCGGCGTCACGCCAGACGACCGCTCAGTCTCAGCGCTCCTCTACGACGCGCTGCACGAGTACGGCCCCATGAACCAGCTCGTTAACGAAACCATGGACAAGGCACAGCCCGTCAGCGAACTCGGCCCGACATTGTTTCCGGGCGTCGATTCGTCAGTGGCTGACGCGGCTGTCACAACGCTGGTGGCACTCGGCAGCGCGGCCCGAGAGAAGCCCGATGAGGCCGGCCTGTTGCCATGCCGCGTACATGGGTTCTTCCGTGGCCTGCCCGGTCTCTGGGCATGTATCGACACGGACTGTTCGGAACTCGAGGAGTCACTCCGTGGCGGGCCGATCGGCAAGCTCTACTCGCAGCCGCGCGCGACCTGCGGGTGCGGCGCCAGGGTGTTCGAGTACTACACGTGTCGCCACTGCGGTACCTCGTACGTCCGGGCTTACACGGACGACGCGGCCGAGCCGAGCTTCCTCTGGCATGAGCAGGGCGGGGCGTTTCAAGCCGCAGCGGGGGCGGTGAAAGAGCTGCAGCCGCTGGATCTCCTCCTGGAGGAGCCAACCGAGTTGGTGCAGCGTGCCGATATCGACCTGGTTACCGGCGCGCTGGATGCCGAGCGCCTTGGTGACCGCCACCGATTGGTCTACATCCCCCACAACCGAGCCGGTGAGACCGTGCACTCAGAGAATGAGGACGACGAGCCTGAGGACGTCCAGGCCAACGGCGAGTTCCGTCCCTGCGGTGTCTGCGGACGTCACGCCGGGTTCGGTCGTTCGTCGGTGCAGGATCACCAGACGAAGGGCGACCAGCCGTTCCAGGCTTTGGTGACCCGGCAGATTGAGGTCCAGCCTCCGAGCAAGGCCTACTCCGACTTCGCGCCGCTTCGCGGACGCAAGGTGCTGGCGTTCTCTGATTCGCGGCAGGTCGCGGCCCGCTTGGCGCCGAATCTTCAGACCTACTCGATGCGCGACGTCATCCGTCCCCTGATCATCCGAGGTTGGGCGGAGTTGTCTTCCAAGAACCTGATCCGCAACCAACTCAGCCTGCAGAACATGTTTCTCGCGACCATGGTCGGCGCAGCGATCCTGAAGGTGCGTCTGCGGCCCGAACTGCGCGGCGCTGAGTCGATGGACGTCATGCGAGCAGTCACGACCGCCGTCGAGGGCGGGGCGTTCACGAGTGACGATCTGAGCCAGCTCATCGGCCTGGTCATGTTGCAGGACGAGCCGCCGCTCGCGCTGCTCAAGGGGATGTACGCCACCCTGACCGACCGCTACTACGGGCTGGCGTCACTCGGGTTGGCATCGATCAAGGAAACGGGCGCTAAGACCACCAAGTTGCTCGCGGACCTGCCACCCATTCCCGGTGTGGCCACCACCGATGACGAGAAGCTCGCGCTGGTGCGGATGTGGCTCGGCTTCTGGACGACCAAGGGCATCTGGTTCAGCGCCATGCAGGAAGGTGAGTGGTGGAATGTCCCCCGCGGCGTCCTGCCGCACTCCGGCAAGTTCGGCAGTCTCGCCAAGTGGCTCCCGGACGCGCCCAGCCGCAAGCAGTTCGCCGATGACTGGCTGCCCATCCTGCTGCGCGAACTCTGCGAGTCGAAGGACGGAAGGCACCGTCTGCTAGCCCGCAATGTCGCCCTCGATCCGGGCGGCGACTGGGGCTACTGCGAACACTGCCGCTACACGCAGCGGCCGTTCCCCGGCGTGGCTCGGTGCGTCAACTGTCGCACCGATCAGGTGCGAGTGCTCGACCCCGACACCGACGATGTTTTCCAGGCGCGAAAGGGCTACTACCGCGCCAGCACAGTGCGGGCATTGGAGTCCGACGTGATGCCCATGAGCATCATCGCCCGGGAACACACGGCGCAACTTAACTCCGCCCAGTCTGATGAGGTCTTCTCTCGCGCGGAGCAGTACGAACTGCTGTTCCAGGACGTCAACGTGACGCTGCCGAACCAGGCGGACCGCGAGCAGCCAGCCATCGACGTCCTGTCGTGCACGACCACGATGGAGGTCGGTATCGACATCGGCAGCCTGTCCGGAGTCGCGCTTCGCAACATGCCGCCGTCACGCGCCAACTACCAGCAGCGAGCGGGTCGTGCTGGACGTCGCGGCAACGCCGTTGCCACAGTGATTGCCTTCGGCAGCGCTGACACTCACGACGACCAGTACTTCCGCGAACCCGCCGCCATGATCCGCGGCGACGTGGATGACCCGGCACTAACCATGGACAACGACGAGATCGCGCGTCGGCACGTTTCGGCCTACCTGCTGCAGCGGTACCACCAGGACCGGCTTCCTCAGATCGACCCCGAGGACCAGCCGCAACTCTTCGAGGTACTGGGCACGGTACCTGGCTTTGTCGGCACCGTTTCGCCGCTGAACCGCACAGATTTCGCGGCGTGGATGGGCGAGAACGAGGCAGTACTGACCGCCGAAGTCGACAGTTGGCTCCCGGCCGAACTCGGGACGCGACGCGCAACCATCTTGAACAAATTGGTTGTCGACACGCTGGCAGCGCTGGACAAGGCACTCCGCGTGGAAAGCAACGGCGAACTCCCGGCGCCTGAGGCCGGCGACGCGCCCCCGCAGGAGTCGGAAGTCGAGGGCGACGGTCCAGCCGAGGATGGGGCGGAACTGCCTGCCGAGGTCCGGGCTGAAACGAACCTGCTCGACCGCTTGCTCTACGAGGGTGTCCTGCCTCGCTATGCCTTCCCGACGGACGTCGTCACGTTCCACGTCTTCGATGAAGGTCGCTCGGAAGCCTTCCGTACCGAGTTCCGCTACGAACCGAGCCAGGGCCTCAACGTGGCGCTCAGCCAGTACGCGCCAGGCAAGGTGGTCTGGATCGATAACCGCGAGTGGACGTCGGGAGCGATCTATTCGCCGATGCAACGGGACCGCACCCGGGCCTGGAACGAGCGCTGGCTGTACTTCGAATGCCCGGTTTGCCACTACGCGATGCACGTCCCGGGTGACCAGGCGGAGGTCCGAGAGGAGCGTGAGTGTCGCGCGTGCGGGTCGCAGATGAACCCAGCCATGAACTGGATGCGTCCGCCTGGATTCGCGCACCGGGCCTACACCGATCCCGGCACCAGCCCCGACGACGCACCCGCCAAGAGCTACGCCACCCGAGCCAAACTGGTGGCGGAGGGGCCGGAACAGGAGGGCGAATGGTCCCTCGTCAAGCACCGCATCACGCAGTCCTACGACCGACACACGCTGCTGGTGACAAACACCGGACCCGGATCCGAGGGTTACCGCTACTGCGTCTACTGCGGCGTAATCGAACCGATGTCGGCGACCAGCGGCGCACTCGCTGGGGAGCACCTCAAGCCGTATCCCGACCGTGAGCGCGCGTGCAAGAGCACGATCCCAACGCGCGGGCTGGTCCTTGGCACCGATTTCAAGTCCGACGTGCTCCTCCTCCGGTTCAGGGTTGAGGAGCCGGTAAGACTGCTCCCGGGACGCCTGGCGACCGACGTTGCGCTGCGCACGATTGCGGAGGCGTTGACCATCGCGGCGACGCAGAAGCTAGGGGTTGAGGCCACTGAGTTGCAGGCGGAGTACCGGCCAGCCCTGACCCCGCTCGGTCATCGCGGTCTGGAGTCGGAGATCTACCTCTACGACACCTTGGCGGGAGGCGCCGGATTTTCGCGCCGAGTCTTCGAGTTCGGCGAGGCGGTCTTCCGCTCGGCCTTGGACCGGTTGGAGCACTGCCCGGCCGACTGCGATGAATCCTGCTACCAGTGTCTGCGGAGCTTCCGGAACCGCTTCGAGCACGGGCTCCTCGATCGGAAGGTGGGAGCCAGCCTTCTGCGCTACCTGCTCGATGCCAAGGTGCCGACCCTTGACCAAGCCCGCCTCGACCAGTCGGCAGACAAGCTGTTCGCGGACCTGGAGAGCAGGGACTTGGACGACGTCGTCCTCGAGCGGGGAGTCACGGTGGACGTCCCTGGAATCGGGGCGGTGCCCGCGCCGATCTTGGCCACAAAGGGCAACCAGCAGTTGATCATCGGCGTGCACGGCCCCCTGACGCTCGATCTCGCACCCACTCGCGAACTTCACGAGGCCAAGGAGTACGGAGTTCCGGTCAAGCTGGTCGACGACCTGATTATCAGCCGCAACCTGCCGTTTGCCACGAGTGACGTGATCCGGCGGCTCTCGTGAGCGACCAGCGAACCTTCGATCCGGGGATCAGAGGATCGGTAGCCGTCTTGCCGGACGCACCGGCACTCTGGAGTTACTCATCCCTCAAGGCTGCAGAGACGTGCCCGCGTCGCTACGTTCTGAGCCGCGCTACATACGCCGACCTGTGGAACCACACTGGCTATCCCGAGGTGCCGAGCCCAGCAGCGTTGTTCGGCGACGTCGTGCATGACTCGCTGGAGACGATTGTGCGAGCCCTGGCGGCTCAGGGCTGCACCTCAGCCAGCGGGCCAGAAGCGATCTCGCTGCTGAGAGAACTCGGTGGCTACTCCGAGGTGGCGAAGGCGATGCTGGCCAAGCGACTCGCCCGACTGGACGACAACCCGCGTCTGGCCGGGTGTGGAAGGGAACGCCTGCAGGATCAACTCGAACATCGAATTCCTGAGGCGCGCGAGGAGGTGCAGCACTACCTGCATCGCATGACCCTGGTTCCAAGGCAGGGCGCTGGATCGGGCCCTAACTCCAGAGGCGCCAGCCCGCGCTACGCGCGCGTCGTCGGCTCGCATCCCGAGGCAACGCTGCAGGCCGACGAGCTTCGAGCGTGGGGGCGCATCGACCTGCTGACAGTCGGGCCAGTGCAGGTCGACATCACCGACTACAAGACCGGCGCCGAAGACGAGAGCCACTTCGATCAACTGCGCTTCTATGCCGTGCTGTGGGACCAGGACAACGTCTCCAATAGCAGCCGAACGCCTCTCGGAACGCTGACCGCGTCCTACCCGAACCGCGAGGTCACGATCGAGGCCCCCGACGCCGCGCAGGTACAGACCCTCGCCCAACAACTGCGTGCCCGCGTCACAACTGCCGACGAACTCGTTCACTCGGACGAGCCAGCTGCGCGGCCCGGGGACCACTGCGCCTTCTGCGCCGTCCGTCCTCTGTGCACCGCCTACTGGCCGACCACCCCCGAACCGGCCAGCTTGAAGCGCGGGAGTTGGTTCGACTTCGAAGGCACAGTCGTCGAGCGCAACGGCACCAAGAGCTGGTGGCTGCACGACCTCGGCCCCCGGAAGGGCCCGTTGCTGCTACGCACAACCTCTGCTCACCACGCCTTCGAACCCGGCCAACGCCTGCGACTCCTCGGCTTGCGTCGCGACGAGGACCCGGACAGCGAAGTAGCGGTCGCCGTGCTGGCGCAGACCTCGGAGGTCTTCGTAGTGACCGGAGAAAGCGACTACTGAGCGAGAGCCGTTCCCGCGGCAACGGTTCCTATAGGAAGCAGGTCGTCCTCCGGCGGCATCGGCACCCTGGCACCATGCCTAATCGGTCGCACAAGACTATTCCCGCGCATCGAGTCTTGGACATGCTCCTGCGCCGCCCGTCGGTGAGCCCATCGCTCAAACCACCAGGCTGCGACGGCCTCACCGCTATCCGCAGGGGTCGGATCAAGCAGGTAGGCGGGATCCTGATCGACCCCAAGCGAATAATCGCGGACGTTCTCGACCAACGGCACGCCATACAAGATGCGCTCCCGGCCGTGCTTCAGGAGTTCGTTCGTCGGCCAGCCAAGCGCAGCCAGCCCGAGCCGCACCTTGCGAAGGCGCGGACTAACGCCTTCGCCGAACAGACTGTTGACGCGTACCAATCCGCCGCCGTGCTCGCACAGCCGGACGAGCGCATCGACAGTGGCATCAGAGAAGTGCGACGTCCCGAACGACCGCGACCGACCAAGCTCGTAGAAGCCCATCCGCTCGTTCTCCCGCCCACCCATTGCAGAGGCGGGCCAGAACAGACGGTTGTACTGGCTCGAGCCGGTGCCATACAGCGAGGTAGTGCCGACGAACGACAACCGCGCTTCGCGCGCGATCGGACGACCGGCCATGGCCGAGGCGATCTCGCTCGGACGGGCGTATTTGGCTCTGTACGCAGCGAGCACGGTGGGTGACACCGCCAGGGCGCCGACCAGTTTTCCCGCTGCCAGAGCGTTATACGGCGCGACGGCACCGCAAACGGTCAGGTCTGCGATGACAGTGCCAACGCGCTCACCGCGGGCGCGCCGTGCCAGGCGTCCGATCTGAGTCTTGGCCTTGGGGTCGGCGAGGGCCGTTCGCAACCCATCGACGGTCGGCTTCGAGCCCAGGTACCCGCCAACCAATGCCTGGATCTCAAGCGTCTCGGCGAGCAGCGCCGACCGCTTCGACCGGAACAGGTGAGTCTCGGCACGCTCCACCCAGGCGTCCGTCTCGATCTTCCGGACCTCGCGGATCACTCCGGCACGATGGTGTTTGGCGCGGTGCCGCTCGGCATCCGCCTTGAGGCGCGCGACTACTTCCGGCGTGGGCGATTTCAAGTCACCGGGCTGCAGCACCTCGTCGCGAAGCAGGTCGTCGACGTAGATCTCATCGCGCTGTGTCTGGATGCGGCTCACCAGCCACGCCGCGATCTCGGCCGTCGGCTGCGCTTCGATCGCAGCCACGAACTGCTTGGTGTCCCAACCCATCCAGTTGTCACGCTCGGCGATCTGGACGACCGGGCTGGAGATGGCCGCCAACCCGATCACCGCGTGATACGGGGTCGCTGCGTCGCGGATCAGGATGGGCATGGATCGGCCGGGCACCGTCGAGTATGCGTTGGACCAGGTGTGGCGGAAATAGCGCCAGATGTCGTGCAGCTTGAAGCCGGTCAGCTCACAGGTGCTGGCGCTATCAACCACCTGCACGTAAGGCTGGATAGTGTCCGTCGCCTCTGGGTGCGCTGCGAGGGCGTCGGCAAGTTCACGGCCGTCACGCATCAGGTTGAAGACCGACACCAGCTTGCCGCCGTGCTGATGACTGCGCTCCATGCTGCGCACGAAGCGCCGGACGCTCGGCTGCCGCAACTGGGCGTCGCGGCGCAGGTGCTCCTGCCGTCGAATGCGGGCCTTCTCAATATCCCGGTCGGCGTGGGTGTCGGGCGGACTCAACAGCGGGCCGTACTTGTCGACCTGGACTGTCCACCCCTGGTCGGCAAGATCCATAACCGTGTGGGCGGCAGCAGCCAGCGCCGGCTTGTTGTAGAGGTCCGTCAGGTCAGCTGCCGTGAACCAGAACGAGTGGTCGAGCGGTACATCTGGGCCGAACGATGCGCTAGCCAGCAGGGCGCACAGCCTGGTGAAACCCCGCCGCTCAGCGGTGGTCGCTCCGGTCGGGAGCGTGAGGGGAACGTACTTGGTGTCGACGTCGGTCATGACTTCTGCAGCATCCGGCCGTATGTGCTGCTCCAAGCATGCACGAGGTCATCCAGCGGCTGCCCCGCCTGCTCTAACTGCACCGCGCTGCGCGCGAAGGACAAGAGGAATAGTTCGAGGGACGTGCGCAGTTCGGCTGCCGCCTCGCCCTCAATAGCCTGCAGCGGCTGGTACAGCGCCGCGAAAGCTGGGTGGTCAGCATTCATTGTCAAGTCGAGGGTGCGGTCCGACAGTGCCGACTGGAACATTGCCTGCATTGGGAGCGCATCCGACCCCAGCCGATACTGGATCGCACCACTGCGTCCGGGTGACGGAATGACGGGTAGGTCGGGATCGGCTGCCGTGGCGATGCGACACGATGCCTCGGCGGCGGCCTGGAACTTCACATCCTCGAAGGCCTGACGAACGCGGGCATTGAGCATCCGGGCGATGGATTCCAACTCCGGCTCGATCGCCTCGCGAAGCATCGCCGAGGGCCGGATCCCTTGCTTGTTGATTGTGATGCCGAAGTGCTCATCGAGCCTCGGATCGAACTCGATCTCGCAGCGCCACCAGTCGTCGTAGTTCTCCTTGCGCTTGCCGCCCATGAGATACCAACCGCTGGCGATCTCCCGTCCAGCGCGCAGAATCGAGACACCGCCACCGCCGACAATGCCGACGCGACGCTTGGTGACGTTGTCGAGGTGGTGCCACGCCTGCACGGGGAGCATCGCGAAGCGGACCGTCACGACGGCCGTGCCGCTGCACGCAGTCTCCAACTCGTAGCGGAGTTCGTCGAAGGCGAGGCGTGCAGATGCGCCCTCGACTTTCGTGGTCAACAGCGTGGGGTCCACCGCGTCCACCGGCGTCCCGTTGATCGTCATGCGCAAGCCCGAGACGAGAAAGCGCCGGTACATGCGACCCAGATCACGGTGCAACGACCGCTCGAGCCAAGCCAGGCGGCGATACTCGATGCGATCGCAGTGCATCCAGCGGACGCGGCAGCCCGATGGGGTCGAACTGCGCTCTCCCCGGCGGGCAATGAGCGTCGGGGTACTTCCGGCTACGACAGCGTCGACATCGAGGGCGACAGTGCGCTCGTAGCCTCCGTCGCGCCATGCGGTGACCTCGACGCGACGGGATTGGCTCAGGCTGGCGGCCGGAAGCCCCATACCGAACCGACCGAATGACTTGCGGGCATCGAATCGGGAGGACCCTCCGAAACGCAGGCAGAGTTCCAACCCCGCCTTGGTCATGCCTTCGCCGTCGTCCTCCACCACGATCTCGGGAAGGGCATCCGCCGAGTCCCGACTGATCGAGATAGCCACTTCGGTAGCCGACGCCTGAATGGAGTTGTCGACCAGTTCAGCCAGCGCAGTCGAGATGCTGAGGTAGCCCGACTCGCGCACAGCCCGGATGAAATTGGAGGAGACCAGAAGGTCGGGCGCTTGTTGACTCATCACCCCTCCTCTGGGCAACTCGGTTGGTTCAGGGTAGCTCGCCGAAAGGGCGGCTGTCACCTTCTGCGCGCCCAATTTGCGGACTAAGCCCGGGCCGAGATCGTCACCGTGATCCGTTTGGTTTTGGCCGGTTCGGTGAGGTCGAGGCCCTCCCCGTTGGCGAGCACGAGGCGCACGGTCGGGCGAGCAGGCCCCACGGCCATCACGTACGGCTCGGCGTTCGGCAGCCACACCACCTTGCCAGTTCTTTGGAGATCGATCGCCATTTCGTGCCCAGTCGTGGTCACAGTGAAGTGCCGTTCTGACACCGCCGAGGACTCGATGGTGTCGCCCGCCAGAGCATCTGGCGTGGGCGAGAACGACTTCAGCGAGTTGATCCCCAGCACCTGCAGCACGACGATCTCTTCGCCTTCGAGGCGCGCCAGGATGGCCTGAATCTCATCGAGGGTCTGGATCGCGACCATGAGACCATCCTTACGCACCCACGGCCAAGGACTGCGCCCCGGGCATACCCCGGCACACCGTCAGTCGCTGGCCCCCGGTTCAACGGGTGATAGACCCGCGAGCCGACGGACAACGCAACGTTCCCAACGGCTATGCCGTCGACCGGCGTGCACGGGGGCCAACACTCCCGGTCAACACGAATGATGGCGACCCGCACCCTGCGACGGGAACTTAAAGTTCATCGGTGTCGG
>Ga0208823_1002411_pt1 | contig 14059 bp, 18 predicted proteins | sample AD_UKC075_MetaG_FD_184440 | JGI IMG/M metagenome (GOLD analysis project Ga0208823, IMG submission 184440) | Active sludge microbial communities of municipal wastewater-treating anaerobic digesters from USA - AD_UKC075_MetaG (SPAdes) (version 2) | ecosystem: Engineered > Bioreactor > Anaerobic >... | reverse complement strand
GTATTTTATAGCACTATGAAACTTGTTTGTAAGGATAATATCCTTTCGGGGTTATCCTTACTGGACTTACTACAAAGCCCTCTATCCCATTAGTCGTAAGACAGTTTGGGATTGCCTTTCGCATTATGTTTCCACTACCATTAATATCTGCATTGATACAAATAATTTTTGACATAACCAAATTTATTTTTATAATATAGATAAACTAATATTAGATGGTACTACATAATTTATTAATATCCATCTACTATCAATAGCATCATACATTAATGTAAATACTATTTTATCTAAATCAGTATTATTTAATATGCCCGATATTTTTAATATATCTTTTTGCACACCACCAATATTTGATGATAATAAATATTCACCATTCTGTGATATATTACCTTTATTTGTTATTATTATTATTTGCCCATCAACACCCGCTGACAATAAAACTTGCGGAGTATCTACTGCAGTTATATTATTCCAAAATAATTTTAAATTATTTTTTCCTAACGTAGGCGGCGTAGTAGACGGCACATTACCATTAACATTTAATATATCACTTTGATTAGTATCATCAATAGTATATGTATATATACCATTTAATATAAATAAATCAGACACTGATATGCCCGAATTAAATTTTGATGTCAATGTATTATTGCTAGCATCTTGTTTCCTTTGTATTACTAATTCATTATTAACTTGTAATTTGCTATTTATAATAGATAAATCATTAGGAGTATCAGCACCCACTTCTAATGTCTTTAATGTTATAAGTTTACCATTAAATTTACCAGAAGCCTCAGATATAAATATAACATTATCAACAGGATTATTATATTTTTTTATTAATAAATTACTTATTGTCAAAGTACCACCTTGTACAGATGGATCTATGTATTGTTCTAATTTATTAATTTCGTCGCATAATATTCTATAATTCTCATTTATTATAGGCAACGATGCAGCTGGCGACTGCTCAGCTAAAATTTGATAAATCGATATTGACATAATTTTATTGTTTTTTTTTATATATATAAATTTTTTTATAAATCATAATTTTTTACTAACTTTAACTAATTCTAATTGTAAAATTTGACTATCTTTATTGTTTTGAAATACTAACGCATCATCAACAAAATTCCATTTTCTCATATATTCATATATATCATATATGTTTTTATATATTCTTGAATTTGATGATTGTCTACCCCATCTTTTATATTTATTAGTAAATAAAGGTAATATATATGAATAATGATTCATATATATATCACTTATCTTATATTTATTTTCTACCATCTTGCGTTCTGGATCACATAACACCGACGTCTTATTATTTATAAAATATCTATCATCTATTTTATAAACAGCGGGCACATAATAATCATCTATAAACCAATATTTATCATTATAATAATATGTCTTTATTTGACAATATAATGTATTTATATCATTTTTTGTCATATCTCTAACTTCATTATATAATTCTTTGTAATCATAAAGCTCATCAGTATCTAAAGGCATTATATAATCACAATTATGATCTTTTATATCAGCAAGTCCTATATTACGTTTATTTATAATGAAATTTTTATCATCACTATTATATTTAACATATTTTATATTACACTGATATTTATTAATTAAATCATTAATAATATATTTATTGATAAAAGGTTCTTTGGTTTCATTTGCACCTTCAATTTGATGTATTATATTAATATAATCAATAATAGGATATAAACTATCTATAGACTTTTCTAATATTTCTAATCTATAATAAGTATTATATGAAGCACCAATTTTCATTAATGAATATTGTTTTTTAAATCGTTCTGTTATATTACTATTACTCCATAATTCATTTTGTAATATATTATCTATAATATTATACATGTCAATATCATTATCAAACTCATATATTAAATCACCATAATAATTTGTCAATGACTTTTCTGACACGACTATCTTATTATTATTTAATGCTTCAAATATACGTGCTTGTTCTTGTATATTACAATCATAATAATGTAAATTAAGAACTATCTTTGCCTGACTAATATAATTATTAAAAAGATCACTGCCCCACTCACTCCCATCTATAATATTTTTAAATAATAAATGATATCTTTTATAATTATTATCATTTGTTAATATTAACAATTTATATTTTTTATCTAACTTTAATAATATTTTATTTCTTTTTTCATTCAATGATCCATAAAAGATAATATCATATTTTATATTATCTTTTATTTGATAATTTAATTTATCACTATATAAAAGCGGTTTGAATTTTATATATTTATTTATATTACGTTCTTTTAAAAAATCTATATTATTAACATCATAATCCCATATCTCATCACACCATCTTAACTGATGTTTCACATGCACAGTATTATCTTTAACAAATTTAGTATTTGCATTATCATTCCACCAATTAGAACATCCACCATGCAACTGTTCTAATTGATAAATAACAATTTTTTTATGAGGGTATTGTTTTTTTATATCATCTATATTAAAATCTTTATTATTATATCCTAATATGATTAGATAATCATCATAATCACTATCATTGTCATATATATCTTCTACATATGTTTTTATGCAATCAAAAGTTTCATTATATACATTATATACCTTTATTTTTTCACTTTTTAGTGATTTTATATAATTATAATCATCAGTGAGCAAAGCATAATCACCTATATATTTTTTCTTTATTAAATCATTATATATAATATTATTATTTGTGTCTGCTAATATAGTTATCCACTCTTTATAATATGCTTTACACACATAATTATAATTTATATATCTATTATTTAATGTAAATTTTTTTAAATATTGATTAACATCATTAATGACTTTATTATATAATAAAATATTATTAGAAGGTACAAAAGGCACTCCAAAATATTCCATATATCCATTGAATCTTACAGTCTTATTATATCTAATATGACTATCTTGTATAACTACTATATCACCATGTGCTTTTTGTTTTATAAGTTTATATAATTCCTTATCAGTTTTGAAATCATTATAAGAAATATATATTATTTCACTATCATTAAAATATAAATTTATATTATTTTTTATATCTTTTGGTAATTTATCATTAGTTAAAATAACAAAAGATATAGCATCACTTTTATTATGTATATATATTTGAGAAGGCTGTTTTAATGAATATGTATTATCATTTATATTATTAACATTATTAGTGAGAGAAGATTTATAATTTTCTTTTATTAATTCAATATAAATATCGCTGTCTTTAATATCATATATATTATTAATATCATTATATCCTGCCGCTGCACATCTATATGTATACTCACAATGATATTTTAATGTTCTTATATCATCATTAAAATATCCTGTTTTATATAAAACTTCTTTTGTAAATGTCCACAATGCCCCTTGCGGGTCATAATCACCTAATTTACATTCTAGTATATTATCTTTAACCTTATATTCTTTATTTTTATATTTATAAAAATTGTGATCACAAAAAACTAAATGATAATATCCAGTTCTATATGATGTATTTGCATATAAGGTGTCCCAGCCTTCTTTTTTAAATATTAAATCATCATCGGCCATAAATCCATAGTCAAAATCTAAAAATTTAGCTACTCTCACTAGTGAGTTCTTTTGTCCCACAACACCTATATGATTATTTTTTATTATAATCTTATCAACACCATCTATGTCTAAATTATCTAAATATTCTAATGAACCATCAGTAGATCCATCATCTGCTACTACTAATATCCATTTATAATTCTTTTCTCTTGTTTTATTCCAGCTTTCTATTGTCTGTTTTAAATATTCTATTCTATTATAAGTAGTTATCATCATCAAAAAAGTACTATATATATGTTCTATTTCAATGACATTTTGTTTTTTGACAATATTTTCTGCTTTTGTTTTAATATTATTAGTGAGAGAGTGAGAGAGAGCGGGAGATCCAGCAATACTAATATCATACGATATATCCGTATCTTTAAATTTATCTTCTAATTGTTCATAAAAACCTGGCGTTATATTTTTTATCTTATCTTCTTTTATTAACTTATATATATATTTTTGTATTGCATCAAAATTATAAATATTATCTTCATAATTATAATTAAATACAAAATTATTATTAGATATATATCCATCATAATGAATATGCTCTTTGTCAATAAAAAAATCCATGCCCGCAATAGCAACACTTTTAGCACCATAATATATCATTTCATTGATAACATATAAACCAATTAAATTTGTGTTCTTTACATCTTTAATGCTAAATCTATTAAAAAATTTCCATTTACGAAAAATAATATTATTGAGATTATAATCTATATCAACATTTATATTTTTATAACATATAAACTTTAAATCAGTATTTATATACTGATTTAATTTTTCATAAAGCTCATATCGTCTAAACCTTTCATTTATATATAATATATCACATCGTGCACCATAATCAGATTTATATTTAACAGGAAACGCACCATTTGTTCTTATAACAACATCATAACTATCAATAATATCACCTAAATTTGTATCTAATAATCTAGGAGACGGGCCTACAATAATGACATTCTTATCTTTTATAAAATTTTGAAATAATATTTCATTATTAACATCAACCATTAAATATTTTTTTTTATTTGAAATAAGGAGCATATACTACAAGATAAGACATATCAGTAATCTTATTAACAGATAAATATGTTATCTCTGATAAATTTAATTCAGCCATATATAAATTTATGGGTTTAATTTTTTCTATTATTCTATGCTGACGAAATATCTCCTCCTCTGTCATATCTTCTTTTGATAAATTTATAACAGCATATATACGACCTATCCAATCAGCACGCAAGCCATATTTTTTCCATGTCTCACTATTCTTGTTTTTTCTAATAGTCCTTTTTATAAACAAAAAATTTCTAAAATTTTTAAACATATAATATTTTTTTACAAATCATCAAAATAACCAGAATATATACAATACCATTTACCAGCATTTTCTTTCGCATATTCTATTAAATGTTCTTTGGATAATGGATCACCATCTTTAATACCAAATGAATTTTTTTCATTTTTAGTACGATACACGCAACTAATATAAGTAGTCTTATCATAATAAAAACATCCTTCTATCAAATAAATACCCGTTTTTTTATCTTTATTCAAAAAACATATACCTATTTCATCTCTTAAATTAAAATCAGATATATATTCATATATACCTTCTTCTTTTTCTTCTTCATCAATATCATCTAAATCTATATTTGTAAATCTACGTATTAAATCACATATATTATAATATAAAAAATCATCTATAGAATCATCAAACATTTTCTTAAGTTGAGATGAATCTTTAACCAAATCACGTACATTAAAATCATCATATTCATTTTCTTCAATGTATATACGTTCCTTTTTTAAATCATAAAGTTCTTGTGATTTATAAGTATGTGATATTACAAATGGCTTTAATTTATGATAGTGCTTATTAACATATTCTGCATAAGCAGAAAGATTCGTAACTTCATAATATAACTTATATTTATCTATAATATCATCTACAACACTTCCTTTAAACGGATAAATATTAATATCTTCATTCAATCTATTAAAATAAATTTTCATAATTTTGTTTTTTTTTTATAAATCATCAAAATAACCAGAATACATAAATATATTATTATTATAAAAATTGCATGATTCCTTCCCATATTCTATTAAATGCTCTTTTGATAATAAATCGCCATCTTTAATACCAAAAGAATTATTCTCATTAGCAGTACTATAAACATAAAAATTACTATACTCACTACCATCACCATCAATCATATATAAAACATAATCACCAGTTCTTTTATCTTTATTTAAAAAATATAAATTAAAATTGTAAATTAATGATCTAGATATATATTCTCTGATAGCTGAATCTACTATTTCCTCATCTACATTTTTAAATTTAGAAAAATTTATTGCATTATATACTGATTCTATTAAATATTCATATATTGAATTCATAAATATATCTTTAATTTTATCTAATTTTTCTTCTGGCACAATACTAGAATGCCTAAAATATTCATTTATAATTATTCCTTCCTTTTCTAACTTAGCAATTATTGGTGATTTATAATTTATATTATAAAATATTTTTAAATCAGGATCCATATCCTTAATATACATTGGAGCACCTTCTACAATCTTTTTTACTTTACTATCAGATATATTATTTGCAATATCGCCCCAATCTAAATCATTTGATGATTGCTCATTTAATTTTTCAAATAATGTTTTCATAATATTACATTTTTTTTATTATATATAAATTTTTTTTAAATTAAATTCTTTCTCTGATGAATTTTTTGCAATCCATTGCATATTTTTTTGCAGTATTTTCAGAACAATCCATTATTTCCATTATGTCTTTAAATCTTTTGCCATCTATATACTTCAAAACAAATGCAGTCTTCATCCTATTATTATAATAATTATCTTCCATATTTGATAATATACTATATATATTATTTAATTTATCATCAATATCTTTATCTTTATCTTTATCATACTCACCATCATACATATTACTGTATTTATAGAATATATCTATATTATCACAATATATCTCAACATCATTTATAAAACGATAACATTCATTTACAAATATTTTATTAAAATATGATAAAAATTTGCCTTTATTACTATCATACTTATCTTTATTATCCAAAAATTTTATGATAGCATTATGATATACATCATCATATGATATATGTATATTTAAATGATATACTACTTTTTTGAAATATTTATATAACATATTATATAAATTTTCAAATATACTGCAATTATTGGTATCTAACCATATCTGTGCAGTTAATTCAATTGTATTCGCTACGTTATTCATATATTTATTTTTTTTAATTCTTTTTTATTGTTCTAATTTTTATCTTCTTTAAAAAGCAAATTAATTACTTCATCCGAAAACTCACTTATAATATCCATCATTGGATCAATTATGTATACCCATCCAAAATTTTGTATAGATTCTTTTATTTTACACAAATCTCTATAATCAGTACCAGTAGTTTCCTTTACCCAATTTAATATTTTTTTAAGCATATCATGTTTAAAAAAATAACTAACATAATACACGCCCCGATCCCCATCCATACAAATATTTTCTAATATATAATCTTTAAGATCATACATTAATTTTATCTTTAATTCATCATTATCAGCACCTTTTTGATAATGAGAGTAATAATAATTTTCTAATTCTTGTATTAATTCTTGCTTTTCCATTTTATATTACCACTGCCCTGTGGATTTATTTCGGTATCTGGCTCACCCACTAATTTTATACAAATATACAAAAAATTTTTGACATGACAAAATTTATTTTTATTTTATTTCAATTCCTTATGATGCGATTAACTGCTAAATTCTTTATATAACTGTTCAACTAGCCACCCATCCTCGCTCTCTAATATTAACTTTATCTCATTTTTATTACAGTTAAACAGAAATTTACTATATGCAAAGCAAGTATTACTAATTTTAACGCTACCTTGCAACATATCGTCGTCTTTTTTTAGTCTTTTATTATATTTTTTTACTAATTCATAGAAATACATTCTACCAATATACCTTAAAACTCCTTTTTCAATCTTGAATGCTACTACTTCGCTATAAATATCAGTATATTTTCTCATAATTTTTTTTACAAATATACAACATTTTTTTCGATTAACCAAATTTATTTTTATAATTTTATTTTTAAATTTCTTGAATTTCAGTTCCCGGTATTTCATAAGGTTTTAAATTAACCCATCCATTTTCTGTTAATTTAAAATAACTTGACGTATTTCGGAATTTATAAGTATAAACCTCCAAAATAGTCCCAAGAGTATAAATACCAAATTTACTACAACTATTTCCATAACCACCTAAGCTATAATTAGAATAAATTTCAGTTCCTTCTATAACATCATAAGAATAACTATTATTCAAAAACAACCCCAATATCCGATTATCATTGTTTTTTGGTGCATTTATAAAAATAAAAGAATGATTGCCTTTATCTAAATAGCCAAGATGTGCTTCAAATGTATTAGTTTCTTTATCACTAATACATTTATTTATAACTACTAATGTTCTACGGGTAGCCCCATTCTGAGCTTCCCACATTACTTCTTTACTAAAATCTAAATTAATATTACAAAATATTTTTGCCATAATTTTTGCTCATGCCCTTGAGACTTTTTTTGGCATCTAGCACGCCGATTTTGTTTTATCTTTATTTATTATTATTTATTTAAAAAAGCTTGCTCTATTTTTTCCACACCTTGCTCACAAGTCTTAATAGCAAATTCAAAAACTTCTTGCCAAGAATGACCGTAGCAAAATGTCGAGTATATTTTATATTTTCCATCTGGGGTAAATCCATCAAAATACCCCCTATAATTTGCTTCTAATTCAGTTATTTGATTATTACAAGGTATATAAATACGAGCACTTGTAACGAATTCGCAGAAATCTGTTTTTGTATAACAACGTTCTATTATATACCAAGCGCCACTTGCGGGAAAATATTTAGATGTAATTTTTTCTACATTATCATATGTTAAATATTTTTTGGTATCTAACATATCATCTAATTTGCAAGGTTTGGATGTAAAATATAAAGACTCTTGTTCTATATCTTTATGAGAGTAATAACCATAATTTTTTAAATCTACATCAAATATCTCCACAAAGTTATTATTATGGTTATAATTGTCATCATCGTCATTATAATCATAATTGTTATCATAGTCATCATTATAGACATCAACTTCTCTATAACAAAATTCAAATTTACCATTATTATTTCTCCCGAAATAATCATATGTAAAACCATCTTTGTTTATTTGGCATATAAAATGCCAAATTGGAGTGTCTTTTGGTTCTATAATACCTTTCGGGAATTCTACTGGCATTAAAACATTTTCTAAATATTCTAATTCATCATCTGACACTAATCTTAAAAAAGTACCATTAATGGTTTGAAAACACTGTTTGGCAACATTTAAAATATTACCCTTTTCTGTTAAATAAAATTTTTTTGATAATTCTTGGTTTTCCATATTATACACTCATGCCCTTGAGATTTATTTTGGTATCTGGCTCACCCATTAATTTTATACAAATATACAAAAAATTTTTGACATGGCAAAATTTATTTTTATAAATCATCAAAATAATAGGTATGAAGTTATAAGTGAACTACCCACCCACGCCAAAGGCGATGGGTTGGGCTTCTGACTTCACTGACTTACGCTTCTTTACAGAAGCATCATTTAAGTCTCCATCAGTGTAATCGACCGCCCCAGCCGATATTATTTTTAAACCTTCTTTTAGGATATTCTTGCTTGCATTCAAATCACGGTCATGTATTGCACCGCAGGAATTACAAGTCCATTCCCTATCTGAAAGTTTTAATTCTTGATTTATCCAACCACATTCTGAACAAGTTTTCGAGCTTGGATAGAAACGATTAACTTTCACAAGCTTTTTTCCATACCAATCACATTTATATTGAAGGAGTGTAACAAATTTACCCCAACTTGCATCAGCAATGTGTTTGGACAGTTTGTGGTTTTTAGTCATACCTTTCACATTCAAGTCCTCAACTGCTATTAAGTCATAGTTTTTGACTAATTCAGTTGATACTTTATGTAAGATGTCTAATCTACAATTCGCAATTTTCTCGTGTATCTTGGCAACTTTGAGTTTTTGTTTTTCAAACCCTTTGCTGCCTTTTTGTTTACGAGAAAGATGCTGTTGTGCTTTCTTTAATTGTTTTTCATATTTCTTGACATATCTGTTGTTTTTGAATTTCTTATTATCAGATGTAATCACAAAATCTTTCAACCCCAAGTCTATGCCAACCTGTTTATTTGTTTTTGGTAATTCTTCAACCTCTTGTTCTGTAAAAATAGAAACATAATATTTACCTGTTGGTGTTTTGGTAATACTCATCTTACCAATTTTACCCTTAACTTCTCTATGTAATTTTACTTTGATACCTTCTTTAAATTTAGGTATGACTATCTTGCCATCTTCAAGCTTACCAAATTGAGGTATTGTAAAAGTATTTTTATGTTTTTTTGATTTAAATTTTGGGAATTGAGCTTTACCTCTAAAAAAGTTCAGAAACGCAGTATCCAATGAACGTAAAGCAAATTGCAAGGATTGACTGTTAACTTCTTTTAACCACTTTGTATCCTCTTCGTTTTTGAGTTTTGCCAGAGTAGCTGCTTGTTTGTAATAGTTGTCAGATTTCTTGTTAGCTTGATATTGTTCTTTACGTTCGTTCAGAAAATGATTATATACCCAACGACAACACCCAAAGTGTTTATTTAAAAGCACTTCTTGTTCTTTTGTAGGGAAAAGACGAAATCTATATGTCTTGTTAATTATTTTCATACTTATTACACATCAAATTTTATGCCAAAATAGTGTTTTATGTAAATATGTCATATCATACCGTTCAACATGTTGTGAAAGTTTCCGTCTTCGGGTAAAAAACTTTCACAATATGTCTCACTACATCAGTACAAATCGTTCAAAACATTATCTAAAATGTCATCTTATTTTAGTTACTAAGTATCGTAGAAACATCTTAGTTGGTCAGTTAAATGATGATTTAAAAGATATTTTTACGTCTATTGCAAATGGTTCGGATTTTGAAATAGAGGTGTTTGAATCAGATGTTAATCATATTCATTTTCTTATCCGTTATATTCCTCGTTTGTCTATTTCTCAAATTGTTCGTAGACTTAAACAAGAATCTACCCGTCAATTATGGTTATTACATCATTCTACACTTCGTCAGTATTATTGGCATCAGTGTTTACTTTGGAGCGATGGCTATTTCGTTTGTTCAATAGGTGAGGCATCTCCTGAAACTATTCGTCAATACATCCTCAATCAGGGCTAGTCGCTTACATCACACCCACACTTCGTGATGAGTGTGTTTTACGCTCGTCCGTATAAAAATAATATTTTTATCTGAACGTTATTATTTTTATAATTATAATTTTATATCATCTACATTAACATCACGTTTGCCATTTTTTAGTCTAAACTCAAAAGCACACCGTGATATAAACTTGTCAATAACTTCCTCTCTCTCATCATCTGTCATATCAGCGCGCAACTCATTTATATCTTCTAACATCTTTAATACATTATCAGTAACCGTTGTCTGTATAATGACACCATCAGCAAAATTAATCGTATACATGATGCCATCATCTACTTTATTCTTACTTATATTCTTTATTTTCATCTTTACTATTAAATTTTTTAATAATATCATCTATTGCATCAAAATTTCCCGAATCAAGTGCTCTATCAATAGCACTTATATAATTATCACTAGACACATTATATAAATTATTATTTGTATCATTATTAACATTACTAATTTTGCTAGATATTGTAGATAATGACTTTATTATATCACATAACATATTATCATCTAAATATACTATATACTCATTACCGTTGTCTGACATAAGATTTAATATTCCCGATCCTTTAACATATATATTAGCATTTATTTTTAGTGAGTGAACGCCATCATCAAATCTATATGACCATGATATATCACCAAATTTATCTATAATACCAAATCCTTTAGACAACTTAGTAATATCAGGATTTGATGAAAAATCTTCTAACAAATTAGCTATCCAAATGCTCACATATGCATTTACAGAATCATCTTTATACATACGATCACCCATATTACCATTAGATAAAAAATTAGAATATATATCATTAGATTGCATACTAGATAATTGGATATCAGAAATTTTATCATTAATATTATTACTTAATTGTGTCATCGTATCAAGTATAATATCAAGTAATCTATTCACTTTAATAATTAATTCTTTTTTGCTATTTTTCATTTAATTCATTTTTTTTATATATATAAATTTTTTTAAATTTTATATTTTTAAAATTGTTACACAAATATACAAAAAATTTTTGACATGACAAAATTTATCTTCTATATATTATAAAAATATCTACTCATTCTTATATATATCCTCATTAATAACATTATCATAAAAATAAACCATTTGATCACATACCCATTTACTACCTTTATTGTATAAGGTAGCTAAATCAATATCCTCCCTTATCGATCTAATTAACTTTTGCATATTAACAGCAACAAAAATATCTTGTACCGTTAGCTCATAAATACTGTTTTTTGTCTGTATTTCCATAATTGTTTTTTTTTATTATTTAATATTTATAAACATGCTAAATAATCTTTAATTACATGTTTAAAATCATCTAAATTATTAATTATAGCTACCATATACCCATTAGATTCTAACTTGCATAAATATTCATATTTTTTCTTTCTCAACCTCTCACTAACAGGTACTAATTCTATAAACAAACCACCATAAATATGATTATTTATTGCTAAAAATAAATCGGGAGTGTCTTTTTTAAAACCTAAATCACTTAAATCTTTATTTATTATATCACCAAAATGCACATTAAAACCATTAGGCAACGATATCAAAAAATCTTTATAAATAGAATAATTTTTATCAAACCACCTGACACAATTAGATTGCAATTGCATCTCAACAAAACTTTTTAATTTATAATTACTCATAATTTATTATTCTACTTTTCTTTATATTAGATTTTTTATATTATACTTATTTTTAAAAAAAGTAATATTTATATTATATATAAAAATAATTTTAATTTCATTTAAAAAAATATTTATATATATAGTATATATGAAAACCATAAAGTTACCTTATAAAACCATTGATGATTTAGAACCTATATTAAGGCAGTATTCATCTGTTGTTAGGTATGCTTACAATAGGTTTCATGAAGGTATGGAAGAGAAGGAAGTCAGATATTCATGTAAGAAAATGAATAATATTGATTTATTAGTTTTTTGGTTATTTCAGTGTGCTATTAAGGATGGTGAGGTTATACAGAAAAAAAATGGTGATAATAAGGTTATATTTAGTGGCAAGAAAAATTTCTATGATAGAACAAAAGGTAAGATAAGTAAAGAAGAATATAGACGTAATAGATTAATGCCATTATGCAGCCAAGGAAAAGAATCATGCAAAGGAAATCCATTATTTGAATTAGATATTATAAATAATAATAGGATAATATTTAAGTTAAATAAGAATAGACATATCATATTAGAATTACCTAATTTAAGAAATAATATAAAGAAAGAATTATATAAATTACAACAATTAAATGAAGTAAAATATAGAGAAAAAGGATATAAGTTCACAGTTAGGTTAGACCTAGATAATATTTATATTTCATTTGAGGAGTTCAAAGATGTTCCTATTGAGTTAAATGAAAATAGGTATATGGGAATAGATATGAATCCAGAGAACATAGGAATATCTATATTAGAAAATGGAGAAGTCATACATGCTCAGGAATTTAGTTTGAAGCCAATATATAACAAAATATTTAAAGAAGACCTAAGTTCTGATTCATCTAAAATGAAATATTATCATAATAAGTTAAGACATGAAATATTTGAGATTAGTAAATCCATATCTAATTTATCCAAAGAGTATAAATGTAAGTTTGTCTTCATAGAAGAATTAAGTCTAAAAAATAAAACAGGAAATAAGAAATCCAATAGGAAGATAAAGAATTTATGGAAACGTGATATATTTGTTAATAATTTAAAGAAAAGATTAAACATATATGGTATAAAGTTATTTGAAATTAATCCTGCTTATAGCAGTTTCATTGGGAACATGATGTATGATTATACAGATCCCATCAATGCTTCCATAGAAATAGCTAGAAGAGGATATGAAGTTATAATAAAGAAAAATTGATAGTACATTGCTAGAACTTTTTAAAAATAAAGATTTCGGTTCATATGCTAATGATAAAGGAGAGTTACCTATAGCTTTCATTAGCACTACACATACTACTGGGGGTAATAGTGGTAGCC
>Ga0208823_1002405_pt1 | contig 14067 bp, 17 predicted proteins | sample AD_UKC075_MetaG_FD_184440 | JGI IMG/M metagenome (GOLD analysis project Ga0208823, IMG submission 184440) | Active sludge microbial communities of municipal wastewater-treating anaerobic digesters from USA - AD_UKC075_MetaG (SPAdes) (version 2) | ecosystem: Engineered > Bioreactor > Anaerobic >... | reverse complement strand
GCAAGGGCACCAGCATCCAGCTGATGGGGTCGTCCTGTCCCAGGTCACGGGCGCGCTCGATGCCATACAGACCCAGCGCCGTCGGGATGGGCAGCAACCAGCCCAGCCAGTCACCCAAGCCCCGCAGGTAAAAGCGGTGCAAGCCCAGGGGCCCGCCGAGAAAGGTGAGCCAGGCCGACAGTGTCTTGTTTTTCATGCGGCGATTATGGTGGCGCGGTCGTGTCTCCCAGGCCCAGGGTCTTATCCATCAGCACGACGTCGAGCCAGCGATCAAATTTCCAGCCGCACGAGGCGAGCACCCCGACCGGCTGGAATCCCAGTGCACGGTGGACGCCAATCGATCCGGTGTTGCTGGAGTCGCCAATCACCGCAATCAGCTTTCGCACCCCCGCGCGCTCGGCCTGGGTTGCCAACTCGGCCAGCAGGGCGCGGCCCAGGCCCTGCCCTTTGGTGCGGGGCTCAAGGTAGATGGAGTCTTCGGCGGAGAATCGGTACGCGGGGCGTGGTTTGAACCAGTTGCAGTAGGCAAAGCCGCAGACCTGGTTGTCCGCCACGGCCACGAGCCAGGGCAATCCACGGGCCAGCACCTCGGCCCGCCGTGCCGCCATGTCGGTGGCCGATGGCGGATCCACCTCGAAAGTCCCTGTGCCGTGCAGCACGTGATGGGCATAGATTGAGGTAATGGCTTCGACGTCTTCGTCGCGGCTGGGGCGGATGGTGGGCATAAAGATGGATCGCGATATAATCAAAAGCTTTTCAGTGTGTCGCTGGCCGGGTGGCCATGTCGCGTGTCTCAACGCTGAAAACACATTTACCACCCACAGGATAAATCATGGTTGTGATTCGACTCTCCCGCGGCGGCTCCAAAGGCCGTCCCTTCTTCAACATCGTCGTGACTGACCGTCGCGAGCGCCGCGATGGCCGCTTCATCGAGCGCATCGGGTTCTACAACCCGATCGCCAAGGGCGGCGAAGAAGGCCTGCGTATTGCCCAGGACCGCCTGACTTACTGGCGCAGTGTGGGCGCCCAGGCCTCGCCGACGGTCGAGCGCCTGATCAAGCAGGCTCCCAAGGCGGCCTGACGCCTTGGTGGCGATGATGCCCGGCCTGGAGCCTGCCGAATTGCCGGCGGATGCCATCGAGGTCGGCCGCATCGCGGATGCCTGGGGCATCAAGGGCTGGTTCAAGGTCCTTCCCCACAGCGCCTCGCCCGAGGCGCTTTTTTCTTCCCGTCGCTGGTATCTGCAGCCCGCCGAGCGGGGCACCAGGACGTTTTCCGGAACCGTGCTGCTTTCGATCAAGGAAGCCAAAGAACACGCCGATTCCGTCGTGGCCACCGCCCATGAGGTGCCCGACCGCAACGCGGCGGAGCAACTCAAGGGTGCCCGGGTGATGGTGTCCCGGTCGAGCTTTCCCACGGCGGGCACCGATGAGTACTACTGGGTTGACCTTCTGGGCCTGCAGGTCATCAATCGCGAAGGGGTCAGTCTCGGAGAAGTCAAGGACTTGCTCTCGACCGGGCCCCAGACCGTGCTCGTGCTGGAATACCCACAAGCCGACGCGGACAAACCAGGCCAGGTGGGGGAGCGAATGATTCCTTTTGTTTCGGCCTATGTAGACCGCGTGGACCTGCCACAGCGCCGCATCCTGGTGGATTGGCAACCCGATTATTGAGCGGGGTTCCGCGGCCTTGCCACCGGGCCCCATGCCATGCGATTCGACGTCATCACGCTGTTCCCCGAACTTTTCGGACCGTTCCTGGCCTGTGGCGTGACACGCCGGGCCTACGAAAGCCGTCAGGTCGACGTGCGGCTATGGAACCTGCGTGATTTCGCCGAAGGCAATTACCGCCGGGTGGACGATCGACCATTTGGCGGCGGGCCCGGCATGGTCATGATGGCCGAGCCATTGCTGCGGTGCCTGAATTCGATTCGAGCCGACCGCGGTGACCGGGCGCCTGTGGTGCTGTTTTCACCGATCGGGACCAAGCTCGACCATGCCGGTGTGGCCGGCTGGTCGGCGGGCACTGGCGGCATCCTGGTTTGCGGCCGCTACGAGGGCCTTGACCAGCGTTTCATCGACCGCTGCGTGGATGTCCAGATCAGTGTGGGCGACTTCGTGCTGTCGGGGGGCGAGATTGCCGCCATGGCCCTGCTTGATGCCGTGGCCCGCTTGCAGCCCGGCGTGCTCAATGATGAGGGCAGTCACCAACTGGACAGTTTCAATCCCGCGCTGGATGGCCTGCTGGACTGCCCGCACTACACGAGACCCGAGGTCTGGCAGGGGCAGGGCGTGCCGGATGTCCTGCTGTCCGGTCACCATGGCCACATCGAGCGCTGGCGGCGGGACCAGCGGCTGGAGATCACCTGGCGGACACGCCCGGAGCTGATCGAGGCCGCGCGGGCTGCGGGGTCCCTGGACCGGGCGGATGAGCGACTGTTGGCGGCGTTGCCTGAAAAGCCGGCGTGAATAAAAAGTTTTGTATAATCAAAAGCTTTTCGATCCTCTGTCCAGCCGCGGAATACAAGGTTTCTGTGCCCAGTGCACGAACTTGCCGCCTTTTGTGTAGCGTGGACACGATCCCAAGAGGTAAGCATGAATCTGATCCAGACTCTCGAACAGGAAGAAATTGCCCGTCTCGGCAAAACCATTCCCGAATTTGCTCCCGGCGACACCGTGATCGTGAACGTCAACGTGGTTGAAGGCGCCCGCAAGCGCGTTCAGGCCTACGAAGGCGTGGTGATCGCGAAGCGCAATCGCGGCCTGAACAGCGGCTTCACGGTGCGCAAGATCTCCAGTGGTGAAGGCGTGGAACGGACGTTCCAGACCTACAGCCCCCTGATCGCCAGCATCGAAGTGAAGCGCCGTGGCGATGTGCGCCGCGCCAAGCTCTACTACCTGCGTGACCGCAGCGGCAAGTCGGCTCGTATCAAGGAAAAGCTGCCAAACCGGGCCAAGATGGCCGCTGCCAAGAGCGCTGCCGCGTAATCCAGGCCCGTCTGCGCCATCCAAGCCGCCTGAAGCGTATCGCCAGGCGGCTTTTTGATTTCCGGCCTCATGTCCACCACCCCTTTGTCACGGTTGCCGCAATTTGACCCACGCCTGGTGCCAGTCAGCGGCACGGATGTGCACCTGCCGCCCGTTGAGGCTGGCGCCTTGGCGCCCGATGCGTTGCGGCGGCGTTTTCTTTCGCCACCAGCGTGGCAGCCGGAGGTGGTGAAGGAAAGGCGGTTCACCGACCGGGAGCCCGCCCAGGCGGCTGTGCTGATTCCTCTGGTGATGCGGGGCACCCAAACAGCATCGCTGACGGTGCTGCTGACCGAGCGTACCGCCCATCTGTCCACCCATTCCGGGCAGATCGCCTTTCCCGGGGGGAGGGTCGACGAAAGCGATGCCGACGTCACCGCGGCGGCACTGCGCGAGGCTTACGAAGAAGTGGGGCTCGAGTACCGTTATGTTGATGTGTTGGGGACGCTGCCGGTGTACACCACCGGGACGGCCTTTCAGGTCACCCCCGTGGTGGCCCTCGTGCAGCCAGATTTCACCCTGCTTCCGAATGCTTTCGAAGTGGCGGATACCTTCGAGGTGCCGCTGACGTTCCTGATGGATCCCGCGCACCATCAGCGCCATGCGTTCGAGTGGGAAGGTGTGCGGCGCGAATGGTTCTCGATGCCTTTTCACGAAACCGTCGCTGGCGAGGTGCGTGAGCGCTTTATCTGGGGCGCCACGGCTGGGATGTTGCGCAATTTCTACCGTTTCCTTTCGGCCTGACGCTGTGAGGTGGCTGGGCTTTTGTTGCTGCCCATGCTCGTTATGATGCGCCCATGAGTTTTTTTGCGATTCTGTTTGCCCTGTTGCTGGAGCAGGTTCGCCCCCTTTCGCGTGGCAACCCGGTTCATGCTGCCGTGCGGGGCTGGGCACGTTGGTCCTGCCGGAACTTCGACGCCGGGCGACCCCACCATGGCTGGATGGTCTGGGCAATCGCCGTGGGCATTCCCACATTGGTCGCCTTTGCGATCCACACCTTGCTGGTCGAGTTCCTGGGGTGGCCTTTTGCGGCGGTCTGGAGTGCAGCGTTGCTCTACGTGACGCTGGGTTTCCGCCAGTTCAGCCACCACTTCACGGATATCCGCGATGCCCTTGATGCGGGCGAAGAGGACCGGGCGCGGGAGTTGCTGGCCCGCTGGCGGCAGGTGGATCTGCGCGACCAGCCTCGCAGCGAACTTGTACGTGGGGTCATCGAGTACTCGGTGTTGCAGGCACATCGCCATGTGTTTGGCGTGTTGGCCTGGTATTCCATCCTGGCAGCGTTCGGGCTCGGCCCGGCAGGTGCGGTGCTGTATCGCATCAGTGAATTCGTTTCCCGCTACTGGCGCCACAAGGGTGCGCTGGCCCAGCAACCGGTGAGCGACGCGGTGCAATCGGCCGCGAGCCTGGCCTGGCATGTGATCGACTGGCTCCCGGCGCGCATCACCGCGCTGGGCTTCGCGGTTGTCGGCAGTTTTGAGGAAGCGATCGACAGCTGGCGCAACCAGGTGCAGCGCTTTCCGGACGACAACGACGGGGTCATTCTGGCCGCCACGGCCGGCGCGATCAATGTGCGGCTGGGTGACGGGGCTCCCAAAGCCATGGTGACTGCGCTCGCCGCTGGCGACGCGGAACTGGGCAACGGTGAGTTCACCCCGTATCCGACAAGCCCGGGCCGCGAGCCGGAGCCCGCACATCTGGCCCAGGTGGTGGGCCTGGTCTGGCGATCCGTGGTCATGTGGCTCGTGCTGCTGGCCTTGCTGACCCTCGCCCGCCTGTTGGGGTAGCGGATCAGCAGGGCCGGCAGGCCTTCGGGCCCTCAGCTAGTAGCGCGAGGCGGTCAGTTCAGCAAACAGGTCGCTGTAGATCCGGTGCCGACGGGCATTCACGCCACCTACGCCACCCACGACCGCCAGCACGCCGCAGCCAGGTTCGTGCAGGTGGGTGCAGTTGTAAAACTTGCAGCCGGCCACATGCGGCTTGAGGTCCGGCATATACGCCGCCAGTTGCATCGGATCGATATGCCGCAGGCCGAACTCCTGAAAGCCCGGCGAGTCAATCAGCGCTGTGCCCTGCTCGCGGTCGACCCAGTACCAGTTGGTGCTGGTGGTGGTGTGCTTGCCGGAGTTCAGTGCCTGAGAGATTTCCCGGGTCTGTGCCTGGGCGCCGTGCACCAGCCGGTTGATCAGGGTGCTCTTGCCGGATCCCGAGGGGCCGAGGACCAGCGTCGTCTTGCCATTCAGCTGGTTTTTGATGGGTTGCAGCTGCTCATCCGTGGCCGCCTTGAGCGACGCCGGCATCAAGATGTAACCCATGTCGCGGTAGGGCGCGAGTCTTTCCCAGGCGAGCGAAAAAGGAGCGGGCAGGTCGCTTTTGTTGAGCACGATCAGTGGGGTGATGTGTTCAGCCTCGGCGGCAATCAGCGCGCGCGAGAGCTGTTGCTCCGAAAACTCCGGCTCCGCCGCGATCAGGATCAAGACCTGGTCCAGGTTGGCGGCGAACGATTTGGTGCGCACATCGTCCTGGCGAAAGAAAAGATTGCGCCGGGTGTCGACCTTTTCGATGGTTCCCTCGTCTTGCGAGGGCTGCCATTGCACGCGGTCTCCGACCACCGCCTGGCTTTTCTTGCCGCGGGGGTGGCAGATCACGCGCCGCCCATCCGGCGTCTCGACGACGCAATGACGTCCATGGCCCGCCACCACGAGGCCGGTTTCCAGCAGAGGCGGCGGTGGACTCAAGCGATGGCTTTCAGGCGGTGCCAGCGGCCAGCAAGGCATCGACGCGAGCCGCGCCATCCAGGTCCGCGCGCGAGATGCCGCCGCAGTCGTGGGTGCGCCAGCGCACGGTGCAGGTTCCACGGGCCATCAGAAGCTCGGGGTGGTGGTCTTGGCGATGGGCGATGAAAGCCACGGCGTTGGCGAACGCCATGGCGGCCTGGAAGTCAGGAAAAGAAAACACCTTTTCAATGGCCAGTTCCGTCCCGTCGCCACTGAGGCGCCAGCCTTCCAGCCGCGCCAGCGCCGTAACAATTTCAGTAGCACCGAGTGACCGGTTGGCGCCGGGATTGGCCATATTTCTTTGCAAATTTGTGGTCTGAGCGTCGCTCAGGCACCCATCCGCGCCAGGCGCTCGGAGGCGGGCGGATGGGAGTAATAGAACCTGACGTACAAGGGATCAGGGGTGAGGGTGGAGGCGTTGTCCTTGTAGAGCTTGAGCAGCGCCTGCGCCAGGCTGGACCCACTCGTCTGGCTGATGGCATAGGCATCCGCCTCAAACTCGTGCTTGCGGGACAGCTGTGCAAGCACCGGTGCCACGAAGAACGAAAAGACCGGAACCACCAGAAGAAACAACAACAGGGCCAGGGCGTCGTTGGGTGCGCCCGTCGTGGCCCCCAGATTGGGCGTCACCCCCAGGCCCGCATAGAACCAGGGCCGGGTGGAGAGCCAGCCCAGCAGGGCAAAACCGGCGAAACTGAGTGCAAACAGGCTGGCGATCCGCTTCAGGACGTGCCGGTGGCGGAAATGTCCCAGTTCATGGGCCAGCACGGCTTCCACCTCACCGGGGTCGAGTTGCCGCAACAAGGTGTCGTAGAAGACCACGCGCTTGGAGGCGCCAAAGCCGGTGAAGTAGGCATTGGCATGGGCGCTGCGCTTGCTGCCGTCCATGACAAACAGCCCTTTGGCCGCAAAGCCACAGCGCTGCATCAGGGCCGTGACGCGGCTCTTCAGGGACTCGTCCTCCAGCGGCTGGAACTTGTTGAACAACGGCGCGATGAACGTGGGGTAGATCAGCAGCAGGAGCAGATTGAAGGCCATCCAGCTGCCCCAGGCCCAGAGCCACCAGAAGCGCCCCGCGGACCCCATCAGCCAGAGGATCAGTGCCGCGATCGGCAACCCGATAACCAGGCCCATGAGCGCGGATTTCAGCAGATCGCTGACCCAGAGCCGCACGGTCATCTTGTTGAATCCAAAGCGCTGTTCGATGGCAAAGGTTTGATACAGGGTCAGGGGCAGATCGATCACACCACTGATCAGCGCAAAAGCCGCCAGCAGGGCAAGTTGCTGCACCATGCCGCCGTCAAGCCAGGCCATCAGGCCCTGGTTCAAGGCGTTCAGACCCCCGAGCAGGGTCCAGCCCAGCAGCACCCCAGCGCCCAGCGCCAGTTCGATCAGGGCGAACCGGGTCTTCGTGACGGTGTAGTCCGCCGCCTTCTGATGCGCGGCCAGCGTGATGTCGGCCTCGAAGGCCCGGGGGACGGCGTGGCGGTGGCTGGCCACATGCCGGATCTGGCGGGTGGCCAGCCAGAAGCGAACCATCAGGCTGACACACAGGGCCGCGGAAAACGCCAGAGTCAGCCAGAGGGAGGGGGACATCGAAAGGGACATAGGCCCGGAGTTTAGGCGCATTCGCCGATGTCCCCTGGGCATGGGAGACAATCCTAGGCATGACTGTTGCCCAAGAAATCTCCCCTCCCGTACTGTCCCGATCCGATCAGAACCTGGTCTGGATCGACTGCGAAATGACCGGCCTTGATCCGGAAGCCGAACGCCTGATCGAAATCGCGGTGATCGTCACCGGCCCGGATCTGACGCCGCGCATCGAGGGCCCCGTGCTCGTCATTCACCAGAGCGACGAGCAACTGGATCGCATGGACGCCTGGAACAAGGGCACGCACGGTCGCAGTGGGTTGATTGACAAGGTCAAGGCCTCGACCGTGACCGAGGCTGATGCCCAGGATCAGATTCTGGCGTTTCTGGGCCGCTACGTGCCCAAAGGCACGACGCCCATGTGCGGCAACACCATCAGCCAGGACCGCCGTTTTCTCGTCAAGTACATGCCCAAGCTGGAGGCGTTTTTTCATTACCGCAATCTCGATGTCAGTACCTTGAAGGAACTGTCCAAGCGTTGGCGGCCAGACATCTACAGTGCTTTCAAGAAACAGCAGAAGCACACAGCCCTGGCCGACGTCCATGAGTCCATCGATGAACTGGCACATTACCGCGAACATTTCCTCAAGCTCGAAAAATAAGGGGAAACCCGCATTTCTGGCGAGTTCTGTGCGATAATCGAAGGCTGCGTCATCAGTGTGACGCATATGTGTACATCTCCCTTCACACACCGGGCTCGCAAATAAGAGCCCATCCAGTCATCAGCCACTGTGCTGTGCGATCGCAACCTGATGTTGCATCCGTGACCGGGCTTCGTTTGATGGTTGATGTTTCTTAACCATTGACGAGGCGCTCCGCAGCCTTTGCGGCGCTTTCGCGAGAGAAAACTATGACTGACGCTTTTCAAGTGACGGGTGCGCATGCGCCTTCTGAATCCATTGCCTCGGATTCTTCCTTTCTCCTTCCTGCCGTCGCGATCGAAGAGACCGGGCCCAACGGTTTCGAACTGCTCGGGCTGGCGCCCGAGCTGATCCGCGCGGTCGCCGATCTGGGCTACACCCAGCCGACGACGGTCCAGCTCAAGACGATTCCCAAGGCCTTGCCGGACCAGACCCAAACCGCTGCGGGCCAGCGCTTCATCGATCTGATGGTGTCCAGCCAGACGGGCAGTGGCAAGACTGCGGCGTTCCTGCTGCCGGTCCTGCACACCCTGCTCAAGAACCAGGCAGAGGCGGAGGCCAAGGAGCGCGCGGCCTTTGACCAGGCGGTCGCCGAAGCGGCTGCCAAGGGCGAACCGGCTCCCAAGCGCCCCAAGCGCAAGGATCCGACCAATGCCCGCAACTTCAAGGCACCCAGCCCGGGTGCTCTCGTGGTGTGCCCGACGCGCGAACTGGCGCAACAGGTGGCGCACGACGCCATCGAACTCGTCAAGCATTGCCGTGGTCTGCGCGTTGCGAACGTGGTGGGCGGCATGCCCTATCAGTTGCAGATCGCCAAGCTTCAGAACGCCGACCTGGTGGTGGCCACGCCCGGCCGTCTGCTGGACCTGCAGCGCTCCATGCAGATCAAGCTCGACCAGGTCAAATTCCTGGTCGTGGATGAAGCCGACCGCATGCTGGACCTCGGCTTCTCGGACGACCTGGCCGAGATCAATCAGCTCACCAGCCAACGCCAGCAGACCATGATGTTCAGCGCCACCTTCGCGCCGAGAATTCAACAGCTGGCCATGCGCGTGATGCACGACAACGGCGCCTCGGTGCAGAAGATCCAGATCGATTCGCCGCAGGAAAAGCATGCCAACATCAAGCAGATCCTCTTCTGGGCAGACAATGCCGCGCACAAGCGCAAGCTGCTCGATCACTGGCTGCGAGACACAACCATCGATCAGGCCATCGTGTTCGCGAGCACCCAGGTTGAATGTGACGGCCTGGCCAATGACCTGCAGCAGGACGGTTTCAGCGCGGTGGCGCTGCACGGAGCCCTGAGCCAGGGCCTGCGCAACCGCCGTTTGATGGCGCTGCGGCAGGGTCAGGTGCAGATTCTGGTGGCCACCGATGTGGCGGCTCGCGGCATCGACGTGCCCACCATTACCCATGTCTTCAATTTCGGCCTCCCGATGAAAGCCGAGGATTACACCCATCGCATCGGTCGCACTGGACGGGCCGGTCGTGACGGCTTGGCCGTGACCTTTGCCGAGTTCCGTGACCGCCGCAAGATCTTCGACATCGAGCATTACAGCCACCAGCACTTCAAGGCCGAGACCATTCCGGGGCTGGAGCCTGCGCAGCGCTTTCCGGCGTCCGCGCCCGTCAAGTTCGGACGCTCGGGCTTCGGCGACCGCGGCCCGCGCGAGACCCCCTCGCGCGACCGCAAATTTGCCGGCGGCGCACGCGCTGGATTTGGCGGCGGCTTCGGTGGCGGCGACCGCCATGTGCGCGGGGGGCCGCGCCAGATCGGTGCGAACGGTTTCGGCGGCGAAGGCGGCTATGGCCAGCGGGAAGAGCGCAGCTACGATCGCCGGACAAGTTTCAACGACGGCTTCGGCGGTGCACGCAACGATGGTTTCGCTCCGCGCCGGGATGGATTCCCACCGCGCCACGAAGGCGCGGCGCCCCGCAACGAAGGCTTCGCCCCACGCGGGGGTGATTTTGCGCCACGTAAACCGGCTTTTGCCAAGCCCGGTGGCCATGGGGGCAAGCCTTTTACGCCTCGCGGTGACGCCCCGAAACGCAATGCGGGCACCAAGGTGCTGAAGATCAGCCGGGGCTAAGCCGGTCAAATCTCCAACAGAATAGCCCGCAGACCCGTTGGTCTGCGGGCTATTTTTTTGGTGCGGTCAGGTGGTCTTGTCGCAGCGTTGCGGCAAGGATCGAGATGCGGCCCTGCAACTTGCAGCTACCCGGGACGCAAGGGCATTGGTTCGGTCGGTGCAAAAGCGTCTTCCTCGCTCTTGACGGCTTCCGTCCACATGCCCCAGTCGGTATTGCCACCATTGCCTTCAATGACCTCCGGGGTTGGCAATTGGCCATGGGGTTCCCACTTGTCCTCCCACTGTTCCTTGAAAGCCTCAAGGTGACCGGCCCTGAGCGTCTGAGCAGGTGATGGCGACGGTGGCAACGGGTCAGGTGTTGGCTTGCCGATAGTTTGAGCGACGCCCGTCCCGGTAATTGATGGCTTCGTTGAGGCGTCGATGCTGGCGGTCTTGCCGCGCGTGAACAATTTCTTGAACATCACTGCAATATAGTCTGAAAAGTATGGTGAAGAATCGGTTGCGGTCGGCGGAAATGCTGACCGCAGAAAGAAAAAGCAGGTTCGAAAATTGAAGGACAGACTTCTTTCCACGCCCAGACGTTCCATCAAGACGGCGGGTCGTGGTTCCACCCACCATACCGGCCAACCTGCGTGGCGACGCCGAAATGGGCGCCACGTTCAACAAGGTGCCGTACGATGGGACGATCGATTCACTGGATCTGACCTGCCCCCTGCCGGAGCCCCGCTGAATGGGGTCGAGCGCTCGCGATCAAAGCCCACCAAAGGGCGCCGCGACGCACCGTGAAACACGAGACCTCCCGATCGGGTCTGCGGCGGGCGAACCGCGATGTGGAATTTTCCAGGTCCGTTCGCGTTGTTCAATTACTTCGGAATCAGCGGCATCGGAACCGTTGGTGCAAACGGGATCTCATCGTGTGGCACCGTTGTCGCAAAGGCGTTCTTCTCGATTTCAACGGCTTGTGCCCACGAGTCCCATTCCGTTTCGCCACCGTTGCCTTCGATGACTTCATGGGCCATGTGCCACTTGTGCTCCCATTCCTCACTGAAATCATCAGGAGAATCTTCCTGCGGCGGGACCGAAAGGGGATCTGGCGTGACAGGTTCCATCGTTGCCGGAGTGGTCTTCACACGCCTGAACAATTTCTTAAGCATGGCCTAGGCATGGTAGGGCACGGCCCAAGTTTCAGTTTAGGGAAGTTGCCTCAGGCCGGTAAGAAATTGGCGTATTTTCATATTTGCCGGGGCGAATGGTCGTGCCCGGAGAAGTCCGGCGTGATACGGGCACGGCGCTTGAAGGGGCCACAAAAAAAAGCCCGCCACGGTAGCCATGGCAGGCTTTCGCTGTCTGAGTGGTCTCGGATGGTGGGTTCTGACAGGCTCGAACTGTCGACCTACGGATTAAGAGTCTGAATACAGATATATTTGCCAGCGTTGATTGCCGCTGATAGAATCAATATAAATCAACAGCTTACGCAGAAAAAAACTGTGATTACAAACAGTTAAGTGTTGATTGAGATACGGTAGTTTTCAGGAAATTTGCTTACATCCATCGTTACATCCAAGCCGATGTAAGCAAAACTGGAGGGCAGCATGGCAAAAAAGGTTCCGTTCACCGCTGGCCGAGTGGCCGCTTTCCGGTGTCCGCCTGACAAAGTGCAGGCATTCTTGTGGGATGTGACCGCGCCGGGGCTGGGGCTGAGGGCAACGCCTGCTGGGAAACCCGCCTATGTGTTCCAGAGCAGGTTTCAGGACAAGACCATCCGCTTGACCATAGGTGGGCCGGACGCTTGGAGCATTCCGCAGGCCCAGGAAAAAGCCCGCGAACTCCAGCGCGAGATTGACGGTGGCCGCGACCCCCGCCATCTCAAGCGCGATGCGCTGGCTGCCGCTGCTGAGCGCAAAGCCGCAGACACTGCCAAGGCTGTGACCGTGGGCGAGGTGTGGGCCGCCTACATGGAAGCCCGCCACCAGCATTGGGGCGTGCGCCATCATGCCGACCATGCCAAGCTGGTTCAGGCCGGTGGCGTGCCTGCCAAGCGGGGCACGAAGGGCAGGGGTGTGACCGTGGCCGGGCCGCTGCATCCCCTTGTTGGGCTGCCATTGCGCGACCTGACGGCCCCCGTAATTGAGGCGTGGGCTGCCCGCGAGGCCAAGACCCGGCCAACCTCCGCCCGGCTGGCGTGGCGCTGCCTGAAGGCGTTTCTGTCCTGGTGCGCCGAACAGCCGGACTACGCACCCGCGCTGGCCGGTGGCAACCCAGCCAAAACCAAGAAGGCACGCGAAGCCTTGGGCCGGGCGGGGGTGAAACAGGATGCTCTACTGCGTGAGCAGTTGCCCGTCTGGTTTGCCGCCGTGCGCCAGATACAAAACCCGGTGGCCGCCGCCTACCTGCAAACCCTGCTGCTGACCGGCACAAGGCCTGGCGAGGTGCTGGGGCTGCGCTGGGACGATGTGAACACCAAGTGGCGGGGGCTGACCATCCGCGACAAGGTGGAGGGCGAGCGCGTGATTCCGTTGACGCCCTACGTGTCGCAATTGATTCACACCCTTCCGCGCCGCAATGCCTACGTGTTTCCCAGCGCCAGCCGGGGCAAGGAAGTGGGCGACACCCTGAGCATCCCCCGCGCCCAGCACATCGCCGCGTGCAAGGTGGCCGGTATCGAGGGGCTGACCCTGCACGGCCTGCGCCGTTCGTTCAAGTCCCTGACCGAGTGGCTGGAAATCCCTGCAGGGGTGGTGGCGCAAATCATGGGACACAAGCCCAGCGCGACGGCTGAAAAGCATTACACCGTGCGCCCGCTTGACCTGCTGCGCCTGCACCATGAAAAGATAGAGGCGTGGATTCTGGAGCAGGCCGGGGTGCAGTTCGTGGCGACAGTAGAACCGGGAAAACTTGCGCTAGTGGCCGGATAAGCCTGAGCCACACCAAACGAAACATACAAATATATATATACTTCAACCATGAAACCCATCGAGTTTCGAGGCAGCGCGCTGGATGACCTTCGGGGGTTTCCGCAGACCGCCATGCGTGAAGCGGGGTATCAGTTGGACAAAGTGCAAAGCGGCCTGACGCCGGACGACGCCAAGCCAATGCCCGGCATTGGCGCGGGTGTGGTGGAGCTGCGGATATGGGACGAAGCGGGCACGTTCCGCGTGGTCTACCTTGCCAAGCTGGCCGATGCAGTCTATGTGCTCCACTGCTTTCAGAAAAAGGCCCAGCAGACGGCCAAGCGGGATATTGAATTGGCCCGAAAGAGACTCAAAGAATTGATAAAGGAGCTCGCACCATGACCGACAAAAGGCGATTCACCAGTGTGTGGGATGCCATTGAAGACACGCCCCAGGAAGCCGCCAGCATGAAGGCGCGTTCGGCCTTGATGATGGAGCTGAGCCACGTCATTCAGGAACAAGGCATGACCCAGGCAGAGGCCGCCGCACTTTTCGGCGTGACGCAGCCGCGCATTTCTGACCTGATGCGGGGAAAGTTCAACCTGTTTTCGCTGGACACCTTGATGGACATGGCCGCCACGGCGGGTATGTCGCCGCAGGTGAAGGTATCCAAACCCCGGCTGGCCCGTCGCACAGTTCGGCGCGGCAAGGTTGCAGAGGCTGCCTGAAACACCGCGAAGCCCTGGCGCGGTTCACCCAGGGCAAACAGGCGGGGCCGGACTGTGCGCAAACACCGACCAGCCCCTGACCATAACGAAAGAAGGACTTTCATCATGGCTTCCCAAACTGTAAATCAAAACACCAGCGACGAACCCAGCGCGACGGCCGGCACCGATGCGGTGACCATCCGCCCGCGCGTCACACCGCGCCGCGCCAAGACCAGCACGACAAAAGCACCCCCGTCCAATCGGAAATCTTCGCGCGCCAAAAAG
>Ga0208823_1002401_pt1 | contig 14112 bp, 11 predicted proteins | sample AD_UKC075_MetaG_FD_184440 | JGI IMG/M metagenome (GOLD analysis project Ga0208823, IMG submission 184440) | Active sludge microbial communities of municipal wastewater-treating anaerobic digesters from USA - AD_UKC075_MetaG (SPAdes) (version 2) | ecosystem: Engineered > Bioreactor > Anaerobic >... | reverse complement strand
CACCGGGGTTTGCATTCAGCGGTTGTCAGGTGGCCCTGCCCGCTGTGCGGCGGCGGTCGTCCCTTTCACTGCCGCCCCCCCCCTGCCGACCGTGCCCCAGGCCACCCTGCTCGTCGTCGACGACGAACCCCTGAACGTCTCGCTGCTGTCGCAGCTGCTGCGCCCCGAGTTCCGCGTGCGTGGCGCCCTGTCCGCCCCCAGCGCGCTCAAGCTGATCGAGGCCCAGCGCCCCGACCTGGTGCTGATGGACGTGCAGATGCCGCGCCTGGACGGCCTGCGCGCGGCCGAGGCGATCCGCCGGCTGCCGGGCTGGGACGCCGTGCCCATCATCGCGATGACCGCCAGCGCGTTTCCCGAGGACCGCGCCGACCGCCTGGCCGCCGGCATGGACGACATGCTGGTCAAGCCGGTGTGCCCCGACGCGCTGGCGCAGACCCTGCTGCGCTGGAGCCGCCCAGCTGCAGGCCGCCCTGGGCGACGACGGCTACACCGCCCTGGCCGCCGACGTGCAGGGCTACGCCTTCGACGCCGCCCTGGCCCGGGTGGACGCGCTGCTGGCAGGCGCGGCACGCTGAGCGCCGCGGCGCCGCCGCCGCGTCAGAAGCCTTCGACCAGCCCGGCTTCCCAGAGCGCCAGCACCCGCTCGAACAGGGTGGCGCCGGGCGTGAAGGCGGCCGGGTCCTGCGCCAGGCGCACCCACACGCGGGTGTCGTGGGGGCCGGTGTCGACCTCCTGCTGAGCCCGCTCGCGCGTGTGCCAGGCGTGCACGGCGGCGTAGTGGCGGGGGTGGTGCTCCAGCGTCCAGGCCAGGCCCACCAGGTCGGCAAAGCCTTCCTCGCGCCGGGTGCGCCACATGTCGCGCAGCAGCGACGCCTGCTCGGGCGTGACCTGGCTGAAGCCCGACAGCTCGGCCAGCCCGGTGGGCAGCGTGCCCCAGGCCTGCTGCATGTGGCGCCAGCAATGGCCCAGTTCATGGGCCACGACGGCCTCGATCAGCGGGCCCTGCAGGTCGGGCGGCATGCGGTCCAGCGTGGCCTGGGCGGCGGGGTTGGCGCGCATGGACAGCACCAGCACGCAGCGGCCCTCGATGAAGGCCATGCCCACCGGCGTCTGGCCGGGCGTGTCCTGCGGCTGCACCACCACGTTCAGCGGCAGGCCCTGGCGCCGGGCCCAGGCCAGCACCGGCTTGGCAGCGCGCAGCCAGGTCAGTTCCGTGGGGCTGAGCCCGGCGGGGCCGGACTCGGTGGACCGGGCAGTGCCGGGCGCGGTGATGGCGCCGGCCAGCACCGCAGCCGCCACGGCGCGTTGCCAGAAGCAAAAGGGGGTTCGCATGGAACCCCCAGTGTGGGCCGCCCTGCCGCCGGCCCAAGGGCCGAGCAGCAGGGTGGCGATGGCCCAGTTCGCAGCGCCGCCGGCCGAGCGCCGGGCCGCCCCAAGCCGGCCGGTCGACCCGCCCGGCGGGTGGCGGCGGTACCCCGCCGCCGGGTGCGCCGCCGGCCGAGCGCCGGGCCGCCCCAAGCCGGCTGGCCCACCCGCCTGGCGGGTGGCGGCGGTACCCCGCCGCCGGGTGCGCCGCCGGCCGAGCGCCGGGCCGCCCCAAGCCGGCCGGCCCACCCGCCTGGCGGGTGGCGGCGGTACCCCGCCGCCGGGTGCGCCGCCGGCCGAGCGCCGGGCCGCCCCAAGCCGGCCGGCCCACCCGCCCGGCAGGTGACGGCGGTACCCCGCCGCCGGCTGCGCCGCCGGCCGAGCGCCGGGCCGCCCCAAGCCGGCCGGCCCACCCGCCTGGCGGGTGGCGGCGGTACCCCGCCGCCGGGTGCCCCAGTTACCGCTTCAGGGCGTCGCGGATCTCGCGCAGCAGCAGCACGTCCTCGGGCGTGGGGGCGGGCGGGGCGGGCGGCGCCGGCGGCTGGGCGCGCTTCAGGCGGTTCATCTGCTTGACCATCATGAAGATCACGAAGGCCAGGATGACGAAGTTGATGAGGATGGTGAGGAAGCTGCCGTAGGCGAAGACGTTGGCCACCTTCTGCGCCTCGGCGAGGCTGGCACCGGCGGGCACGTTGCCGCTGAGCACCAGGTACTTGTTCGAGTAGTCGATCTGCCCGCCGGTGATCAGGTTGACCAGCGGCATGATGATGTCCTTGACCATCGAGTCGACGATCTTGCCGAAGGCGCCGCCGATGATCACGCCGACGGCGAGGTCCATCACATTGCCCTTGAGGGCGAATTCCTTGAATTCCGAGGCCATGCTCATGGGAGTGCTCCTGCGTGGTTGAGGGTGTGGGGGATCAATCGAACTTCACCGAGATGCCGGTGGTCAGCAGCGTGTCGGTGGACTTGCGGCCGGGGCCCGGCTCGCTGTTGTGGGCGGCGCTGAAGCCCACGTTCAGGTTCATGGTCTTGCTCATCGCCACGGCCAGGCCGGCGTCCCAGTTGGCACGGAACTCACCGCGGTTCTTCATGTTGGGCACCAGGGTCAGGCGCTGCTTGAAGCTGGTGGTGTCGCTGAGCTTGTGCGTGCTTTCCTCGCCCAGCAGCAGCGACAGGTAGCCGTAGCTGTCGCGGCTGCGGCCGTCGATGACCATCGCGCTCTTGTACTTGTCGCTGACATAGCCCAGGCCGCCGAACAGGTCGAAGCTGGTGTCGGCTGTCTTGACCAGGTGCCAGCCCAGGCCGGCGCCCAGCTGGCTGCGCAGGTTCAGGTTGGAGAACTTGTTGCGCTCGAAGTCAAGCGAGCCGAAGCCGAACAGCTGGGCGCTGAGGTTCTTGTCGTAACGCGCACCCAGGCGCAGCTGGTCGGCGGTGGTGGCGCCGCCGCTGCGAGCGTAGTTCAGGTTGCCGTACAGCGACAGCTTGTCGGCGTCGGTGGCGCGCACGCCGTCGGCGGTCAGGGCGATGTTCGTCGTCTTGGTGTTGCCCGACGAGAAGCTGGCGCCCAGGCCCAGGGCGGCGCGGAACTGGCCGTCGTTCTTGACCGTGGCCTGCGCCTGCGCGGCGGCGGCGGCGGCCAGGCCCAGTGCCAGCAGGGCGGCGTTGCGGATGACTTGCATGGTTCTCTCTCCAGAGCGTTTGGGGGTTGTGCAGACGCGGGCCGGGCCCGCACCGGCGCCAGGCGATGAGGACGCCCGACAGCCGATGACGGGAATCCTAGACAGCGCGCTTGCCAAACCGGCCGCCGTTGGCCTGGTTGCGACAGTCAAACGTGCATATTTGCCGGATTTGCACCGCGCACCGCTCAAGTCCGGTGGCTTGTCGCCGACCGCGCGCGCGAGGCGGCCGACGGCCCGGCTACGACATGTGTCGTATGGCCGGCGCGGCGCCCGGCCGGGAGACTGCGTCCATCCCATCAACCGGGCCCGAGCAGCCCACAGGAGCCGGACACCATGTCAACCACCCGCCGCCACTTCTCCGCCGCGCTGTCGGCGATCGCCCTGGGCACGAGCCTCTACGCCGTGCCCGCCTTCGCGCAGGACACGATCAAGGTCGGCGTGCTGCACTCGCTCTCCGGCACGATGGCGATCTCGGAGACGGTGCTGAAGGACACCGTGCTGATGGCCATCGACGAGATCAACGCCAAGGGCGGCGTGCTGGGCAAGAAGCTGGAGCCGGTGGTGGTCGACCCGGCGTCGAACTGGCCGCTGTTCGCCGAGAAGGCGCGCCAGCTGATCAGCAACGACAAGGTGGCCGTCACCTTCGGCTGCTGGACCAGCGTGAGCCGCAAGAGCGTGCTGCCGGTCTACGAGGAGCTGAACAGCCTGCTGTTCTACCCCGTGCAGTACGAGGGCGAGGAACTGAGCAAGAACGTGTTCTACACCGGCGCCGCGCCCAACCAGCAGGCCATCCCGGCGGTGGAATACCTGATGAGCAAGGACGGCGGCAGCGCCAAGCGCTTCGTGCTGCTGGGCACCGACTATGTGTACCCGCGCACCACCAACAAGATCCTGCGTGCCTTCCTCAAGAGCAAGGGCGTGGCCGACGCCGACATCATGGAGGACTACACCCCCTTCGGCCACTCGGACTACCAGGGCATCATCGCCAAGATCAAGAAGTTCGCCAGCGAAGGCAAGAAGACCGCCGTGGTCTCCACCATCAACGGGGACAGCAACGTGCCCTTCTACAAGGAACTGGGCAACCAGGGCCTGAAGGCGACCGACGTGCCGGTGGTGGCCTTCAGCGTGGGTGAAGAGGAACTGCGCGGCGTCGACACCAAGCCGCTGGTGGGCCACCTGGCCGCCTGGAACTACTTCATGTCGATCAAGAGCCCGGCCAACACCGAGTTCGTCAAGAAGTGGAGCGACTACGCCAAGGCCAAGGGCATCGCCGGCCACAAGGACAAGCCGCTGACCAATGACCCGATGGAGGCCACCTACATCGGCATCATGATGTGGAAGCAGGCGGTGGAGAAGGCCAAGAGCACCGACACCGACAAGGTGATCGCGGCGATGGCCGGCCAGACCTTCCCGGCGCCGGGCGGCTTCATGTCCACCATGGACAAGGAGAACCACCACCTGCACAAGCCGGTGTTCATCGGCGAGATCAAGGCCGACGGCCAGTTCAACGTGGTGTGGAAGACCAAGGGCCCGGTGGTGGCCGACCCGTGGAGCGACTACATCCCCGAGAACAAGGGCAAGAAGAACGTGCCCGAAATGAAGAAGAAGTAAGCCGGGCCTGACCCGCTGACGACGGGGCCGGCGTGGTTCGCCGCGCCGGCCCCGTCCGTTTTCCCGATTCCCCTCCCGATCGGCCGCCGATGAGACCGTTGTTCCGACCGCTGCTGTTGTTGCTGGCTGCACTGGCGTTCAGCCACCCAGCCCGGGCCCTGACGCCCGAACAAGCCGGCAAGATTGCCGCCGGCGATTCCGACGACCGTGTCGCCGCGCTGAACGAGCGCGTGGCCGCCGGTGACGCCGACCTGGTGCCCTTCGTGCAGGCCCTGCTCGACGATGCGGTGAAGACCGCCGGCGGCAAGGCCTATGTCACCGTCGACGGCAAGACCACCATCGCCGGCAGCGGCGAAGCCGCCACGGCGCCGGCCGATGCCGAAGATGTCGTCAACAACAACCGCATGCGGCGCGAGCTGGAAGCCGCGCTGGCCGCGCTGGGCCTGTTCGCCAAGGACACGGCCCAACGCGCGAAAGCCGTGGCCGCGCTGAAGGATGGCGCCGACGAGGCCAAGCTGCCGCTGATCGAGAAGGCCCTGGCGGCCGAGACCGATGCCGGCCTGAAGGCCCAGCTGACGCTGCTGCGCGCCAAGGTGCAGATCGGCGCCAGCGACCCGGCCAAGCGCGTGGCGGCGGCCCAGGCGCTGGCGGCCAGCGCCGACCCCAACACCCGCAGCCTGCTGCTGGAGCAGATCAACGCGGAGCAGGATCCCAAGGTCAAGGCCGCCATCCAGGCCGCGCTGGACAGCGTGCAGGGCACGCTGGCCTGGGGCGAGCGACTGGGCCTGCTGTTCACGGGCGCCAGCCTGGGCTCGATCCTGCTGCTGGTGGCCCTGGGCCTGGCCATCACCTACGGCCTGATGGGCGTGATCAACATGGCCCATGGCGAGCTGATGATGATCGGCGCCTACGCCACCTACGTGGTGCAGAACCTGTTCAAGCTGTACCTGCCGGGCTTCTTCGGCTGGTACATCGTGCTGGCGGTCCCCGTCGCCTTTCTCGCCAGCGCCGTGGTCGGCGCGGTGCTGGAACGCAGCGTCATCCGCCACCTCTACGGCCGGCCGCTGGAAACCCTGCTGGCCACCTGGGGCATCAGCCTGGTGCTGATGCAGACGGTGCGCAGCCTGTTCGGCGCGCAGAACGTGGGCGTCGAGAACCCGGGCTGGATGAGCGGCGGCCTGCAGGTGCTGCCCAACCTGGTGCTGCCCTACAACCGGCTGGCGATCCTGGTGTTCGCCCTGGCAGTGCTGGTGGGCGTGGCCGCGCTGATCGGCAGGACGCGCCTGGGCCTGTTCGTGCGCGGCGTCACCCAGAACCGGCGCATGGCCAGCTGCGTGGGCGTCAACACCGCGCGCATCGACATGCTGGCCTTCAGCCTGGGCGCCGGCATCGCCGGGCTGGCCGGCTGCGCGCTCAGCCAGGTCGGCAACGTCGGCCCCGACCTGGGCCAGGGCTACATCGTCGACAGCTTCATGGTGGTGGTGCTGGGCGGCGTCGGCCAGCTGGCGGGCACGGTCTACGCCGCGCTGGGCCTGGGCATCCTGAACAAGCTGCTCGAAGGCTGGGCCGGCGCGGTGCTGGCCAAGATCATGGTGCTGGTGTTCATCGTCGTGTTCATCCAGAAACGTCCGCAAGGTCTCTTCGCCATCAAAGGCCGGAGCGCAGAAGCATGAGCGCCGTTCTCTCATCGCCCGCCAGCCTGGTGCAGAAGCGTGGCCTGCTGCTCGGCACCAAGGGCTGGGCCGGCGTCATCGCTGCGCTGGCTGTCATCTGCGTGCTGTTCCCGGTGCTTAACCTGCTGGTGCCCAAGGGCAGCCTGTTCCACGTCAGCGACTACGCGGTGCAGCTCACCGGAAAGATCCTCTGCTACGCCATCTGCGCGCTGGCGATGGACCTGATCTGGGGCTACACCGGCATCCTGAGCCTGGGCCATGGCCTGTTCTTCGCGCTGGGCGGGTACGGCATGGGCATGTACCTGATGCGCCAGATCGGGCTGGACGGCAACTACAAGAGCCCCCTGCCCGACTTCATGGTGTTCCTGAACTGGAAGGAACTGCCCTGGACCTGGGCGCTGAGCGACAGCTTCATCGCGCAGATGCTGCTGGTGATCCTGGTGCCCGGCCTGCTGGCCTTCGTGTTCGGCTTCTTCGCCTTCCGCTCGCGCATCAAGGGCGTGTACTTCAGCATCATCACGCAGGCGATGACCTTCGCCGCGATGCTGCTGTTCTTCCGCAACGAGACCGGCTTCGGCGGCAACAACGGCTTCACCGACTTCAAGCGCATCCTCGACCTGCCCATCGCCACGCCCGGCATGCGCATCACGCTGTTCGTGATCACCGGCTGCACGCTCATCGGCTGCTGGCTGCTGGCCCGCGCCATCGTGCACAGCAAGTACGGCCGCGTGCTGCAGGCCATCCGCGATGCCGAGAGCCGGGTGATGTTCACCGGCTACAACCCGCTGGCCTACAAGCTGAGCATCTGGACCTTGAGCGCGGTGATGTGCGCCGTCGCCGGCGCGCTGTACGTGCCCCAGGTCGGCATCATCAACCCCAGCGAGATGAGCCCGGCGGCCAGCATTGAGATCGCGATCTGGGCGGCAGTGGGCGGCCGGGCCACCCTGATCGGCCCCATCGTCGGCGCCTTCTTCGTCAACGGCGCCAAGAGCTGGTTCACCGTCGCCTTTCCCGAGTTCTGGCTGTACTTCCTGGGCGCGCTGTTCATCGCCGTCACCCTGTATCTGCCGAACGGCATCATCGGCCTGTTCCGCAAGGCCTCGGAGAAAAAGGCATGACCCCCGACCTGATGGAACAGGGCGCGCAGCGTCGCGCCGCATATGAAGCGAAACAGCAGGCCCAGCGCGCCACCGAAAGCGGCGGGCGCAGCGCCAGCTACGGCCGCATCGCCCGCATCGGCGAGCCCGACTTCACCCAGGGCGTGGCGCTGTACCTGGACGACATCACCGTCAGCTTCGACGGCTTCCGGGCGCTGAACAAGCTGTCGCTCACGGTCAACGTTGGGGAGCTGCGCTGCATCATCGGCCCCAACGGCGCCGGCAAGACGACGATGATGGACTGCATCACCGGCAAGACCCGGCCCGACAGCGGCACGGCGAGCTTTGGCAGCACCATCGACCTGCTGCGCCTCTCCGAGCCGCAGATCGCCCAGGTGGGCATCGGCCGCAAGTTCCAGAAGCCCACGGTCTACGAGGACCTCAGCGTGTTCGAGAACCTGGAGCTGGCACTGGCGGCCGACCGGCGTGTGCGCGCCAGCCTGTTCTCGCGCCTGACGGGTGCCCAGCTCGACCGCATCGGCGAGACGCTGAGCACCATCCACCTGAAGGACAGCGCGCAGCGCACTGCCGGCCTGCTGAGCCACGGCCAGAAGCAATGGCTGGAGATCGGCATGCTGCTGGTGCAGGACCCGAAGCTGCTGCTGCTCGATGAACCCGTGGCCGGCATGACGGATGAGGAGACCGAGCGCACGGCCGAGCTGTTCCTCAAGCTCGAAGGCAAGCACAGCCTGGTGGTGGTGGAACACGACATGAAGTTCGTCGACCAGCTGACCGAGGGCCGCAAGAAAGTCACCGTGCTGCATGAAGGCAGCGTGCTGGCGGAAGGTTTGCTGAGCGACGTGCAGAACAACGAGAAGGTTGTCGAGGTTTATCTTGGACGGTGAGCGACTGCCTTGCAACGACGCGCAGCAAGGTCTGCGCGAGGCATCGGGTGATGGGCGCCCGGATTCCTCCGTGTCCCCCGTCCTACACGCCGCCAAGGCGGCGAATAGGACTCCTCCTTGACCTGCGGAATCCGGGCGCCCATCACCCGCTGCCGGTCCACACCGCAGCGCACGTGGATTCTGAGATGCCAGAGCGCTGCCGGGCCGAGGACGCCGGGTGCCCGGTCCCCGTAAGTGAAGGAGGAGTCCTATGCGCCGCTTGCGGCGTGTAGGACGGGGGACATGGAGGGGACCGGGTACCCGGCGTCCTCGGCCGTGCTCGGTCCCCCAAAGCAAAGCAACGGCACATCACACTGCAACGACAACAACACCATGCTCAAAGTCGACGGCATCAACCAGTACTACGGTGGCAGCCACATCCTTCGCAACCTGGGCTTCGAGGCGAAGCAGGGGGAAGTGACCGTGGTCCTGGGCCGCAACGGCGTGGGCAAGACCACGCTGATGAAGAGCCTGATGGGCGTGGTGCCGGTGAAGACCGGAACCATCACCCTGGACGGCAACGACATCACCCATGCCAAGCCCGACCAGCGCGTGCGCCAGGGCGTCGGCTACGTGCCCCAGGGCCGCGAGATCTTCGGCCGGCTGACGGTGGAGGACAACCTGCGCATGGGCCTCGCCAGCAAGCCTGGTGGCACGCCGCTGATGCCGCAGCTGTTCGAGCTGTTCCCGATCCTGAAATCATTCATGCACCGGCGCGGTGGCGACCTGTCGGGCGGGCAGCAGCAGCAGTTGGCGATTGCCCGCGCACTAGCGGCGGGGCCGCGCCTGCTGATCCTGGACGAGCCGACCGAAGGCATCCAGCCCAGCATCATCAAGGACATCGGCCGCGTGATCCGCCGCCTGGCCGACGAGGGCCTGAACGGCCAACGCATGGCCGTGATCCTGGTCGAGCAGTACTACGACTTCGCCGCCGAACTGGCCGACCAGTACCTGGTGATGGAGCGCGGCGAGATCATCGCCCGCGGCCGCGGCGCCGACATGGAAGCCGACGGCGTGCGCGACCGCGTGGCGATCTGACGGGCTGCTTCAGCCCTTGCGGCGGCGGGCGATGCCACCCACCAGCACCAGGCCGCCCAGCAGCAGGGCGTAGGTGCCCGGCTCGGGCACGGCGCTGATCTGGATCAGGCGGTCGACGCCGCTGTCCGGGTGCTGCACGTTGACGAAGGCGATGTTCGGGTTGGTCACGTCGAAGTACAGGCCGGTGGGCTCGGCGCCCACGGTGGACATCGTCGCCCAGCGGCTGACCGACTCGGCCACGCCGTCGCGGTTGGCGTCGCGGGCGAACCAGATGTCGGCCTGGCCGCCCGGCTGGTCCTCGATCACGTAGATGTTGCCGTCGGCATCGATGGCCAGGTTGTCGGGGTTGGTCAGCGCGCTGCCCACGGCCAGGCCGGTGGCGGTGTCGATGGTGGCGCGGCTGAGGAAGGTCTGCACCTGGTTGGTGGCCAGGTTGATCGAGTAGACCTCGTGCGTGGTGGTGGTGGCCACGTACAGGACCTGGTCGCCGTTGGCCAGGGTCTGGATCTCCAGGTCCTCGGGGCGCTGGTAGTCCGTGCCCTTGAACGCCGCCACGTTGGTGGTGGCGCGGCCGTCCACGCTGACGACGCCGTTCGGGTCGGTGATGGTCACCGCGCCCGCCAGCCCGGTGCCGGTAGCGTCGGTGAACGCCACCCAGGTGGCCGCGCCGGTGGCATTGGCGGTGAAGCCGTCGCCCACGCGCAGCACCGAGTTCACGCCGCCGTTGAAGTAGGTGGCGCCATTGGTCGGCGTGGCCGAGCTGTACTTGTAGATCGAGCCGCCGTTGAGCTCGTCGATGAAGTACAGGTTGTTGTTCTTGTCGAAGGCCAGGCCCTCGTGCGAGACACGCGCCACCGCGTTGCGGTGCAGCAGGGTGCCGGCGCCGGCGGCGGCGCTCACCGGGTTGGTCAGCTCGAACAGGCGGCCATCGGGCTGCGGCTGGCTGCCCCAGGACTCTTCAGCCGTCAGGTAGGTGCCGAAGGGCGTCCAGCGCGAGGCGTCGAAGGCCACCGCGCTGTTCAGCGCCGGGGCCGCGGTGGGCGAGTTCCACAGCGTGACCATCTGGCCGGTCTGGCGGTCGTAGCGCACCACGCCGGCCTGCGCCGTCTCCAACACGGTGAACAGGTAGCGCCCGGCATCGGCCCCGGTGCGGTTGGTGTCGATCATGTCCCAGCTGCCGCTGTTGAACTGGCCCAGCGCCAGCTGCGTGGCGCGGTCGGCCACGCTGCGCTGCGAGAACAGCGGGCTGCTGAGACGGAACGGCGCCGTCTCGGGCAGCGACCCCGCGGCCACGCTGGACGACAGCGCGGTGAAGTTGCTGAACTGGCTGAGCTGGGCCGAGGCGGCCTAGGCGCCCAGCAGCAGCGCGGCTGCAGTGGCGATGGCGTGGATGCGGTTCACGGGAAGTCCCTCCTGGACGGTTTCTGGATGTGTGGGCGGGGGCGGCCGCGGCAGGGCGGCCAAGGCAGCGCGGACGGCAACCTGCGCCGACGTGCATCCTCGGTTGCCGGCATGACGCACCCGTGTCAGCACCCCGGGCCGTCAGAACTGGTGCACCAGGGTCACGCGCAAGCTGCGCGGCTCGGCCGGGTGCAGGTGGCGGTCCGCCACCGCCGTACCCAGCGGCTCGGTCGGCAGGCGGCTCTCGTAGAAGTAGGCGATGTCGCTGACCTGGCGGTCGAACAGGTTGAACACGTCCAGCGTCAGGCTGGTCTTCGGGCTGAAGCGGTGGCTGACGCGCAGGTTGGTCGTCAGCGCGCTGCGCGAGCGCTGGCTGTTGTCCTCCACCAGCGGCCCGCTGCCCAGGTAGCGCCACTGCAGGCTGGCCGACCAGGGGCCCAGGTCATGCGTGCTCAGCACGATGGACGCCACCTTGTCGATGCTGTTGGGGATGCGGTCGCCCCGTGCGTCCGGGTCGGCACCGCGAAAGCGCGCATGCGTCCAGGCCAGGTCGGCATCGACCAGCAGCCCCGGCAACGGCGCCCAGCGGTTGTTCCACTCGATGCCGCGGCGGCGGCTGGCGCGGCTGGGCTCGGTGGTGCCGGCGTCGCCCACGTAGACCAGCTCCGAGCCGATGTCCAGCGTCCACAGCGCCAGCGAGGTGTTCAGCCCCGGCAGCCATTCGCTGCGCAGGCCCAGCTCGAAGCCGCGTGAGGCCACCAGCCCGGGCACCGGCGTGACCGCATCGCCGGTGCGCGGATCGATGCGCGCCGTCGTGCCGCGGGCATCGTTGCTGTGCAAGCCACGCCCGGCGTTGACGAAGAACTCGGTCTTCGCCCAGGGCCCGGCGATCAGCGACAGCTTGGGCGACAGCTGGCTGTCGCTGCTGCGGCCGGAGTTGGCCGCCAGGGTCAGGCTGTCCACGCGCATGCGCACCTGGTCGGCCCGCAGGCCGACGATGCCGCGCAGCCAGGGCGCCAGCTCCAGCGTGGTCTGGCCGTAGACGCCCAGCAGGGTCTCGCGCACCTTGTCGGCGCGCACGGTGTGGATCACCCGGCGCGCCTGCGTGTCGTCCAGGCCCAGGCGCACCCGGTCATGGCGCAGCTGCAGGCCGAATTCACTGCGCGCATGCAGCCCGGCGATCTGGTGGTCCAGCGTCTGGCTGGCGCTGAAGCCCCCCACCCGGCGCGCATCGTGCTGGGCGAACTGGTCACCTGTGGCGGGCCGCTCCAGCGCGTAGGTGAAGTTCGAGAACAGGTCGAGCCGGTAGTCGATCAGGTACGCGGCCAGCTTGGTGGTGCCGCTGGCGCCCTGGCGCTGCCATTGCGCCGACAGGCTGCTGCGCCGGGTCTCGCCGCCGGTTGTCGCATCCAGGCTGTCGAAGCGACCGAAGGGCTGGCCGTTGAACGTGCCGGCGTCGACCAGGCGCTGCGGAATCTGGTCGGTCGCCGTCCAGCGCGCCTGGTAGTGCATCGCGCTGGCCTGCCAGCCCTCGGCCGGTGTGCCGCTGCTGAGCGTCAGCACCGCATTCGTCTTGTGCAGGCCCTCGGGCACGGTCCAGGGGCCGTCGTTGCGCTGCAGTTCCAGCGCACCCAGCAGGGTCAGCCCGTTGGACAGGCCGGTGGAGCCCCCCGCCACACCGCGCCGGAAGCCGTTCCGGCCCAGGGTCAGGCTGGCGAAGGGCGCGTCGAAGCGCGTGCGGTAGACCACGTCGGCCGAGCCTGCGGAGGCGAAGTCGCCGCTCTGCGCGAAATACGGCCCCTTGCGGTAGGCAATGCGGTCGACCAGCTCGGGCAGCAGGAAGTTCAGGTCGGTGTAGCCCTGGCCATGGCCATGGCTGGGCATGTTGACCGGCAGGCCGTTGACGCTGGTGGCGAAGTCGGTGCCATGGTCGAGGTTGAAGCCGCGCAGGAAGTACTGGTTGGCCTTGCCGTCGCCCGAGTGCTGGGTGACGATGACGCCGGGCACGAACTCCAGCACCTCGCCAGGGCGCAGCGCGGGGCGGCTCTGCAGCAGTTCGGCGCGGATCACGCCTTGCGAGGCGGCATCGGCCGAGCCGAGGGCGTTGTCATGGTGGCGGCCGGTGATCTCCACCCGGGCGACGGTGGTTGGCTGGGCTTGGGCGGTCGGCGCCAGCGCGGCAGCGGCCACGCAGGCCGCCACCTTGGCGATGGAAGTGCGGTTCATGGTGATTCCCGAGGGATGCAGCCGCCTGGCTCGGCCAGGGCGACAGGCAAGAAGGCGATTGCAGCCGACCGGTGCGGCCGTGCCACCGGGCGGACGGGCTGCCGACATCGGGCAGCCGGGTGCAGCGCTTCAGGCGCGCGGCGGGCGCTCGGGCAGGCGGCGGGCAGCGTCCTGCCAATGCGGCGTGCGGCTGCCGGGCCAGGTGGCCGGCGCCTGCAGCGGCACACCGGCGCGCCAGCCGGCGTCCAGCGCGAGTGGCTGCAGCAGGCTGCCGATCTGGCCATCGGACAGCGGGTCGCCATCACCGCCGCCCCGCTCCGCCGTCACCACGCTGCCATCCTGCGGCGCATGGTGGTGGCGGGCAGCGCCGTCGTGGTGGTGGGCCGCGGGCCAACCGGCAGCCTGGTGGTGGCCGTCGCTGTCGTCGTGCAGCGCGGCCGGGCCATGTCCGCCGACCAACGGACGGCTGGCCAGCATGCCGCGCCGCCAGGCCTGCAGCCGGTCCAGCCAGCTGTCGTCGACCGCAAGCTGCAGCGCCGCCGGGCGGTGCCAGTGCACGGCCCCCAGCAGTTGGCGCAGCACACCCGCCTGCGCCTGCAACAGCAGGCCCAGCACCAGCAGGGCCAGCAGGCCGCCACGCAGCAGGTGCCCGGGCGGGCTGGGTGGCTGGAAAACGGCAGGCATCGTCTTCGATTGTGACGGCATGGGGTGTGGAACGCATGGGCGGGCCAACTGGATGCAAGGCGATGCACGGCCACCCCCTAGACTCGCCGCCATGTCCGCCGATCTCCCCAGCACACCATCCGTCCGTCCCGCGGCCCCAACCCTGCTGCGGGTGGCCATCGTCGGCGGCGGTCCGGCCGGGCTGATGGCGGCCGAGGCCCTGCTGGCCGGTGGCGCCAGCGTCGACCTGTACGACGCCATGCCCTCGGTGGGCCGCAAGTTCCTGCTGGCCGGCAAGGGCGGGCTGAACCTGACGCACAGCGAGCCGCTGGACGCATTCACCAGCCGCTATGGCGAGCGCACCGACGCGGTGGCGCCGTGGCTGGCCGCGCTGCCGCCGCAGGCCCTGCGC
>Ga0208823_1002400_pt1 | contig 14114 bp, 11 predicted proteins | sample AD_UKC075_MetaG_FD_184440 | JGI IMG/M metagenome (GOLD analysis project Ga0208823, IMG submission 184440) | Active sludge microbial communities of municipal wastewater-treating anaerobic digesters from USA - AD_UKC075_MetaG (SPAdes) (version 2) | ecosystem: Engineered > Bioreactor > Anaerobic >... | reverse complement strand
GGTCACTCGCTCAGCCAGGATGCCCTGGTGCGCGCGCACGCCCACTCCGACGCCCGGGTCGGGCTGACCGAGCCGATCGGACGCCTCGCGCGCGAGGAGTGGGAGGCCGCGACGCTGCGCCCCGGTGCCGCGCTGGCCTCCGGCGCTGGTCACCGCGCCGTCGAGGAGGAGCCGGACGCCGAGCGCACCTGCTTCGAGCGGGACCGGGACCGGATCGTGCACTCGGCCGCCTTCCGCCGGCTGGCCGGCAAGACCCAAGTCGTGGTCTATCCGCGCGACCACCAACGGACGCGGCTGACCCACGCCGTCGAGGTCGCCCAGGTGGCGACGTCGATCGCCCGGGGGATCGGGGTCAACGTCACGCTCGCGGACGCGATCGCGCTCGGGCACGACTGCGGTCACGGTCCGGGCGGGCACGCGTCCGAGGAGGCCTTCGACGCGTTCATCACCGAGGGCTTCGACCACGGCCCCTGGGGCGCGGACGTGACCCTCGCGGGCCTCAACCTGTGCGCCGAGACGCTCGACGGCATCCGGAATCACTCGTGGTCGCGGCCTGCACCGACGACGGTCGAGGGCGAGATCGTCTCCTGGGCCGACCGGATCGCCTACTGCGCGCACGACCTCGAGGACGCCATCCGCGCGGGCATTGTGACCCCGGCCGAGCTGCCCGCCGAGGTCGTGGAGATCGCCGGCGGCACGCGCCGCGAACAGCTGGCGACGTTCATCCGCGCCGTGGTCGCCACGACCGCGCGCACCGGCGTCGTGGGGATGGACGCCGCGACGGCGTCCGCGCTCGCCGCCTTGCGCCGGTTCAACTACGAGCGGATCTACACGCGTCCGGACTCACTCGCCCAGGCCCGGGCGGTGATCGAGGTGCTGCACGGGCTGGTCGACTACTACGCGGGGCGTCCGGACCTGTTGCCCGACGCCTCGCCGGACCTGCACGGAGACGACCTCATTCGCGCGGCGGTCACGTACGTCGGTGGCATGACCGACCGGTTCGCGTTCGACCGCGCGGAGGAGTTCCTGGGCTGGGAGTCGTCCCGGCTGCCGCGCGGCATCGGGCGGGGCGCGTGAGCTTGCCGGTCATGGGGCCCCGGAGCCTCCTGCAAGGGACCGTTCCGGCCGATCGGCGGCTGCGCAGCCTGGCTCGGGTGCGTCGCCTCGAGGCCGTCGTCCTGAGCCCCGACGGCGCGCGGCTATTCCACTATCACCGCGACCAGACGCGTCCGGACCGGCCGTGGGTCCGCGGGGAGCTCATCTCGGACGCCGCAGCGGGCCCCGGCACCATCCGCCAGGCCCGGGGGACTCTGCGCCAGCCCGGCGACCTGCTGGTCGACGTCCCGGAGAACACCGCGGACGGGCCACGGATCGCGCGCTACGTGAGATCGTTCGACGATCCCGGACGCCGCTGGCGGCGGCTGGGCGACGCCGCGGTGCCCGTCGGGGCCCAACCGGACGCCGCCGCCGGCTGGACGGGACCCCCCGGTGCCGTCGCGGTCGCGATCGCCCGGACCACCCTCGCCGGCCTCCCCGCCATCGGGAACGTGCTCTCGGCCCTCCCGGGCGGCGACGGCGCGCTGGCCCTGCCGACGTTCGACCCGGGTGGGGAGGGCTGGCTGCAGGCGCTCGTGCAGGAGGGCGCCTCGGTCTACCAGTGGCATCGCCAGGAGTGGGGTGGGCGGCAGCGCTGGGTCCGCGCGTCGTGCTTGCGCCTCCATCCCGACGACGGGTTCGAGGTCGAGGATCGTCCGTCGATCAAACTGGCCCAGGTGACCGGCGAGCGTGACAGTCAGCCCTCGGCGCCGGACGCGACCCTGTCGGCGTCCGAGAGCCGCTCGGGCGTCCGCGGGACGGATCTCGGCGTCCGCTTCGATCACGCCGGACGCTCCTTCCTGTTGTTCGGCGACACCCACTGGACGGCCCGCACCCGCGCCACCCGGGACGCCATGGGGGAGCTCACCCCGGCCGGCCCTCGCGGCGGCCTCCCGGGCGTGACCCTGCACGGGACGCCCCTGCGCATCGTCGGGGGAGCCGCGACCTGCCGCGAGTACGACGTACCGCTGGACGCCTTCTCCCTCGACGGCGAGCTCTACTGCTTCTTCTCGTCGCACCATTTCCAGCGGCATCAGGTGATGGGCCGCTCGCTGCTCACCCGGGCGCTCGACCCGGACCTGCCGATCAGCGGGGCCGCGCGTCGGCGTCCGATCTCGTTCGCCAAGGTGGCGACGTTCAGCGACCGCTTCTTCGTCAACGTGTCCGTCCAGGTCCGGGGCGACCGGCTCTACGTGTGGGGGAGCGGCAGCTATCGAGCCGACGACCTGCGCCTGGCCGAGTTCGACCTGACCTCGCCCGCGCTTCTTGGCGCGCTCGCCGGGGAATCACCCTGGACGCGCCCGCAGGTCGGCGTCCGCTATTGGTCCGGATTGCGATCGGACGGGACGCCGCGCTGGTCGCCGCACGAGTCGGACGCCGCGGCCGTCGTCCTCGGCGCCTTCGGCGAGGTCTCGGTGCGCTGGGTGGACGAGCTGGACGCCTACGTGCTGCTGGCGATGGACGGTCCCGAGGACCCGGTCGGAAAGGGCGTGACCTTGCGGGCCGCGCGGCAGCCCTGGGGGCCGTGGACGCCGCGCCGCCGCCTGTTCGACTGGGAGCTGAGCGGCAAGTCGTATCACGACGAGGCGTCCAGGTTCATCAGGGCGCATCACCACGATGATCCGGTGGGGGACGCGATGTTCGGTGCCCAGAAGACGATGACGGGGGCCGCCTACGCGCCCTACCTGTTCGACGCCCGCCGGGAGGGCTCAGCCATCGTGCTGCGTTACACGCTGTCGACCTGGAACCCCTATCAGGTGGTGCTGATGGAGCACCGGCTCTCCGCGGACGCCGTCCGCGCGATCAGCGGTGCAGGCTGAGCTTGAGGTCGTCGGGCAGGAGGCGTCCGGCACGCATGAGGCGGGTCGCGACCAGAACAACGACCGCCTGGCAAGCCATGATGCCGAGCAGCACCAGGATCTGCGCCGCCCCCGCCTGGATCGGCGAGCCCCCGCCTAGCAGGACGCCGATGAACGCCCCCGGTAGCGTCACGAGACCGACGGTCTTGGTCTGGTCGAGGTTGGGGATGAGCGCTTCCTTGATCACGGGGTCGAGGACGAGGCCGATGCTGCGCGAGCGGCCAAAACCCAGCGACAGTCCGGCCTCGTAGGCGCCCAGCTGTGAGCGGAGCTCAGCGAAGCAGCGGCGGCCCACGAGGGTGTGGGCCGTCATGGCGTTGCCGATGACGATGCCGCACAGGGCGATGATGGCGATGCCCGAGAGCGGGGCGGCCCCGGAGGCGAACACCGCCACCTCGACCGGGACGACTCCGAGGGCGAGCGCCAATGACACCCAGGGCCACGCATGGGTGGTGGCCGTGCGCCGCGCGGTGGTGATGATCGCGACGGCGTACATCACGACGGCGAAGGCGAGCGCGCCCCAGACGGTGGAGGCCGCGGCGGCCACGACGAGCGAGACGACCGCCAGTTGCGCCACGGCACGCACCGCCGCGACCGCTTGCTGACGCGCGAGACCGAAATGGCCCAGCCGGTCGGCCGTGATCGCGATGGCGAGCAGCGCGACGAGGGCGATCGCGAGGCCCCAGCCCAGCGTCACGGTCATGGCGCTCACCCTACTGCGGCCCTGGGGGGCGGTTAGACTCGCCGATGTGCCGGGACGGATCAACGACGAGGACCTCACGACCGTCCGCGACCGCTCTCGGATCGACGAGATCGTGGGCACCTTCGTGGCGTTGCGCAATGCCGGCTCGGGCCAACTCAAGGGTCTGTGCCCCTTCCATGACGAGAAGACCCCCAGCTTCGGGGTGACCCCAGCGAAGGGCTTCTTCTACTGCTTCGGCTGCGGCAAGGGCGGCGACGTCATCGACTTCGTGCGCGAGATCAACAACATGGGCTTCTCCGAAGCCGTCGAGTGGCTGGCCGATCGCGCCGGCGTCCAGCTGCGGTACGAGGACGGGGTCGGGGGACCTCGCGTCGAGCCCGGGCTGCGCATGCGCATCTTCGAGGCGAACAAGGCGGCCGAGGAGTTCTACGCCGAGCACCTCGGCTCGGCTGAGGCCATCGTCGGACGCCAGTTCCTCGCGGGTCGAGGTTTCGACCGGGACGCCGCCGAGCGGTTCGGCTGCGGCTTCGCTCCGACGAGCGGGCGGGCGTTGCGCGATCACCTGCTCGCGCGCGGCTTCACCCGCGACGAGCTGGTCAAGGCGGGGCTCGTCAGAGAGAGCGGCTGGGACTTCTTCCAGGGCCGCCTGCTGTGGCCCATCCGGGACGCCGGCCGCACCACCCTGGGCTTCGGCGCGCGTCGGCTGCTGGACGACGACCGGATGCCGGCCAAGTACCTGAACACCCCCGAGACTCCGGTCTACAAGAAGAGCCACGTGCTGTACGGGCTCGACCTGGCCCGCACCACGATCGGCAAGCGCAACCAGGCCGTCGTGGTGGAGGGTTACACCGACGTCATGGCCTGTCATCTGGCGGGGGTCGAGACGGCGGTCGCGTCCTGCGGGACGGCCTTCGGACCCGACCACAGCAAGATGCTGCACCGGCTGATGACCGCGGACGCCACGTCCGGCGAGATGATCTTCACCTTCGACGGGGACGCCGCAGGCCAGGCCGCCGCGCTCAAGGTCTTCGCCCAGGACGCCACCTTCGCCGCCCAGACGTACGTGGCGGTCGAGCCGTCGGGGCTCGATCCGTGCGATCTCCGCATCCAGCAGGGGGACGCCGCCGTCCGCGAGCTGGTCGCGCGCCGCCAGCCGCTGTACCGGTTCGTCATGCGCAACATCGTCGGCAAGCACGATCTGGACCGGGTGGAGGGCCGGCTGTCGGCCGTCCGCGAGGCGGCGATCCTGGTGTCGTCGGTGCGGGACGCCTCGCGGGTGTCGGGCTACTTGCGCGAGTTGGCCGGCATGGTCGGCATGGACGACGCCGAGGTGCGCGTCGAGGTCACCCGGGTCATCAACCGTCGTCCGGCCGACGCGCCGGCCCCCTTGGCGACGGAGCCCGCGGCGACGTCCGGTCAGCAGGCCATGCTCGTGCTGCCCGATCCGCACGACCGACGACTGCAGGTGGAGCGCGAGACGCTGCGGCTGATCGTCCAGGAGCCGACCGCCTTCACTGACACGTTCAACGACATCACCGCCGAGGACTTCCAGCACCCCACCCACGCGCGGCTGTTCGAGGCGGCGTCCGGCCTTGCGGATCGCTCGACCGGCTGGCAGCAGCGGCTGGCGGACGCCCTCGGCGATCCGGTCGCAGACCAGCTCGTGGCGGCCCTGTCGGTCGAGGTGCTGCAACGCGAGGCGTCCGCGGACTATGTCGCGCGCTACTCGGCTCGCCTGCGCTACGGCACCGTGAGCCGACGCATCGACGCCATCAAGTCGTGGCTACAGCGCACCAACCCGGTCGACGATGCCGCCGCCTACAACCGCGGCTTCGCGAAGCTCCTCGAGTTGGAGGCCCGACGGCGCGAGCTCCAGGCCGAGGCCATCGGGACGGAGTAGGACAACAATCGGCCAACACCTGGGGGCTGTGGAAAACCCGCTGATCCCTGGTGGACGGTGCGGCTACGGCCAAGAGTTGCGGCCATGAACACCTTCAACGCCATGACCTTCTCGGAGCCCGTGCTGACCGGCGAGGAGGAGCTGCGGCTCTGCCGCGAGATCGACGCCGGCGTGCTGGCCGCGGAGGCCCTGGCTGCCGGTCGGGCCGGACTCGACGAGCGCGACGACCTCGAGACGCTGCGGACGTGGGGCGAGGTGGCCCGGGGCCGATTCGTCCGGGCCAACCTCAAGCTCGTGCAGATGGTGACGCACCCGGTCGCCGCCCGCACGGGGGTCGACATCGACGACCTCTTCCAGGAGGGCGTCCTCGGCCTGCTCGAGGCCGTGCGTCGGTACAACCCGGCGCGCGGGGCGAGGTTCGCGACGTTCGCGCTGCCGTGGATTCGGATGCGGGTGACCGAGGCTGCGGTGACGCGGTGCGGGGGCGTCGATCTGCCCGTTCGGCGGGCCAAGGCGTGGACGGCGATCTTCGCTGCCCGCAATGCCCTGGCCGCCGAGAAGGCCGCCGAGCCGAGCGTCGCCGAGGTGGCGGCGCGGTGCGGACGCACCGTGGACGAAGTGGGTGAACTCATCGACTACGTGCCGGCGATCCGGGTGGCGACCGTGGCGGACTGGCAGTTCCATGCGCTGCGCGATGACGACGAGGGCGCCGATGCCGTGGCGGTGCAGCGGCTCCTGCGCCTGCTGACCCGCTCGGACCGGGAGCTGATCGTCCGCCTGTACGGGCTTCGGGGACGCGGTCCGATGACCTACGACGAGCTGGGTGCCGAGCTGGGCGTGAGCGCCTCGACGGTGCGGCGGCGAGAGCATCAGGCGCTCGACCACCTGCGGACCGGACGCGGGGTTCCGGAGGCGGCGTGAGCGTTGGGTCCGGGGTGTCAGAATGCGGCCATGGGACTCTTCGACCGACACGCGCTGCCGACCGCCCTCCGGTCGGCGTTGGCCGAGGCTGTCGGGGTCGGCCCGCGGGCGCTGCCGCGCGTCCTGGCCTGGGCGCCGACGCCCGTTGGAGCCGTCCTGGCCCTCGAGGACCGCCTGGCGATCCTCGAGGGTGCGGCGTGGACGTTCACGCCCTGGCATCGCGTCCTGTCCGCCAGCTGGGACGACAGCGGGCACACCTTCATGTGGCGCTCGGTCGACAGGCCGCACGCGCTGAATACCGTGGCGGTCACGCAGCCCCTGCGCCTACCGGAGGCCGTCCGGGAGCGGGTGGAGCAGTCGATCGTGGCCCGCCAGAACGTCGTGCTGGGTCCGGGCGCCCGCGGCACCCTGATCGGACGCCGCGTCCTGGGCGGGGAGGGCTCCGACGCCGTCGAGTGGAGCATCCAGCCCGTCAAGGGTGTCGACATGCAGCGTCCCGAGGTCGCCGACGCCGCACGGCTGCTCATCGAGGCCGCTCGGCAGGACTGGGCGTAGGGCAGGGCCCGCGGGGCGGCGTCCAGTTGGATCAGGGCGGCGCTGGGCAGGAATTGTCATACGGGAGGATGGCGACGGTCGGCGTTGGGGGCGAACTCAGTCGAAACAGCTGCCCCCGATGAACTCTCGAACGATGGAGTTCTGCGGGATATAGGTGTCCGCTATCGGCGTGAAGAACGACAGGAAGTCGAGCATCCGCAACGCCTCGCCGTAGACGGCCGAGTCGCGATCGACCTGTTCGAGCAGCGGCTGGACGTGCCGTTTCAGCGCGTGCAACTCGTAGAGCAGGGAGGAGTTGAACATGACGTCCGCGCGCTCCTGGAACGGGAAGATGTTGCGCTCCTCGCCGGCCCGGACCGACGGCCAACTGGTCAGGGTCTTCTCGGCGTCCGCGCCACGCGTCCTGTTGTCCCGTGCCATGCGCCTCAGCGTCCGCACGTCCGAGACGTAGATGCTGGTGTGGTTGTCCAGGTTGAGCGGATTGAGGGCGCTGGCGTAGATCCGGTACTTGTGGGACTCGGGGATGGCCGGCGTGAGCGCGTCGTTGAGCCCGTGGATGCCTTCGACGATGAGGATCGAGTCGGAACTCATCCGGTAGCGGCGTCCGGTCTGGACGCGCGTCCCGGACACGAAGTCGAACCTGATCAGCTCGATCTCGTCACCGGCCAGCACCCGGACGAGATCACGGTTCAGAGCCTCGACGTCCACCGCTGTCAACGCCTCGAAGTCGTAGCGGCCCTGCGCGTCGCGCGGCGTGTGCTCGCGGTCGAGGAAGTAGTCGTCGGCCGACATCGTGAACGGCTCCAGCCCGAGCACCCGCAGCTGAATGGCCAGCCGCCGCGAGAACGTCGTCTTGCCCGACGAACTCGGACCCGCGATGAGCACCAACCGCGTCTGCGTCAGGTCGGCCAGGATGGCGTCCGCGATCTGGCTGATCTTCTTCTCGTGCAGGGCCTCGGACACCAGCACCATGTCGCGGCCCGCGTCCGCGGCGATCGCGCTGTTGATCTCGCCCACGTTGCCGGCGTGCAGGATGCGCGCCCAGCGCTCGGTTTCGGCGAACGCTGACCGCAGCTTGGGGATGGCGGTCAGTTCGGTGACCTCGTGCGGCGGCTGCTTGGCGGGCAGCAACAGCAGGACGCCGTCGCTGAACGGCACCAGCTTGAACGTGTGCAGGTAGCCGGTGGACGGCACGAGCGCGCCGTAGAGGTAGTCGTAGTAGCCGAGGCAGCGGTACAGGGTGAGGTACTTGCGGTTGGCGCTGCGCAGCACGGCCAGCTTGTCGGTCATGTTGGCCTCGGTGAAGATCCGGATCGCCTCGTCCTTCTTCACCTTGATGCGCTCGATCGGGTGGTCGGCCGCGACCAGGGTGTGCATCGCGTCGTCCACCCGAGCGATGTCCTCGGCGGTGACGGTGTGCCCGTTGGTGATGCTCGCCCGGATCTCGTTGTTGATCGCGTGCTCGATCAGGACCGTCGCCTCGGGCCACACCTCCCGCACCGCCAGCACGAGCAGGAACGCCAGGCTCCGCGCGTAGACGGCGTAGCCGCTGCGGTCGCTCAGGTAGAGCGGCATGATCGTGGCGGGGTCGGTGATCCGCGTCGACAGCATCACGGTTTCCCCGTTGAGGATGGCCGCCACCGGCGCCCCGGCGCCCTGCCCGCCGAACAGCGTGGAGATGCGTGCCCCGAACGGGACCTGCACGCAGCCATCGGGCAAGGTGACCTCGACCAGTTCATCCATGGCCCCAGTGTGGTGCGTCCGGCGGGTATGCGGGCCGGTTCGGCCGGACGCCACGCAGGCTAGGGTTCGCTCGTGCGTCGCTTCCGGTTGAAGGTCCTCATCGCAGTGCTGCTCGCGGCCGCGCTGGGGTACGGCGTCCACGCCGTCCAGTCGATCGCGATCCGTCCGCCCTTGGTCGTCGGCCAGGATGCCGTCTACCCGGACGCCCCCGCGCAGGTCACGCTGGACGACGCCGGGGGACGCGTCCTGCACATCAAGCCAGCCTCCGGCGAGGCGTCCGTCTTGTTCGTGTTCTACCCGGGCGGGCTGGTCCGGCCCCAGGCGTACGAGTGGCTCGGGCACGCGCTGGCGGCCCGGGGCGTCGAGACCGTCATCCCGGAGATGCCGCTCGACCTGGCGGTGCTGGGCACCGATCGGGCGACGGCGCTGATCGATCGGTACGCGGCGGGGCGTCCGGTGGTGCTGGGCGGGCACTCCCTGGGCGGCGCTATGGCCGCCTCGTACGCGGCGAAGAACCCCGCCAAGCTGTCGGGACTGATCCTGATGGCCGCCTACCCGGCCGAAGGGGACTCGCTGACCTCGGCGTCCTTCAAGGCGCTGAGCCTGCAGGCCGAACTCGACGGCGTCGCGAAGGCGGTCGCCGTCCGCGGCGGTCTGGATCGCCTGCCGGCCGGGAGTCGGCTCGTCGTCATCCCCGGAGCCGTGCATAGCTTCTTCGGACGCTACGGACCGCAGGCCGGTGACGGCGTCCCGACCGTCGACCGGGCGGACGCCGAGCGCGCCATCGTCGCTGCTGTGATCGCCTACCTGGACGCCGGACGCGCCTGAGAATCCGTCTCGGTGGCGGGCGGTGCGGTCATCGGTGGGGGCGGTGCGAGTCGGCGCCCTCGATTGGGCGAGCGGGCATGATTCTGCTAACGTTCCTTCTCGCGCGAGCGCGATCCCCTGTAGCTCAATTGGCAGAGCGTCGGACTGTTAATCCGCAGGTTCCTGGTTCGAGTCCAGGCGGGGGAGCCACCAGCAGGCGTCCGAGATAGGGTGAAACACCTAGTCGGACGCCTTTCTTGTTGGCCCGGGTTCACCGAGGTGCCTCGGCGGATCACGCACCGGCGTCCACTCGCGGGCACTAGGCTGGCCCATCGACGCGGGGGGTTAGCTCAGCCGGTCAGAGCAGGGGACTCATAATCCCTGGGTCGCGGGTTCGAGCCCCGCACCCCCCACGAGCGGCCTAGCCGGGCGGCCAGGTGAAGTGGGTGGTCCCACGCCAAGACCATGTTTCGTACCAACGTTCGCTCACGGGGCTCCTCTCACCCGCCCGTCGGGCGCAGTCGTCCGCTCGGGATGGATTGGACGATCAGGGCTCCGTCTCGGACGTAGGCCACCTGCCCAACCCAGCCGGACGCCTCTCGTCGCCATTCGACCAGGACGCCGGGGTGGCGTCCGTCGACGACCACATGCCGCACCCGCGGCGTCCGACTGACCTCCCCGAGCCGCTGGGACTGCACCCGCTCGCCCAACGACCCGAACGGGGCGTCGGTGCGGCTGGACATGCCGCAACGATGGCGGACGCCTCCGACAGTTCGCTCAGTCGGTCGTCTCCGAGGGCGCGATCCATTGCCAGCAGATCTCGGCGGCTCGGGTCTGGTAGCCGAGGGCCTCGTTGATGCGCCACATGTGGTCGTTCTCGCCTGCGTTCCAGGTGTGGATTCGTGCCAGCGCGGGCCAGCCGGCCTTCGCCACGCGGAGGTTGTGCCGCTTGAGGGCCAGGCCGAGCCTGTGGCCGCGGTGGGTCCGCAGCACCTGGGTCACGCCCTGGGTAGCCGCCTCGTCCTTGTCGAGATCGCGGAAGAGCTGGGACGCGCCCACGACCTCCCCGGACGCCTCGTGAATCGCCACCGCCGTGCAGCGCTCACACACCGCGGCAGAGGCGGCCTCGGTCGCGGCGATGCGGTCGGCGTCCCAGGCCTCCTCGCCCAGCGCGACGTCGCCTAAAGGCTGATCGTTGCCGAACGCGGTCCACAGGCTCGCGAGGCCGGCGCGATGGTGCGGTGGCGTCGGTCCGATCCACGCCTCGAGGCGATAGCCCGGCGCGACCTCGGCGTCCGCCAGAACGGCCGGCACGGTGAGCACGCTGTAGCGCTCGATCTGGGCGACCGCGAAGCCGTGGGCCAGGGCGAACGCACTCCCGGCCGTGGGGCGGGCCGTGATGGGGTCGGTCCGGGAGCGGAGCGCCCCGGGCTCGTCAGCGCCCGCGATCGGGGCGTCCATCCAGCCCATGACGTGTGTCCTGCCGCGCGCCGCGGCGTCCGCCTTGACCGCGGCCACGAGGGCCGAGCCGACGCCGCGCCGGCGGGCGGACGGCCGAACGCCCAGCTCGAGGGCGTCCAGGGTGTGCAGGTTGTCGGCCAGGGGAACGTCGTAGTAGGCGTACCCCAACACGTCGTCGACCTTCAGGCCGACCAGGTCGGCCCGGGCTCCCGCCACAGCCACGAGGAGCGGACGATCGTACGACACCCTGTGCGTCATCCGGTGCAGCCACGCCTCGGGGGAGCGCGCGAAGTCGACGTGCCCGAAGAGGTCTAGCCACACTCCCCGGGAAATGGTGGCCGCTCCGGCTACTGCAGTTCGGACGCCGTCGGGCACCTCGCCCTCGTCGGGCGGCACCACCGGGAGCACCGAGAAGTCGTTCGTCACCCGGCGATCGTAGTGCGGAGGGCGCTGCGCTCGAGTCCGTAGGCTGTCACCATGCCGGTCACGATGAGTGAAGAGCGGTTCGCCGCGTTGGTCGAGCAGGCGCTGGACGACATCCCGGACGAGCTGTTCTCGCTGATCGAGAACTGCCTGATCGTGGTGGACGACGATGCGCCCGCCGACGACCCCGACCTGCTCGGCCTGTACGACGGCATCCCCCTCACCGAGCGCGGCATGGACTATTCGGGTTACCTGCCCGACACCATCCACATCTTCCGGCGCAACATCTTGGCTGCCTGCGACACCGAAACCGACGTGGTCGAGGAGGTCTACATCACTGTGGTCCACGAGGTGGCGCACTTCTTCGGTATCGACGACGAGCGGCTTGACGAATTGGGCTACGCCTGAGTCCCGGCCAAGGCGAGCAGCCCGGCAGAACGGCTGACTCACTACCAAGGTGAAGGGCCCCTGCACGTATGAGGTGCGGGGGCCCTTCGGGTCGATCGGGAAGCTGGTGACGATTCCGATCTGCACCGCCCGATGCGTCGACCTGGTCTGCGCGTCACCCGCAGGCCCCCTCGAGTTGCCCCGAAGGCGAGAGACCGACACCGAGATGGTGCCCCGCTGCGAGCCTTCCACCTGGAGCGATGCTGTCGGGTGGCGGGCCTTTCGGTCAGTCTCCCTCGGCTTCGCTTCAGCCCTGGCTTGCCTTTCGGTTCGCCCGGCCTGCTGCGGTTCCCCCTTTCTAATCTGCCTCTGACTAGGTGCGCAAGTGTCTAGAGCGAACTACAGCGCTGCATTTTGTTGTCAACAGGACACCTCACAGACCACGACTGGTCACCCCCAAGACATCCACAGGCAGTGCACAGAAGTGCGCACAGGGCGAGTCCGGGAACGTCCAACGATGGTTGGTGGTCAGGCGTCGGCGAGCAGGCGTCTCAACACCGAACCGACGCCCCCGGTGTCCGCGGAGCCAGCATGGGGGAAGCGGTCCAGGAGCGACGGATGCCCACCGCCCATCACGTAGCCACGTCCGGCCCAGCCGAGCATGTCGGCGTCGTTTGGCATGTCGCCGAAGGCGACGACGTCGGACGCCTCAACGCCCAGGTCGGCGCACAGGGCCGCCAACGCCTGGGCCTTCGTGACCCCTGGCACGCTGAGCTCGGCCATCCCGAAGTGGTCGTGGACCAGCGACGTCGTGACCACGGCCCGGTCTGCCACCACCCGGGCGATCTGCCCGGCGAGAGCGTCGCAATCCAGGTCGCGGCTGTAGGCCAGCAGTTTGACGACGGGCGAGATGTGCGAGATCAGCTCAGCCAACGGCAGCTGCAGCACCCCCGGAAAGAAGGCGTGATCGGAGGGCGAGTCGGGTTCAGTCCCGAACAGGTCACCGCGCTCCAGGCCGAACCGGACGTGGGGGAGCGCCCGTTTCACGGACGCCGACAGCTCAGCGACGCTCGCCTGGTCGAAGGCCGCCGCCGCGAGCACCCGGTCGGCGGCGAGGTCGTAGAGGACGGCCCCGTTGCTCGCGATCACGTGCGGATGCAGGTCGGCGATCGGCTCCAGGCAGGCGAGCCACCGCGTGGGGCGTCCGGTGGCGACGACGATCGCCACCCCGGCCGCGTGGGCCTCGCGCAGCGCGGCGACGTTGGCCGGCGGAATCGTCCCGTCCGAGCCCAGCAGCGTGCCGTCCAGGTCGGTGGCGACGAGTGAGATCACAGTCGGCTCTGCGTCGTGGGTCCGCCGGAGGGGGTCTCGGTCGGCGACGTCGAGGGGGAGGCCGGTGAACCGGACGCCGTCGACGGCGACGCCGAGCTCGACTCCGGTGGCGGCGAGCCGCTGCCGCTGCCGGACGCCGACGTGGGCACCGGAGGCGGCGGCTGCTGCGGAGGCGCGTTCTGGAACAGCAGGATGGCGATCAGGACGGCCAGCAGCATCAGCAGCATCATCAGCAGCCACGAGGCCAGGATCGACAGCCAGCCGGACCGGTCCTTGCGACCGGGCCACGGCAGCGGCCACAGCCGCCAGATGCCCGGGCGGCCCTGCTCGATCCAGTAGTGTTGGTAGTCCGGGCCGCTCGGCCGTCCCTGCGTCGACAGCCACGAGAGGTCGACTTCGGCCAGCAGGCGATCCGCTTCGGACGCCGCGCGTGCCGTCCCATCGTACGCCAGCGCCACCCAGGGGGCCAACGTCGGCAGCGGTGCGCCCACGCTGCCCGAGTCGGGATCGTCGTCCTCGGCGCGGAACTTGCGCCCGAGGCGTCCGTCGTCTTGCCCCTGGCCGCCGCGAGCGATGACCGTGTCGATGTGCATCTTGTTCACGGCGCCGGCGAGGCGGTCGCGCGCGGCGGCGTCGCCGGACGCGCCCTCCGACAGCAGCAGCACCATGGCCTGGCGCTGTTCGTCGTCGTGCGCGACGTAGACCACGCCGGACGCCGACGCCGTCAGTCGGGCGTCGAGGGCAAAGTCGCCGACCTTGGGGGGATCGTCGCCGCGCAGCGGCGTCAGCCGGGCAGGCTCGGCCGCAGCGGGCTCATCGATCGGCGTCACGGCGACCATTGTGCCCGACGGCACCGACAACGTCGCGGCCCGACGATCGTCGGGCGCGGGAGCCTCACCATCCGGCCGGCAGTGGCGTCCGACACGGC
>Ga0208823_1002394_pt1 | contig 14136 bp, 15 predicted proteins | sample AD_UKC075_MetaG_FD_184440 | JGI IMG/M metagenome (GOLD analysis project Ga0208823, IMG submission 184440) | Active sludge microbial communities of municipal wastewater-treating anaerobic digesters from USA - AD_UKC075_MetaG (SPAdes) (version 2) | ecosystem: Engineered > Bioreactor > Anaerobic >... | reverse complement strand
CAAGAAGGGTATATGGACAAAACCAAATTCGCTATTGACTATCGGCAGTTTGCAGGAGGCTCATTAAATGAAAATCATAAACCAACTGCCCACTTCCAATTAAAGCTGCAAAACAGTGTGGGGGATGTGCTACAAACAGTACAATCGCCTATAGGAGAAGTTTTACAAGTACCAACCCCTAAACTTAAATATTCTATATATAGTAGGAATGTAGGGAACAAAATTACTATCGAAAATTTAAGCACTCCCTACACAGGACGAACTATAAATATGTATGACATACAACATCGTTTCGTACCTGAAGGTAAGAACCGAGCAGATTATCCAATAAATTCTTACGATCCAACAAAAGTAACCAGTTGGAGCAGAGTACAGCAGATTATAGACGATGCCATTAATAGTGTAAACGAGAACGGCACATTGGAAATATATTTAGCTGTTTCCGACAAGGGAGAACCTTATAATAACCTGCCCAACTGGAGTGCCAACGGCAACGTGGCAGTATTGGACACAACTAAACCAAATCTCTATCCTAAAGGCATGATATGGTATTTCACCGGCATGGAAATAGAATTCACCGACGATTGGTATGTTAAGGTCATTACAACCGAACCAGCTCCTAAAGAAACCCCGGAATCTTGGGAAATTGACACTCATCTGTTATTAGGTAAGATCGCCACTCCGCAGGGATTGCAAAACATCACTGATATAGGGAAAAATATCCCGCATTACTATCAAGAAGGGGAGAAAGCCACCCTAGACTTTACTTTTTGGAATCCTTCAGATACCGTGATCGCTCATCCTTTGCCTTATGCCTTAATACAAATGGAGTATAACGAAAACTGGTTCTCTGCTCCTAGTTTTAATAACTACTTGGAGAAAAGACAAACTGATAAAGACATTTTAGCCAACCGGCAAAATATCGGCAATTTGAACTTTGAATACACTGTTAATCCGGATTTAATCACTAAAGGGGAAACCATTAACCGTATATCACGGGACGAATCCTTATTCCCATTCCCGGTAGAAAAAAATCCCGTAAATGACAACGATGAATTTATTACACTAGCAATAGTCGCCGATCCTGACGCAGTAATAAACCATCTCACCGGTATAGAAGATAGTGCTTACGATGACGCTACTACTAATATAATGGTGGTGCATATACCGGTAGAAAAAGGCTTAGACATAGGTGTGAAGCTGGTTCCCCGGCAAACATATTGGCAGATTCCTATGGATACAGGAAGTGTTTATCCGGTAATAGATGTTATATCTACAGTAAATATAAACAATCACTATATGCCAATTGTTGCTAACGGATATAAAGAAGTGGCTGGAATAAAAAGAGAAGAGTTTGAAATGGTTAAGGTAAGCGGCCAGCCACCTTTTAACGAAAGCATAGGTTTTACTGCAACAAAGCCGGGTAAGTATGTTATAAGAGCCGGTATACCCGCCGAAGACGAAAATGGCAATCCGATATTATTTAAAGTGGATGACACACTACAACTGGACGTAAACCCTGCTAATAACCACGATGAAGTTGTAATCGAGGTTGGGATTGGCCCTCCTTTACAGGATAAGACTATGCCAGATATAGATACTGGTTATGTTAGTGGGGATCATATCAGGGGAGATTTAACAGGTTAATCTATTTAAGCCCTAGCATTGCTAGGGCTTTTTATTTTATAAGTCAAAATCGGCCTTTGCTTTTAGCAAAGGCTTTTTTGCAGGAGGCGATAGTCTTTGAGGATATTGAAAGATAAAAACGGCCAAGCAATAGTCGAATTTGCCTTAGTCATTACCATATACATTACATTTATTATCGGCTTGATAAGCGTAATATGGGGGATAACATCGGCTTTCTTCGCCCAGCAGATGGCACATGAAACAGCCCGCAAGTACGCAGTAACCTTAAACAAAGCAGATGCAGAAGAACACGGCAGAACTTATCTCTATAATTATGCCAGCATCTTCATAGACCCCCATAAAACAAAGGTCTCAGTAGAAAAGAAAGACAGCAAGCTGGCCCAGTCAACTGTAACCGTAACACCAAGGTTTTCAATGGTTTTTACCAATAAGACCATAACCAGAACTGCTCAATCACCTTTCACGGATTTTATCAGGCATCCTGAAAAATATCATTAGGGAGGTAACAATGTTTTTGAAAAAACTGTTTTTGGATCAAAGAGGCTCGTTCATGATTGAAGCAGTGCTGTCTTTCATGTTATTCCTGATTATTTTCATGGGAGTTATTGAAGTATTAAACCTGGTTGAAAGCAAGCTTTATGTAGAAAAGATATCCCGGGAAGTATGCTATGAGGCGGCCGTTACATCTGTAGAAGAAGCCAATCAAATAAGGGATATGTTTAAGTTACAGTACTTTGATGAGGAAGAACGGCCATATGTGTATATACAGGATTTAACTCAAGGCTCCACAGACGAATATATCTACTGTTATGTAGCTTATTACCACCCGCCTTTTAAGTATCTTTTCCCCGATGTAGACAAGGGAAGGAGGTTAATCGGTGCAGAAACGATTTTCCCACGCCAAGAGCCTTATAAGTGATGAAAAAGGAAATATTTTGCTTATTACATCCTTTGTCATACTGGGCTTGTTCTTGATGGCAGTTGGCTTAGTAGAGATGGGCAGGTTTTTAATCGTCAGAGAACAGGTGCAAACCATCAACGATGCTGCAGTATTAGCAGGTGCGACGTCAAAAGACTCTGCTCAAAAATGGGTAACCATTGATGTTCATACCGATCATGGTTCTTATCGAGAATGTCAAACAAGTGAAGGCAGTACCACCTGCTGGTGCGTAGGATGTGGTTCATCGACCGTAGAAGATGTTTTTGGGCTAGAAAGCGATTTACTGGATAATGGCGGTTGGCGAAGATATTCATTGTACAGCTGCGGTAGTTGCGATACTCCTTATGATACCTGGTATACATTCAAAAACCGTGAATTGATTTACGATATGCGGGATGTTATGTCGCAAATCAACAAGCTCACCAATTCAGCAAATAAAACCCGCAATAACGTAACTCAAGCAATAGACAGGGTACTTGGGAATCTTAAGTCTAAACAGCATAGGCCGTACACTCACGTTTATACAGGTGTGTTGGGCGGGCTTTCTTTGGAGGACAAGAAGAAATATGCTGATGATGAGAGTTTGTTTGTAAGAAAATATGTGGTTGATATTAGCGGATTCAGTGGTAAAGGCAATTTATGTTCAACCGAACGCAAAGAATATGAGGATGCTTTATATGGCAATCCTATTTATTATGAAACATCCGGCAGAAGAAAGTCTTTGGATGAACTGTTTGTGCGCTATATGGAATGTGTATATACAGTACAAACTGGGAAGGATGCCTATAGTTCACTGCAAAGCATACGAAATGTAATAGACGACCCCCTTTCTTCAATAACTCATCTTGAAGAGCAGGTAGAAGATTATAAAAGAACTGCTCAAAATACCGTGAACAGCCCAGACTACCGGTCCGGGAAGGATAAAGCAAGGGCAGCAACCACATCATTCTTACAAGCAGCAACGGAAATCAAAGGATTAAATTACGGCATCTTATCTGGAGAAAGCGACGGCACGCCAAGAGTATCTTCAAGTGAAATATACATTTATGACGACGCAAACAGCAGGTATTATCCATCAGTAACCATGATACTGACCGCTCAAGTGCCAGCTATGTTTCAATCCCTCACTAATTGGCCTTCATTAAGCTTATTTAATAACCAAGAGCGAGGACTAACTCAGAGAGTTTGCTCCCAGGCATCAACTTTTTTCTATGACCCTAGCGGTCATAGGCAATACTCAGCAAAGCAAGGCAAGTTAAGAGGCAGCTTAAATGCCGATGAAGTGGTACAGAGCGAGTATACAAGATATATAAGGGTACCTGACGACTACTGCAAAGAATGGCGCAAAAGCAATTATAGTTCCCTTTAAGGGTTAAAGGAAGGTGATATCTATAGACCCGTTACTAGTTGGCTCAATAGCAGTAGGAGTAGCACTTCTGTTACCTATTGCTGCCAGAAACAGAGAAGCTATCTCAAAATTCAATAAGGAGGAGGTGTTTTGCCGAACAGGATTATTGGTTCTATCAGAGGAGGATAAGGCTTTATTAGCCCTTAAAATGGCCAAAGCAGGCTATAAAGAAAAGCCTGAACATATGTGGGGAAGAAAAGTAATTTATACTGGCTGTTATCTGTTGTTCATTTCTATTTTATGCCTGTTTTTTAAGTTGCCATTCGGCCTGTTCCTATTGTTGCTGTTGGGCTGCATCTTAACCTGGAAGTATCCCAGTATGCAGTTAAACAGCCTTATAGCCCGCAGGAAATCAGAGACACTGAAAAACCTGGCAACATTCACTATGTATTTATCTACGGCTCTTAATTCAGTATCTAATGTTCCAAGAGCTTTGCACGAAGCTGGGAAGGCAACCAAAGGGGTATATGAAGAAGAAATTGATATAACCTTAATGGAAACCAACTCTGGTAAAACTTTAACAGATGCCCTATATGACTGGGCACAAAGAATTGATGTTGAAGAAATCAACTGGTTGGTAAGTGCCTTAGACCAGATCCACACTAAAGGAATTCCTGCAGCCGAGAAAATGAAAGAGTACTCGGACAGGGTACGCATGATCAGAAGGTTTGAAATCATGGAACAGGCGGGCAAACTGTCCATCAAGCTTATCTTCATTGTTATGATGTTTATGTTGGTTCCTACAATGTTGGTAATAGGCTATCCTGCTGCCTATAACTTAATACAGGCATTATAAAGAAAGGAGAATGTCTAGTGTTAAAAAGTTTATTGAAAGACGAAAGAGGCCAAGGCATGGCTGAATATGGGCTTATAATTGCCCTAATTGCAGTAGTAGTTATTGGTGCAATTGCCTTTTTGGGCAGCGCCCTGTCAGAAAAATTTGAGTTTATTGGTGACGAGATAGATAAAGCAGAGTCCAAGAAGAGCCTGTAATCTCCAAAATCAAAAATAGTTTTAAGGCATAGTCTATTGGCTATGCCTTTTTTATGGGGGTGATAACCATACTGAAATACTTATTATACCTATTATTTGCTTCATCGGGAGTAGTGTTAATTACAGGTAAGTTCGGGGTATTAACCATCCCGGGGGTAATTATGGCTTTACTGGGCATTTATTTTGCCCGTAAGCAAGAACACGTCATAGTTGCAACTATAGGGGTGCTGACAGCTACGGGCAGTTATATAGCCCAGTCTTTTACTTATTACTGTTTTACCTGCACTATTGCAGCCACTTTATTTGCCATAGCCGGGATATTGGCCTTAATTCAAGACCGGGCAGAGCATTACAAAGCAACTATTGCGTTAATAGCTTTGTTGTGTTTGGGGTTGTTCTCTCTAAACTCTATGTTTCAGTTCTATCAAAACCCTGTTATTCGCGACGAAACCTATATCGCACAAGCTGCTGGGAGCAACAAACCCTTATTGTACGTTTCATCAACCTGCAAAGCTTGCACTTCTATGCTCGAAAAGGTTTTGACCTATGACTCCAATGGCGAGAAGTGTCTTGTGGTGGTAACTCCTATTCGCGCTCTTGCAAGCGTAGAAACAGAGCTAAAAAACCGGGGATATACAGGCGAAGTAATATCCGCCAATCAGTCCCCAACCGGATTTGTACCTGTTTTGATTAAAGACGGTGAAGTTTTAAGGGGAAGTCAGATTGAAAATTATCTAAAAGGGGAGATTTAGTTGGCAAAAACATCTATTGGAGAAACATTGAGAAAAAACATTTTTATAGTCCTGTTTATAGTCTTAGCAGTTGTTGCATCAGCCACTATTTATTATTCGGTTAAATCTATGTCACCTACCATGCCGGTAATAGTAGCAGCTGACAACATAAAAGTTGGTAGTGTTATAACCCGTGATATGTTGGCAACCAAATACTTTCCTCCCGATGCCGTTCCACCGACTGCCTTTACCACGACTCAAGATATAATCGGAAAAACGGTAATAAATGGGCCTATTGTGCATGGCGACATGATAAGGCAGGAACATTTATCAACCGAGGGATCTTTGAAAGCCATGTTGCACTCATTTACACCCGAAGGCTGGCATGCTATTGAACTGCCTTCTGGAACCGGATTAGGACTGCAGGGACTTAAAAAAGGCGACTATGTGCAGATCTATGGAGACACCTTTACTGATAATGGTTTAGCAGCTGGCGTTATTGTGCCGGACGCCATTATCTTAAGCGTGGCTGGTCAAGATTTGGGGGAAGACAACCATATTATTGCGGTACCCAAACAATATGTTGGCGTAGTTGCGGATTGCATCGTTAAAGGACAGCCGATGGTCCTGGCTTTGCCTGATGCTGTACCTGAACACATCTTGTTAAATGAACCGGCAACCACGGAACCGGTTGATAAACCTGCGGAAGAAAACACTGCAGAAGAAAGCTCAACAGTAGAACAGGAGGAAGAATAATGTTTAATTTTCCTACCACGCCTAAAGAGGCAGGCAAGGGGAAATTGGTAACTTTTCTTCCAGTTAAAACTGGAGTGGGCGCATCCACTTTGGCCTGCTATACGGCATTGAGCTTTAGTAATATTCAAGAGGTAAACCTAATAGATTTCAGCCCTGAGAGCAAAATGCGGTCTTATATGGGCTATCCGCCAGAAACCTCAAGTGTTTCAGTTTTAGATATCCGGGCAGCAAATAACCCAGATTCGATTTACTCGGCAAGCGAAAAATACAGCGAAAAAATCAACGTATTCCCCGGGGTTTTACCTAAGATAATGGATATAGCCAATATGGATACCAGCCTTGTGTTGAAGGCTGGTTCTTATTTAAAAAGAACTTCTGACCTCAGTATTGCTGTATCTGGTCCATTGGATGGCTATTCGTGGGCGTTACCCATGATAAGCGATCTGGTTTTTGTTGTGGTAAAACCTGACCGGCCCTCATTGGATGCCTGCCGGGAGCAACTGGAGACTTTAGCCCGTTTAGGCTGCCACCATAGGGTAAGAATTATCTTAAACCAGGTGCAAGCTCCGGGCAGCATAAGCGGCACAGAGAGTTTTTTTGTTCCTGACATTATAATCCCCTATAATGAGGAGATCATTAAACAGTGTAACCGGCGCAATCTATCACCAGACAAGAAGATACAAAATATCCTGTTGAAAGCCATTCAGGACAATCTAAAAGAAGATGAGGAAACTGAAGCTGAAATTGATAAGCTGCTTGTGGGAATGTTAGCTGTAAAGCACGGCCTACTGGAATCATTCGAAGGGGGACAGGAAGAACAAACTAAACACCGGGAAACCAGTATACTGGCTGATGAAATTTATAAATACCTGCGAGAACAGGTACAGGGTGCAGTAAGAACTGAGTTTTCCATTACCGAAATCGATCCGGTTAATGCCCGTAATCCTATCGTTAAAAATAAATTCAATAATATTGTCAGGTATCAGATAGAGAAGAATAAGATATCTATAACCGAAATGGATATACCTGTGATTGCTGAGCAATTGTTCTCGGATATATTAGGTTACGGCCCACTGGAAAAGTATTTTAATGATCCGGAAGTGACGGAAATAACCGTAAACGGTACTGAAATAAGAATACAAAAAGGTGGGCTTAAACACCTTGTACCTGAGAAGTTTGAAAGCGTGGATCAAGGCGTAGACCTGTTAAGACGGATGTTGGCCACCACCGGCGGGAGAATTGACCAGTCCGAACCAAAAGTGGATGCCAAGCTACATGATGGCTCACGTCTTAAAGCACAAATAGCCCCTATTACTTGCGACGGCCTGCTGATTGCGATCCGTAGATTTAGGCAGGACATCGACTTGGAAGCATTGGTGAAAAACCGGGCAGTATCACAACCGGTATTGGATTTCTTAAAAGTTGCCGTTCAACTCAGGCTTAATATCATTATTGCTGGCGGTACCAACAGCGGTAAAACTACCTGGCTGAATAACTTAGCCAGTTTCATATCTCCCAATCTGAGCATTATCACCATCGAAAACCCCGCTGAATTGCAGCTGCGGCATCCCGATGTCCGCAGGCTGGAATATCGTCCTCCCAATATGCAGGGCAAGGGCGAATACACCATGGCCGATGGTGTAACCGACGCTCTCAGAATGGCCCCGGACATTATCATATTGGGAGAAATTCGCGGTGGAGAGGCATTCGATTTAATCAATGCTATGGGTACAGGACATGAAGGCTCGTTGGGTACAGGACATGCCAATTCAGCAGAACATATGCTGAATACCAGGTTGCCCAATATGATCAGAATGTCTCCCAAAGCAACCGGATTAAACAACGATGCGATTCTCGATATGATTATTGACACCATACATTTAGTAATATTCGTGGAAAGAAAAGAAAACGGTGTCAGAAGATTGGACCATATAGTAGAAGTAACCGGGCCTATTAAAGCAGACGATGGCAGAACCATAGGAATTGCGAGCAATCGTCTGTTTGAATTCAACGAACACACCGGTGATTGGGAGTGGGTAGCTAAAGAATTCAAGTTGGCAGAAAAATTCAGATCAGCGGGGTGGGTGATTTAGTTGGTTATAGGGACAATCTTAATATTTTTAGCTTTTGTTGCTATTGGGCTACACCTATCCAAAAGGGACAAGGAAGTTCAACTGCATGATGAAGTGATTCAAGAGAAGGGCAAAAAACTTAAAACCTCAAAAACCAGATATTATCTGCTGGGACTTGCTGCGGGAAGTGCCCTGGGATTAGTTCTGACTGGCAACCTCCTGATAACCTTGATTTTCGGTGTGGCGGGGTCGTTCCTGGTGGGTGAAAAGATGTATAGGAGCCAGGAGGAAAAAAGGAAAATGCTGCTCAGTGAGCAGTTTACTCAAGTATTGAGTTCCATAATTTCCTCATTAGAGGCCGGTTCTAACCCCTACCAAGCCTTAGAAGAAGCGGTTCCGGCACTAAAGAATCCTGCCAGGGATATATTTATTGAAATCCTGCGTCAAAACCGTACCGGTACAAACTACCATGAAGCTATTGCTAAAGTAGCGGAAGAAAGCGGTTGGGAAGACTTAAGGCAGATAGAAGTTGCCTTTAGGTTGTATAACAGCGCAGGCGGCGATTTAGTAGCAGTATTTAACTATTTACTGCAGGCCGCATATGAAAATAAATCCGACCGCAAATATGTAGAAGGACTTACTTCGCAAATACGCATGACAGCACTGGTGTTAAGCGGTATGCCATTTTTCCTTATGGGGGCTATGAGATTTATGGCGCCAGAGTTCGCCTATCCCCTGTTTAACACCCCCACCGGCATATTTATTGTTGTACTAATTATAGTCCTGGTGGCTATAGGAAACAGGATTATAAACAAGATGGTAGAAGACATCTGCTAGAAAGGAGGGAGATTATGGATAAAAATCAAGCGCTGAAGCTGCTTGATTTATCTCCTTCCTTTACGCATGAAGATCTAAATTTGCAATGGCGCAAATTGGCGAAGAGGTACCATCCTGATCTGGCCGGCAGTGATAGTACCGAAACATTTATTCTACTTAATGATGCTTATAAATTCCTAAAAAACTATCGCCAGAAATATCCTCAAGAACCGGACTGGAGTGATTTTAGGAAGGAATACGCATACCCATACCATGCGGAAAATGTTGGCGTAAGCGAACACGAAAAAACCTTTATACAGGTCGTTATGATTTTTATACTTGCATCTGTATGTATGATCTTTCTGCAGGTAACTGACAATCAAATGATAAAAACATACTACTACTATGCTTCTTTAAGCATTATAACACTGTTTTCAAAGGTATTAGTTTTGAACACAAAAGGGGTGTCAAAAATTTGAAAGTATATATCAATACAACTGATGATAAAGTGGCTCTCCTGAATCGGACAGGAGGGTTATTTTTTTCAAACAGCATTTCCGCTGACATTGAGGTGTCCATAGTAATCGCAGAAGCTAAATGTGAAACCATTTTAGACAGGGTTGCTTCCATTCCTACGGTTGTGCTGGTTGGAGTGTACAAAGACAAGGACAGCAGTATGGCAAAATTGCTGATTAATAGAGGCCTACCTCAAGAGAGCCTTATTTATAAGGATGGGGAACTCCTTAAGAATCATTTAGGAGAACCGCTGAAAACACCGGTTCCCCGTGGAGTAGGGTACAACGCCCTGAAAGAACTGGCCGAATACGCTAAAAGCAATAATCTATTGCCAGAAACCATAGTTTGGAATCCTGAAGCAAATACTGAAGAAGCCATAATTGAATTTCCTACTCAAACTCCTAGACAGGCAAAGCCTGAGAGCAAAACTCCGCAGGCGAAGCCGGAAATTGCACATTCACAGACAAAGAGTGAGGCTAAGGTGCCGGCAGAACCGATAAAACAACACGTAAGGACCGTGCCTTTATCCAATTTCATTAAGGAGTATCCTAAAACAATCTTACTTATGAGAACTTCCACAGATATTGATATTTCAAAGCTGCTACATTCATTGAGAAGTAGGTATGAATTCAAGCTGCTGGATATAACCGACAACCGCAAGTCGGCCCCTGGCGGGAGTCTTAATGAAGCTGTAAAAACAGGATACTATTCATATTTAGACAAAGAATTGGTCTATACTTATGGCCCGAAACTCCCGCTTCTGGTAATTGAGTTTGACTTTTTTGGTGCAAATGCAGATTTAGTAAACAATCTGTACGAAATGGTTAACCAAAGGTATTTTGTCCCGGCGGTAGATGAAGCGGATCTTCAAACCGTCAGGGATTGGCTTAATAACGGCTTAGAGCTGGACGGAGTTATAGTACTGAATGAAGAAGCACTCAATTATTACAACAAAGAGTTTAAGCAGAATGTGTTTACGGCAGATACTCTGAGCCTGTAAAGGTGGTGAGGGCAATAAAAATCTTACTATTCGATGCGGAACTCAAACAATACTTTTTAGAAAAAGGATTAAACATAACCAATGACACAGAAGACTTTGATGTTCTGATTGCTAATACCCAAAAAGTTGAAGTGTTAGAAGTAGACCCGGATACTAAGGTTTTTATACAGTTAACCGGCAAGCCTAGCGATATGCTGGCCAGAAAAAAATATCCGAATGCTGTGTTTTTTAAGGACCCAGAAGAAATACTAGAGCAACTGCAACCGGAACCAGAGTTAGTCCATGAAATAAAACCGGCACCCGGGAACAGCTTTTTGGGTATTTCCTATAGCAACAAAGGCGGAATAGGCAAAACAACCTCAGCAATTTCCCTGGCTTACTGCCTAAGCGAAATGGGATATAAAACAGCTTTAGCAGACTTTAATTTCAAGGGACCAAACCTGGCCAGCTATTTCAACATTAAAAAACCTATAAACTATCTCAAAGAAGGGGTGTCTGAAAGCACCTTGAATAAGGCGCTGACCAGGATAAATCCAAAATTATATATACTACCCATGAGTAGCGACATTCACCTTCCCACAATAACAAGCGAGGACTTACAGTATGTCTGTGACTACCTGCAGGAACGTTTTGAGTGTGTAGTGGTAGATACCATGATAGCTCCCCATGAAAACTCATATATGTGGGATATATTTAAAAGAGCTAATCTGGTATATGCAATAACCAACCAAGCCAAAATTACTATGGAAGAAATGAGCATGTATGCACCGTCGCTTATCTTTATGGGAGTAGAACCACATAATATTCGGATACTGGTTAATCAATACAGTCCCAAGCAGGCTTCCATAAAACAGGTCGTAAAAGCATTTAATAAGAACATCAAGTCAAATACTGCAATGCCTAAGCTGGCAGGCTTATTCCCTCATAACTGGGACGAACAATTGAAAGCCTTGTCAGAGGGGAAATACTTAAATAAAGAGGAATGGCAAAAGGTTTGCAGTGAAATACCAAATTACCTTAATAAAAAACCAGAACTCGAAGAAAAAGTGGAAAAACCAGGATTACTAACTAAGTTAAAATTTATTACTCATAGGGCTTAATAAGCCCTTTTTTTATGACCTTTTTAATAAGGAGTGATACTTTGAGCCAATCATTAGCAGATCGTATACGAGGCATGGCGCAGTATCTCGATGATCCCCATGTCATAGCGAAAACTTTAGGGCTGGAAGAATCCATTGTTGAAGGTGTGTTAAGCGGAGAAATACCGGATGAATCACTGGAAAACTACAATATTGCCAAACCAGCAGAAATTAAAATAGTGGAACAGAAAAGATTTATCCGCAGCAGAGCGATAGGCGTAATTGCCACAAATAATTATGAAGGAAGTCTATTAACGGCATATATGGCCGCTAATTTAGCTGACCAGGTTAGTTATGATATAGCCATTGCCGATTTCAACGAGTTCCCTGTCCAGTCAACTCTGCTAGACGTTAACAACGCTAATCATGCAATGAGTATTAATTTTCTTCTCAACGAAGAAGACGATTTCAAGGATAAAGGACAATCCCATCCAACCATAAAGAACCTATCGTTGTTTTTAGGCACTACCAATATCGCTCAAAATCAAGTTTTAACTGATGAAAAAGTTATATCACTACTCTCCGATATAAGTGCGAATTACGGCGTAGTTTTTATAGATTGTCCGAATACTTCTCGTTGGAAAGCTGTTTTGCCATTTTTGGACTTCATAATCATTGTTGTAGATCAAAGCCATGCGGGGTTAAGCCGCTATACCCACATCTATAACTATATTGACTCTCTTAAGATAACTGATCGAGTTTCGGTTGTCTTGGTGAATGACGGTCAAACCAACAATATGCCTTCAACTGATGCCCGTAAGTACATTCACATGACAGGCGATTTACCGGTTATTGGGGTTTTACCCTATGATACTGCATCGAAGAAACCAGAAAATCTGTTAAAGACCAGCAAATATCAAACCGAGGTCAACAACACTTTAAGAAAAGTATTCACTGACCTTCCAGGTGAAAAGAAAAAAGGTTTTTTCAAAGCAATGTTTAGCGGATAGGGGGCATTGTATGGAAGTTTTAGCATGTCTAGTTCCTGGGGTTTATGCAGCATATACCGACTGGACAAAGAAGATTATTAATAATTTTATAACCTTCCCCCTGATAATACTGGGTCTTCTATATACCCTGGCAGTAGTTAAAACCACTGCAGGGTTGTGGGGATTTCTTTTTGCGGCGGTAACCCTGGGCTTGGTATATGTCTTGAGAGGCGTGGGGGGAGGCGATGTTAAACTGGCCGCAGCTTTTGGAGCATGGTTTGGATTTCCCAACATAGTTTTTGTTTTGCTTATTGGCTCTTTACTGACTTTTATTTTTGGTTCAATAGCTTTGGTCAGAAAAGGCAGATGGAAACAAACGATGCTGCCTTTTTTGAGAAGCATCTGGATGAAAGCTGTCTACGATAAGTCAGTACCGCTGTATGCTGAAAAACTCCCAGAGGAAGGAATTCATCCAGATGCTCAACCTTTTGGGATTTTTCTAGTTGTCGGGGGATGGCTGTGGTTCGTATTTCTGGTTGTGGAAGGGGGAATTATCTAATTTTGAAATTTATAAAGAAGATGAAATTATTCAAAAGGGAATTGTTTCTCATCATGAAAATTTTGATGGTACAGGATATCCCTACGGACTAAAAAAGGAAAATATCCCTATAATCGGGAGGATTATTGCGATAGCTGATTCAATTGATGCAATGACTACTATACGGACTTATCGGAAACCGGTTAGTATGGATCAAGCTATCGAAGAAATACAAAAAGGCTCAGGAAATAAGTATGATCCTTATATTGTGAAATCGCTAAGTCAACTACCCCACCCTATAGAGGGTGGAGCTTGTGATTAACAAGCTTAGTTGATTAGCCTCAGCCAGGGGGTATTAACCCTATCGAGCTACGTTATATGGGAATATATAGTCACCATAGGATGCTCCACAAGTCCTATGCTCTGAGGGCAGTGGTTAAACATATCTGAGGGTAGGAGAAGTGCTGCTGCCATACAAAACCCCATATAACATTGGCGATGTGGACTTACCACTACTTTGTAGTGAGTTATTACTCTTAAAGTTAAATAAGCCAGTTAAAGTAAGTTTAGTTAAGCCTTATGAGTTTAGAAAAGGATTTTGTGTAGTTTAGGGGAGGGCAATTCATCACCCACCTATAGAGGTGGGTGTCT
>Ga0208823_1002385_pt1 | contig 14173 bp, 12 predicted proteins | sample AD_UKC075_MetaG_FD_184440 | JGI IMG/M metagenome (GOLD analysis project Ga0208823, IMG submission 184440) | Active sludge microbial communities of municipal wastewater-treating anaerobic digesters from USA - AD_UKC075_MetaG (SPAdes) (version 2) | ecosystem: Engineered > Bioreactor > Anaerobic >... | reverse complement strand
TCGACTGCGGGCACGTCGGCTGCTGCGACTCCTCCCCCGACCGCCACGCCACCGGGCACTACGAGCAGACAGGGCACCCGGTCATGCGCTCGTTCGAGCCCGGCGAGGAGTGGCGCTGGTGCTACGTGGACGCCCTGCCCGGTTAGCGCGCCGGGGTGCTGACGCGGCCGTCTGGGTAGCGCGCGAAGCGTCCCGTCTGGGGCGGTTGCACCGGGTCGTTGGACGCATGCGGCCACCGCCCGAAGCGGCCCGCCTGGTAGTCGGCGAACGCCTTCATCAGCTGCTCGCGGCTGTTGGCCACGAAGGGACCCTGCTTGACCACGGGCGCCCCGATCGGACGCCCCTGCAGCACGAGCACCCGGGCGCCCGTAGGCCCGGCCGAGATCTCAAGCGGGGCCGAGGCGTCCACCAAGGCGCCTTCGACGTTCAAGGTGTCGCCGTCGACGGCGAGCTGCCCGTCGTAGGCGTACAGGACGCGCAGGGTCTCGTCGCCGGCCGGCGGGAGGGTGAGCCGCGCGTCGGCGTCCAGCGTGATGTGCCAGACCGCGACGTCGGCGTCCGGGCGGGACGCCCAGGAGCCCGGCGGCGGGGTCAGCGGCTGGACCCCGTCGAAGGCCCCGGCGACGACCTTGACGGACGCGAGACGTCCGGACGGGTCGCGGCGCTCGACGACCGGGGTATCGTCGGCCCAGAACATCTGGAAGTTCGCGGGCGTCGACTTGTCCTCCGGGGCGAGGTTGAGCCAGATCTGGAACAGATGCAGCGGGTTCGCGGCGTCGGACCGAGTCATCGGGAACATCTCGGCGTGCGCGACGCCGGCGCCGGCGGTGAGCCACTGAGTGTCGCCCTGGCCGTAACGCGCGACGGCACCCTCGGAGTCAGTGTGGTCGACGATGCCCTCCTCGACGACGGTGATCGTCTCGAAGCCCTGGTGCGGGTGCTGCGGGAAGCCCGGGACGGTCGAGCCGTGGTACATGTTCCAGCCGTCGCGGCCGGCGAAGTCCATGCCCATGTCGCGTCCGCGAAGCAGGTCGGACGCCGGACCCTGCGTCCCCGGTGCGGCCGCCGGGTAGGCGTCCAGGTGGTGCGCGCAGAACAGGAACGGGTCGATCGTCGGCCACTGCGGACCGGCGATGGAGAATCGCTGGACGACCTTGCTCATGAAGACCTCCGATGTTGTTGAACGGTCAAGCATTTCAACCCTGGGCGAACGTTTGGTATTCCCGACGCTCTCAAAGGGGTGGGCCAAGGAAAGCGCTGAGGCCTCGCTGGCCGAGTGGTTCCCCTACGTGGCGAAGACGTCCTTCAGCGTCACGGTGCGCAGGCCGCGCTTGTTGAGCAGGGCGACGAGACGCGGCATCGCGGCGATCACGCCGGGATGGTTGGCGTGGGCGATGACGATGCGTCCGGCCGCGAACCACTGGGCAGCGTTCGTCACGATGACGCTGCTGGCCAGGACCGCAGAGTCGGCCAGCGAGCCATACCAGAGCGTCGGCGCGGTGTAGCCGATGGCGGCGGCCGAGGCGATCACGCGGGCGTTCAGGAAGCCGAAGGGCGGGCGATAGAAGGGCGCGCCGCTGACCCCGAACGTGGTCTGGATGAAGTCCTCGTTGCGCTGCAGCTGATCGCGGACTCCTGCGTCGGTCAGCGAGCGGAGATCCGGGTGCGACCAGGTGTGGTTGCCGAGCTGGATCTGGCCGGAGGTCACCAGCGGGCGCAGGCGGGCCGCGTGAGTGGTCCAGCTGGGGCTGTCCAGCGCTGAGCTACGTCCGCTCACCCGTCGCGACTACGACTCGCTGCTGCGCAACCACATCCTGCCGTCCCTCGGCGAGGTTCCCCTCCATGCGGCGAGGCGTGGTTGGATGTGGCAGAGCCCCCGCGTCGCAATCCCCCCGACGACGTTCGCGCCATCCACGACGAGAACCTTCACCGGGCGATCACTCCACTCGACCCTCTCCACCTGGAGCGGCAATAGCCTGCCGGCGCCCCATGTTCAGGACGCTCCGCTGGCCCTCCTCACGAAGTCGGCCACGTCGTCGAGCATCTCGACCAGATGCTCGGGCTGGCCGGTCCAGACCTGCCTCGAGGTCGGCAACCCGGCGCGGATCATCGTGACCGTCAGGTCATCGATCGCCATGCCGCGAGGCGCCGGGCAGGAAGCGATGGCGCTGGCGCGTTCCCGCTGCTCCGGCGTGAGCCCCAACCACCACGACTTCAGAGTCAGATCATCGGTCACGGATGGATTCTCCCTCGAAGGGCACGCGACCCTTTCACCCAGCCAGCGCGTGTTTTGCATCACACTGACGACAGGCTACCCTCGCGCACAGTGCGGCAGAAGAGTGCGTTCGGCCTGCCGTGAGCCGGCGCTGATCGTGGCCCGGTGGCCGTGCTGTCGCCGGCGGGATTGTTATGTCCGCCAGAGGACGTCGAGTGGGGCGGCGGTGATCCTGTCTCCGAACGGGGCCGCGGTGGGCCCGGTGTGCAGGATCACGCCCTGCACGAATTGGCGTCCGAGCCGGTCACGCATGGTGGCAAGCCAACGCCCGTCGGAGATACCGACGGACGAACTGGCCTTGACCTCGACGGCAACAACCCGGCCGTCGGCAGCCTCCAGGACGAGGTCGACCTCGGCTCCGCCGTGGTCCCGGTAGTGCCAGATCCTCGGCGTTTCCTCCGACCAGCCCAGTTGCCGGCGCAACTCCCCGGCCACGAACCCTTCCAGAAGCCCTCCAGCCATCTGGACTGCGGCGGTGCCTTGCCCGCGGGCGTCCACGTTGACCAGACGCGCCGCCAGGCCGGTGTCGAGCAGGGCGCACTTGGGTCGCGACACGACCCGCTTGGACAGGTTCGTCGACCACGCGGGGATCCGCTGGATCAGGTACAGGGTTTCCAGCAGCGACAGGTAGGGCGCCAGGGTTCGGACCGGGATGCCCGCGTCGTTGGCCAGGCCCGCGACGTTCAACTCGGCCGCGTTCCGGGCCGCGAGCAGACGCAGGAGTCGGGGCAGGTCCTCCAACCGCTGCAAGGCCGACACGTCGTGGGCGTCGCGTTCGGTGATCCGACGCACGTAGTTGTCGTACCAGTCGGCCCGCCTCCGCCCGGGTGTCCGGGCCAAGGCTTCGGGGTAACCCCCCGCGTAGGCGCGCTCGAGGTAGTCGGCCCGGGTCAACTCGCTGCGATGTCCGGTGATGGACTCCCCGGCGAACAGGCGGTCGATGAACGTTTCCCGACACCCCGCCAGTTCCCCCTGGCTGAACCCGAACAACTCCACATCCTCGGCGCGGCCTGCCAGGCTGTCCTCCATGGCCGGCAGCCGAAGCAGGTTGGCCGAGCCCGTCAACAGGAACCGGCCCGGACGCTGATCGGCATCAACCACCATCTTCAACGCGAGGATGAGCGCCGGCACCCGTTGGACCTCATCGATCGCCAACAGGCCATCAGGGAACTGACGCACGAATCCTGCCGGGTCGAGTTCGGCAGCCGTCCGGGTCACCTCGTCGTCCAACGTCACCAACCGGCCCCCACGCAAGGTGACCACCTGGGACGCGAGGGTTGACTTGCCCACCTGCCGCGCCCCCTGGACGACCACGATCCTGGTGTCATCCAGCGCCTCCAGGATCCGGGGCTTCAGGAAGCGTTCCCGCAAGGCAACCATGCGCCGACTCTACCTCGCCATTCGCCGATCTTCCTTACAAGCTTCGCCGTTTATCCACACTCCACTCGCCGATCTTCCACCGGAACCTCGAACCTCACGCCCCACGAGCCCGGCACTCGCACCACCACGAAACCCACGACCAGGCACTACACACACGCGGCATGAGAGTGAGCCTGCGAGAGAGACCCACCGAAGTCGAGATCCGCTGTCACCCGGGAGTGCTCGGGGCTCATAATCGTGTCATGTCGACCAGGTCCCTCATCAGGGCGCTCGCTCTCTTGTCCGTTCCCGTTGTGGCCACCACCGCGTTCTCCACCACAGCGATCGCGGCCCCCAAGGTCAAGCCACCGACCCCGACCAAACCGGTCTATGTGGCCCTGGGTGACAGCTACGCCGCCGGTGTCGGCGCTGGCAGCTACCTCAGTGACCGGACCGACTGCCACCGCTCCCTCAAGGGCTACCCCGGACTCATCGCCTCCGCGGGCGGGTACGCCCTCAACCTCCAGGCCTGCTCGGGGGCGGACATCGCCGACGTCGCCTCACTGCAGCTCGGCGCTCTGGCGACGGCCAAACCGGCCAAGGTCACCATCACCGTGGGTGGGAACGATGTCGGATTCGCCGACACGATGAGCACCTGTCTCGGGTCTGACACCGGCGCCTGCCTTGCTGCAGTGGCCACGGCGGAAGCCGTGATTGCCGACACCGAGTCGACCACGGGCCTGCCCGCGCGTCTTGGGAAGCTGTTCCTCGACGTGAAGGCCAAATCGCCCGCCACCGCCACCATTGTCGCGACCGGCTACCCACAGCTTCTTTCGACAACCAGGCCGGAATGCAGCCTCTTGACCAGCTTCACCCTCGAGGAGGTGAACGCTCTCAACACCGCCGCCAGCCACCTGGACGCGCTCATCAAGACGAAAGCGGACGAGGCCGGCATCGGCTACGCGACGGTGGAGGACGACTTCCTCGGACACGAGGTGTGCACGAGTAGCCCGTGGATCAACAACGTCCGGGTCCTGACCCCATTCGAGTCCTTCCACCCCAACAGCACCGGGTACGCGTCCGGCTACAAACCCGACGTTGCGGCAGCGCTGAGAGCCACCACGACCTCCACGTCCACGATGACGATCACCACCGGCGGCCAGACGTCGAGTGACACCAAGCGCGGCACGGTGAAAGCAACACGCTGAGAACGTCCGCGGATGACCGACGCCCTCACCAACCGCACGTGAGCCTCCGGACCGTCCTCGCGATCGACTCGACCAGAGGCCGCAAGCCCGCCAGCCCGGCCTGCTGCCCGATGTCCGGGACTGTCAGAGAAACGGTGGGTGGGTGTGGCCCGACACGCCGGGTGGAAGCCTGGTGAGGAAGGCAGGTTCTCGTGACCGACACGATGAACGATGTGGCTAATCCGAGGAAGGCGGCGCCAGGTTCGGTGGCCGATCTGTTGATCGCTCAGGCCCGGGCTGAGGGGGTGTCGCTGGTCGGGCCGGGAAGTCCTCTTGCGGCGTTGACGAAGCAGGTCCTGGAGACTGCTTTGGAGGCCGAGCTGGACGAGCATTTGGGTTACGAGCACGGCGACCGTGACGGCAAGACCAGCGCGGTGGCCGGCAGCGAGCGGAACGGGACCAGGGCCAAGACGGTTCACACCGAGCTGGGCCCGGTGACTATCGAGGTGCCCCGGGACCGGGACGGCTCGTTCGAACCCCTGGTCGTCAGGAAACGACAACGCCGTCTGTCCGGGGGGGATGCGATGGTGTTGTCGCTGACGGCCAAGGGACTCACCTCTGGTGAGATCTGTGCGTTCTTCGCCGACACGTACGGCCAGGCGATGAGCAAGGACACCATCAGCCGGATCACCGACAAGGTGATCGAGGAGATGACCGAGTGGCAAAACCGGCCACTCGACCGGTCTATCCGGTGGTGTTCATCGACGCGATCCACGTCAAGGTCCGCGACGGACAAGTCACCAACAAGGCGTTCTATGTAGCCATCGGTGTAACCGTCGATGGCCAACGCGACTTTCTGGGGATCTGGGCCGGCACCGGAGGGGAGGGCGCCAAGCACTGGATGAACGTCCTCACCGAGATCAAGAACCGCGGCGTGACCGACATCCTGATGCTGGTCTGTGACGGCCTGAAAGGCCTGCCCGAAGCGGTCAACACCGTGTGGGAACACACCACCGTTCAGACGTCTGTGTGATCCATCTGCTGAGGAATCGTTCAAGTACGCCGCCCGACAGAACTGGGACCAGATTGCTCGCGACATCAAGCCGGTCTACACCGCCCCGACGGTGGCCGCGGCAGCCGCCCGGTTCGACGAGTTCGCCGACAAATGGGGCACCAAGTACCCGGCCGCGATCGGGCTGTGGCGGTCGGCGTGGACCGAGTTCATCCCGTTCTTGGACTACGACGTCGAGATCCGCCGGGTCATCTGCACCACCAACGCGATCGAGTCGCTGAACGCCCGTTTCCGGCGTGCTGTGCGGGCCCGTGGCCACTTCCCCACCGACCAGGCCGCGCTCAAGTGCCTCTACCTCGTGGCGCGTTCCCTTGACCCCACAGGGCACGCCAAGACACGATGGATGAACCGGTGGAAGCCGGCACTGAACGCGTTCGCCATCACCTTCCCGGGCCGCCTCGACCCGGCAGGAAACCAGTAGACGCCAGCAGCCGCCCACCGTTAATCGGATACTCCCCGTGTCGGACTCGTGATGGCCGCGAGGAAGCCATCAGAATCGGATACGTGGGACAAGAGCCTGTAGTGCCGCTCGACGAGCGTGGCGCGTTGCATGGCTCAGTCGGTGAGCCTCCGCTGGCCGGCGCCTCTGTGGCCCCACGGGTGCCTGATCAGACGGCCCGGATGGGGGTCTATCTCGTTGGCCTGCAGGCAGAGGGCAACGGCTGGATCTTCAGGGAGCAACCGATCGAAGATCAGGGGATCGATGGGCACCTTGAGATGGCGGAGCCCTTGTCGACGGGTTCTGGGTCGGGATACCGCAGAGGCACTGGTCGCCTTATCGCAGTCCAGATTAAGACTGGAGATTCGTGGTTCAGTGAGCAGAGTCCGGACGGCTGGTGGTTCAGGTTCGACAAGCTGCATGCCGACCTCTGGCTGAATCATTCGCTGCCTGTGGTCGTCATGCTGGTCGACCTCAACTCGCACACCGCGTATTGGCAGGAAATCTCGCCTCGCACGGTTCGGTCGGCGGGGAGCAACTTCAAGGTGGAAGTTCCGCAGGTCCAGGTGCTGACTGAAGGGTCATCCTCCTTTGAGGTGATGGCCAGCGAAGCGGCACGGGTAGCTGTGTCCAGATACGACTACTCCCGCGAGCATCTGCCTCCGTCTGTCACGAGAGTGTTCGCCGCGCTCGAAGTAGGTAACCGGGACGACGCAGCCATGCTGGCATTGCATCTCGCAGACAGTCGCAGCAATCCTGCTGGCATCACCTCGTCGCTGCTCGCAACATCCCCCGTCTGGATAACGCGCAACGAGCGATGGGCATGGCGCGCCATAGGCAACTTCGCAGCGAGCCATCTGCAGAGTCGGCTGGCAGTGCAAGCCTTCTCGCGGGCCGGCGCGGTAGGCGGAGAGGATGCGGGACGCTGCTATGCAGCAGCCGCTCTGCATTCCCTCGACTTCGACCGCGAAGCCGCGGCCTCATTCACGACCCTCGCTGAGGAGAATGGCGCCGCGACCCCGGTAGTTGCATCCCTAAGGGCCGTCCTGTCGCACCCCGAAGGCGATGCGGGCCCCATCGCAATGCCGGCCGAGCTTGAGGCCGACACGGCTGAAGTTCGCGGGTCTGCGATCGCCCAAGGTTTCCTATACCTGCAGGCAAAGCGTCGGGGAGACATTGAGGCTGCACTCAGGCACTCCCAACTTATGCTCGAGGCCGACCCCACAGACACTGCGGCAATGCTGGGCCGAGCGGATGCGCTCGCCTGGTCAGCGGCTATGGGTAGTACCGGAGCTCGTCTGTTGAGTGACGCGGTCGCGCTGCTCGAGGGCGCACTGCGGCAGCGACAGTCGTGGTCGGGTCCGACCGCAGAGATCACTGTTGCCTTGGCTCGCGCACACCTTGAGTCGGGAGACTTCGACAGGATGCTGCAAACCTGTCTTCCCGCTCCCGCTGGCACTGCGACGGCTGAGGATGCCGAGACTCGTGAAGTGCGGCACCTCGCGGTTCACGCGGCCGTGCTGCTCAACAGACTCGATGTGGTCGAGACGCTCACGCAATCGCAGCCCACCTCAACCGAATCCCAGCTGGCGCGGTACCGGCTCGGAATTCTCGATCTCACGGGTCCAGAGCTGGAGGCACTACTCACAGCGGAGTTCAACGAGGCGGTGCAGCGCGATGACTACGCTCGGATGGCACACCTTGCGCTCGATCTTGCTGAGAGAGGCGTGGACGTGCTGGCGTTCGTCAGGCCCTGCGTCGAGCGTTCGATAATCCCTCCAACCACTCTTGCACTCGGAGAAGCTCTACTCGGTTTGCACCGTGACTTCGATGCCGGGCTGCCAGGCTTGCGCGCCTTAGCCCGATCTGACAGGCAGTCAGCTGAGATCCTCGTGCGCCACCTGCAGAACCGTGGTCGGCACCGGGAGGCCGCAGACGCGTGCGAGGCCATTCTGGCGCAAGGTGATGACGCATTATTCGCGATCCTACGCGCAAACGCCCTAATAGACGCCCAAGATCCTGACGCAGAGATCGAAGCGCTTGAGGCCGCGGGCAGATACGGAGGGTTTCCCATCGAACGAGCCCGGCTCCTTACTTTCGCCGCCGGTGAAGCCGCCGATCGCAATGACTGGAATGGCGCGGAGCGGAGACTCACCGAAGTGCTCGATCTTCTCGTGGCTCCCAAGGCGAGCTCGGTCTGGAACTTGGTCAAGACCCAGCTTCGGCTCGGGCATCCTGAGCGAGCCCTTCAGACGTTCGACCGTTATCGACCAGAGGTTCGCGACGACTCAGATGCCAGGCTGTGGCTCCAGGCGACCGTCGCCGAGCCCTGGGACGCCAGCCGTGCGTCGGAAGCGCTCACGCTGTCCTCACGGGTGCACGATCCGCAGCTCTCCGCGGCGCTCCTGCACCAAATCATCATGACGACCCACGGAGTCGGCGAGGACGGCGAGGATCATGACCCATCGCTCGCAGCGATCGAGGACCGCAGACTGCTTGCGCAACGCGCTGTCCCCGGTGAATTACACAGACAAGCATTCGAGGCTCTGGCGGCACTGGTCGAGCGTCACGGGGAGCAAGTGGGCGTACGGATGCTCCAGGGGGAGCCCGAGGACCTAATTGAACAGATGACGTCAATGCTCAAGGCCGGAGCAGAACGGGATCGAATCCTGCTCGATCTGATGAAGCAAGTCCGTGACGCTGCTCTACCGATGGGCGTCGTTGCGAACGTCTCAGGCAATGGGTACGCGACTCTGCTTGTGCAGCGTGCCCTTGGGCCGTTAGTGACGGCCTCGGCGGATGACGACGAATATGGACTCGAGCTCTCCCGTGCCTCCGCAGCTCTAGATCGGCACGTGGTCGTCGACGCTTCCTCGCTTCTCACCGTCAGTGGTCTCGAAGACACTGAACTGTTGGGCCACTTCACTCGCGTCGTGGTCGCCGCTGCCACACTGCGAGATATCCACCGGGCCGTGCACGACATCCGTTCTTTGGCCGGCAGCCCCGGCCGGATGGGATGGGACCCAAACGAGGGCAGAATACGCATTTCTGAGACGTCTACCGAAGAGTTCGTCCGGCAGCTCACCCGAGCAGTAGCACTGGATGCATACGCGACCACCCTGCCCGTTGGCACTCCTGTCGAGTCGGAGCTTCGAGACCGTCTCGATGACGACGGTGAGTTCGCTGCCTGGCTCGACCCGGTACAGCTAGCCAAAGAAGGAGGCTACTCGCTGTGGAGCGACGACCTTGGGTTGCGCCGGATTGCGTCTGCTCTTGAGGTCGACTCCTTCGGGACCGCGGCCTTGATAGACGCTCTCCGCGAACGGGAGATCACACGGGTGAACGCGGACCAGATCGAGGCCGTGCTGAGCCGGTCTGCAGAGGTCGTGCGAAGGTTGGGCCAGGACTGCCTGGTCGATCTCCCGCTGGGTCCGCATGACCTATGGCTCCTTGGCGAGCAGGACGAGTGGCGTCCTTCTGCCGGAGCGGTCGCTCTTTCGCGCGCATCGTGGTGGGTCTGGCAGAACCAAGCTTCTGCAAATCCATTCCATCAGCTGACCGAGGTTCTGGCCGCTGTAGCGGAGCTCCGGGCCGATTCGTTGCCCGCCTGGCAGATGTCAGCTCTGATGGGCGGAGGCCGAGCCTTCGTGCCGGATCACGCTTCTCGTGGTCTCTGTGAACTAGCGCTTCTCGCTCGGGGCCCAGGCAGTTCCGACAGGGACATCGTCGAAGGCTTGATGCGCGCGCGTCTGATCGCCAACGAGCTCGATATTTTGGATCCCGTCGACGAGATCTCCGCAGCTGCCGCCCACCTTGCCGATGGCGGACTTGTCGATGATCCTGAGGATCTCGCACGCCGAGTACTTGCTCAAATCGAATCCGACACCGAAGACTGATGCACCAGCCCAACTCAGCCCTTCGGGAGCTTGGCATAGGTCGCCCTCGTAGGACGGGATCGTGAACGGCTCGCGCATGAGGTGTGTCTGCGGTCGGCGAGCTCGGGAGTCCCACGGGGCCAGCCTGCAATCGACCTCCACCCAGGACGAACCACGTCGCAGCAGCGAGCGCTCGCAGGCAGCGTCGGGGCCGCCGACCTCGCTGTACCCGGCCATCATCTTGGCTACAGTCGGCTGATCGGTGGTTGTCCTCCGAGTGCGCTGTGAGGGCGTTCGGTGTTGTAGTGCTGAAGCCAGGGCAGGCGGTGGGCTCACCTTTGCCCACGAGTCAGGGTGAGCGACGCTAGTTGCTAGCTCACAGCCGTCCGTGTGTGCTGCCTGACTCGGGTCAGTGGCTCAGGACTGTCAACCTGGAAGCGCAGCGACACATCACGCGGGTTGTAGGCGATCTCTGACAGGAGGATGGGTTGCTCCTGCCTCGTCGAGATCACCTTCTCCACCAGCAGCACCGGGTCGTTCGTGACTCGGCCGAGGAGTTCGGCTTGGTGCGCCGTGGCATAGCCGACTCGGAGCTCGCCAGCCGAGCCCCCCAGCTGCACTCCGTAGCGGTTGGCCAGAAGGTCGAAAGTCGAGACATCGTCCCTCACATGTGCGAGGAATCCCGGCACTAGCTCCGCCACATAGCGAGTGGTGTCGATCGCAAGCGGACGCTCGCCGTCGAGCATGAGCCTTTCGAGTCCATAGAGGGGGGAACCTCGACGTACGCCAAGCAGACGTGCGAGTCGATCACTAGCCTTCTCTTCCCAGCTCCGTAGCACCCGACGCTTGGGCCCGACTCGGAAGCGCTCCCCCTGACCGAAGCCTGCAAGGGATATCAGGGAGGGCGAGGTGAAGACGCTCGATCGGACGTAGGTACCTTTGCCGGGGACCTTCTCTAGCAGCCCTTCCGACGTCAGTTCCGCGACCGCGCGTCTCACGGTGATCCGTGAGACACCGTAAAGCTCGCACAACGCGGGTTCGGGCGGAATCACGTCGCCATTGTCATATTCGCCCTCGTCGATGGCCCGGCGGAGCGCGTCACGCACGACTTTGAACAGCGGTGTCTGACGATTGGCAGGCTCAGTCTCCGGCGCGCTATTGGCCACCCCATCCTCCTTCAGAGCTCAACTCTCACGCCGAGGCTAGCGCGCGTTGCGCTGATGCTAGCGCGCGCCGACCCCGGCGGTGATGGCGGCAATCTGTTCCGCGCTTACGGCGACGGGGTGGCCGAAGGCGCCTTCGAACCGGCAGGCGGCGGCGCCGGACCTCACCCCCTCAGCCATCGCCGCCGCCACCGATGCCCCGAGCGTCCAGTGGTGGAGGAAGCCAGTGATGAAGGAGTCGCCGGCGCCCAATGCGTCCACTACCAAGGTCGGGACGATCGCCTCATGGTGCTCCTCCGCTGTGGTGTACGCGTACGCCCCCGCGCGGCCTGCGGTGACGAGCGCCACCTGTGGGCCATGCGCCAGGACGCGGCGTCCGAGTGCCCGACGCTCCTTGTCGCCGAGGTGGGCACCGGAGAAGCACGCGACTGAGATGTGCGGTAGCAGGGTCTGGATGGCGCTCATCTCGGGCGCTTCCGAGAAGTCGTAGCTCACAGGCGCAAGCCCGGCGAGGCGGGGCAGAAGGTGGTCGATTCCCGAGTAGATGGATGTGTGGATCAATCGTGAGGCCGAGAGCCGCTGTTCGTCTTCGGGCGTCAGGCGCAGCGAGAGCGAGCGCTGGACGCCGCCGCGGTTCGAGCCGACGAAGATGCGGTCCCCGTCGGGAGCCACGTCAACCAGCGCCTGCCCGGACGGCCCATGAGCCCGGCGGATCCCCTCGGCGTCGATGTCCAGTTCGCGAAGGGTAGCGACGATGTGGTCGCCGAACTCGTCGTCGCCAACGATGCCGGTGAAGCTGGCGGGGGCTTTGTGGATCAGGGCGGCGTAGGCGGCGACGTTGTACGCGTTGCCGCCTGGATAGGCGCGCCGACGGTCCCGAAACACGTCGACGACGTTGTCGCCGATGCAAGCGATTGGGCGAGGTGTGTCCATGGCTTACCCCTTCACACTGCCAGCGGTGATACCGGCGATCAGGAAGCGTTGCCCCAGGAGGAACACGACGACGACGGGCACCGCCGCGATGGTGAGGCCGGCCAGCAGGACGCCCCAGTCGGTCGCCAAGGCGTCACGGAAGGCCATGAGGCCGGCCGGGATGGTTCGCAGGTTGTCGCTGTCGACGAAGATCAGCGCGAAGAGGAACTCGTTCCACGTGTAGTAGATCGTGAGGATGGCGGCTGTAGCGAGGACGCCCGCACTGACGGGCCAATAGACGTTGAGGAAGGTCCGAAGCGAGCCGCAGCCGTCGAGACGGCTGGCCTCTTCGAGTTCTCGGGGCACCTCCAGGAACACCGCGCGTATGAGCAGGATGGCCATCGGGAGTCGATAGGCGACGTAGGGCAGGATCATCGCGGTGTAGGTATCGAGGAGACCGAAACGACCCAGCAGATCGTAGAGGGGGACGATGCTGACCTGGGGTGAGATCACCAGCGCGCCCATCACGATCAGCATCGTCAGCCGCGCCGCCCAGTTCCGCAGGCGCACCAGGGAGTAGGCAGCGAGGGCCGCTACGGCCAAGACGGCGGCAGTGGTGATGGCCGTGACGAAGAGGCTGTTCACGAAGTACTGCGAGACGCCCATTTCCCAGGCCTTCGAGTAGTTGTCGAAGCGCCAGGTGCTGGGCAGGCTCCATGGTTGTCCATAGACCTCGAGGGTGGGCTTGAACGAACTGACGATCATCCACAGCAGCGGGAACGCGAGGATGAGCGCATACGCCGTCAGGACAAGTCGTCCCGGGAGCAGCCGGACGCCGGCGACATACGGAAGTCGCATGTTGCTCACTCCTTACCGGTGCGGAACAACGTCGCCTGCGCGACGGACAGCACCAAGGTGATGACGAAGATGAGCGTGGCCAGCGCGGAGGCGTAGCCCATCTCATTCTGGAAGAATCCGACCCGGTACATGTACGTGGCGAGTACCTGGCTCGCGTTGCCGGGCCCGCCGCCGGTGAGGATGTAGGGCTCGGCAAATACCGTGAACGCTCCGCTCACGGTCAGCACCATGACCACGAAGATCATCTCGCGGGTTTGCGGCAAGGTGATGCTCACGTATTGACGCAGCAGTTTCGCGCCGTCGAGCGCGGCCGCCTCGTACAGCTCTGTTGGGATGTTCTGCATTGACACGATGAACAGCAGCATTGTGTAGCCGATGCTCTGCCACTGGGAGACGCTGATCACCGCGAAGATGGCCGTTGTGGTGTCGCCCAACCATGGGTGCGCCAATTGTCCAAGCCCGACCGCTTGGAGCAGACCGTTGAGCAGACCGTCGGAGGCGTCGAAGATGAACGTGAACAGAATCGCAACCACGGTCATCGACAGCAACACGGGAAGAAAGAAGAAGGACCGGGCAGCAACGGCGAGTCGTGACGGGAGCACGACCAGCACAGTGGCGGCAAGGATGTGCGCGATGAACACTTGGAACAGCACCGACACCAGGGCGTACAGGACGTTGTTCGTCAACGCCGTCCAGACGATCGGGTCGGCGACCAGCTGTCGATAGTTGTCGAGGCCGACGAAGGTCTTCTCGGCGCTGCCCAAGGTGAACTCGCTGAAGCTGAAGCCGACGTTTGCGGCCAGCGGATAGAGGATGAAGACACCCAGGAAGATGAGCGCGGGCAACAGGAACAGGTAGTCGAGCACACGTTCGCCTGCACTTCGCATGTCGTCTCCTTTCGCCTGAGGGGCGGACGCGATCAGCGGGCGCCGTCGCGGGGGCGGCCCGGTCGGGCCCGGGGACCCGACCGGGCCCGAGAGGCTCAGCCGCGAACCTTCTTGGCGGTCGCCTGAACCGCCTGCATGACATCGGT
>Ga0208823_1002376_pt1 | contig 14211 bp, 8 predicted proteins | sample AD_UKC075_MetaG_FD_184440 | JGI IMG/M metagenome (GOLD analysis project Ga0208823, IMG submission 184440) | Active sludge microbial communities of municipal wastewater-treating anaerobic digesters from USA - AD_UKC075_MetaG (SPAdes) (version 2) | ecosystem: Engineered > Bioreactor > Anaerobic >... | reverse complement strand
GGTCTCTATGAGGTGACCGATGCGGATGTTGGGAAGATTAGATCATTAGCGATCATCTGTATAATGCGTGTACTTAACGAAAAACCATTCATATCAATGATCAAAGAGCAGGAAATAGATGATTGGTTTGAGCAAGCCATGTTGTCAGGGCCTTTATTGGGGGATGATGCGCAACCTTAGGCCTTCCAACAAGGATAATGAGGAACAGTAATGAGGTGATTGATGTTTACTTTACGGAAGAACTTGCAAATGCAGCGGTAAATTCCCTTTAGAAGAAGAATAAACCATCAAAATATGGCTAACCTTAAGGTCTTTTCCAAGCCCACTACTAATTTTTATTTTTTATTATTCTCCACTGCCAGCTATATTTGAAAACCGCTATGGGCTCTCCGCTTTTTTAAGGTCCGACTGCACCAACTCATCCGCGATCATTTCCGCTTGCTTAATGACGGTTTCTGTGGCCAACTCTTGCATGTCTGGAGGATAACCATACTTCCGCAAAGTTCTCTTCACTACCACTCTTAGCTTGGCTCTTGCGCTCTCTTTTATGGTCCAATCAATGGAGGCATTCTTTTTTACTTGTTCATAGAGAACAACAGCCAGTTCGCGTAAGGTTTCTTTTCCCATCAATTCTCTGGCACTCTCGTTATCGGCTATAGCTGTATAGAAGGCATATTCATAATCGGTTAATCCCATTTCTTCCGGTATCTTATCCATTTCCTTGATTTTTTTAGCAAGCTCGATCAATTCTTCGATAACCTCTGCGGCAGTAATTATCTTATTTTGATACCTTTTGATGGAATTCTCGAGCATTTCTGTTAGCGTCCTGCTCTGAACCAAATTTGTTTTACTCCTTGCTTTTATTTCATCGTTGAGAAGCTTTTTTAACGTCTCCAGGGCTATGTTTTTGTGCTGCATATTCTTCACTTCCATGAGGAATTCTTCCGAAAGTATGGAGATGTCGGGCTTTTTTATACCGGCGGCATCAAATATATCTACTACCGGCTCTGTAACAAGCGCTTGGTCAATGACCTGCTTGACCACGGTTTCTAGATCTTCACCGTCCCTGCGTACATCAGCCCTCTCAAACTTTAATAGCCGGTTCTTCACGGCTTGATAGAATGCTACTTCATCTTTGACGGCCATAGCTTCTTCATGAGGAATAGCTATGGAAAACGCCTTAGATAGCGCCGTAACCTGGTCGATAAACCGCTTTTTGCCATCCTCAAGACCGAGGATATGCTCTTCCGCCGCAAGGATGATAGAAAGCTTCTTAGAGGTATCCGCAGTAAAATAGCTCTTATAGTCAAAGCCGTGGAACATTTGAGAGATGACCTCCAGCTTTTCTTTCATAACTGCAACGGCCTCTTCCTGAAGGACGACGGGGTCTCCCCTTCCGCCGCTCTCTGAATAGAAGGCCAAGGCCTCTTTCAAGTCTGCCGCAACGCCCAGGTAGTCTACAATAAGTCCTCCGGGTTTGTCTTTATAGACGCGGTTTACCCTTGCAATGGCCTGCATGAGGGTGTGGCCTTTCATTGGTTTGTCAAGGTACATCGTATGAAGGCAGGGAACATCAAATCCTGTAAGCCACATATCGCAAACGATTACAAGCTTAAGATCGTCTTTGGGGTCTTTCATGCGCTCCGCCAGCGCTCGTCTTTGTTCTTTTGTCGTATGATGTTTGGCTATGTCAGGTCCGTCTGAAGATGATGACGTAATAACTACCTTGATCGCGCCCTTTTTGATGTCGTCATCATGCCATTCGGTCCTTAACCTTATGATCTCATCGTAAAGATCTGCAGCTATGCGTCTTGATGCTGTAACGATCATGCCCTTGCCCTCAAAGACTTTCTGACGCTCCTCAAAATGGCCCACTATATCTTTTGCGATCTGTCTTAAGCGTTCTCTACTTCCGATCAAGGCCTCAAGCTGCGTCCATTTGGCTTTCTGAGTGTCCGACAAGTCCTCGAGCGCCAAGTCTTCGTCAAGCTCCTTGATCAGCTTCTTGCCTTCTTCACTTAATCCAATTTTCGCTAATCTACTTTCATAGTAGATTTTGACTGTTGCGCCATCTTCTTGAGCCTGGGCTATATCGTAGATATCGACATAGTCGCCGAAGACTGCCGGTGTGTTGCGGTCTTCCTTTTCAATGGGCGTGCCAGTAAACCCCATGTAGGTTGCGTTTGGCAGGGCGTCGCGCAGATATTTTGCCAAACCATATACAACTTTGTTGCCGATAACTTTGCCCTGTTCGTCTTTCTCGTCTATAGTTCTTGCCTTAAAACCGTATTGCGTCCTATGTGCTTCGTCGACGAAGACGACGATATTTCGCCTGTCTGAAAGCATGGGATAGACGTTTCCTTCTTCGGGCCAGAACTTTTGCATAGTCGTAAAGACTACTCCGCCCGATGTAACGCGCAAAAGCTGTTTTAAGTCATCCCTGCTTTGAGCTTGGACCGGATCTTGCCTAAGAAGCTGTTTGCAAGCTACGAAGGTATCATATAGCTGATCGTCAAGGTCGTTTCTGTCGGTAATTACAACTATTGTCGGGTTATTTAGCTTAAGAATAAGTTTGCCCGCCAAAAAGGCCATAGTGAGAGATTTGCCGCTGCCCTGCGTATGCCAGATGACGCCGCCCTTTCTGTCCCCGCCTTCGGATGCTGCCCTCATTACGCTTTCCACAGCTTTGTTTACAGCGAAGTATTGGTGGTAAAAAGCAAGCTTCTTCACGGTTTTTATGGTTGTAAGACCGGTTTCCTTATCCTCGGTTTTTGTTTTATCGAAAACAATGAAGAAACGCGTTATATCAAGCAATGTGGGGATATTCAACATACCTTTGACGAGCGTTTCTATTTGACTGATCAGATGCGAAGCATCAGTCTTGCCGTCAATTGATTTCCACGCCATAAAGTGGCTGAAGCCTGATGAAATCGTGCCGGCTTTGGCCTCCAGGCCGTCAGAGATGACTATAAATGCGTTGTACATAAACAGGCTCGGTATCATCTGTTTGTAGGTTTGAATTTGATTAAAAGCAGACTTTAACGTCGCATTCTCGTCAGCTGGGTTTTTAAGCTCGATTACGATTAAGGGCAGACCGTTAACAAAGACGATCGCATCAGGCCGCTTGTTGATGTTGTTTTCAATAACTGTAAACTGATTAACGACAAGAAAGTCGTTATTTTCCGGGTTGTTAAAGTCTATCAGCCACACCAGGTCGCCTCTTTCGATGCCGTCCTTGTTGTAGCTAACCTTCACCCCTTCCGTGAGCATCCTGTGAAAGGCTTCATTGTTGGCGATAAGGTCGGGCGCACTGAACTGTTGAAGCTGTCTGACGGCATCTTTTCTTGCCTCTGTCGGTATATGAGGGTTTATCCGCTCGATGGCCTTTAGCAGTCGGCCAAATAAAATTACATCTCCAAAGGTTGCTCTTTCCGGTTTACTACCGTCAGGAGCGATGTCCGGACCGTCGATGTACTGATAGCCTTGAGATATCAGTAACTCTATGACAAGATCCTCGATGGCGGATTCTGTTATGCGCGACATGACGCCACCCCCTCTTCCTCATATTTCACCCTTACTTCGCCGCTCATCAGTTTAGGAAGCAATGTATCGCGGAGTTTTTCAAGGGTGTGGATTTGTTGTTGATTAAAAGAGATTTTAGAGAAAAGTTCTTTTACTATAGAGTTAAACTTTAGCAATGTTTCACTGTCTGGATTTGGTATCATTATTTGTTTCACACCATCGTTGTTTATATCTGGTTGAACACTCCCACTAACAAAACTATCTTTTATTTCTTGAAACTCCGAACTCATAACATAGCACCAGATATAATAATGACTCAATTCTGTTGTCTTTAATCCTGTAAATCCGGTTGATAAGACTAACTTATTTAGGCTTTGAGAATAATCATCAAACATCAATAATTTTCGTACCCCACCTTTTTTTGCAAACCAAACTGAATAAACAACGGGTTCCATATTTGCTCTTGATGGCCTATTCTCAAAAGTTATGGGTATCCCCTCTTTAACATTAGTATTGTCTACATCACTTGTTTCCAAATAAATTTTTTCCCCTTCAAAACGATTTATTCCACTTTTTATAATAGTAGCTAAACTACTATCACCTAGCGATACTTCCTCCCAGTCATCCTTAGCCTCCTCAATGAACCACTGGCGAAAGAGCGCTTCTGCCATAGCTTCAAGCGTCTTGTTTTCTCGCTGGAGCAAGTCTATTTTGTCATCGAGGCTAGAAAGGACAGAGGCAATGGCGCGCTGCTCGGGAAGAGGAGGAAATAAAAATACTAATGATTTGAGTACGGAACCAGCTAATTCTCCAAAGGTTGTTCCTGTTGCTTGAGACTTTAAATATTCAATATTATTTTTCAGTAAATAAAAGAGAAAAATGTTATCAATGTTATTTAAAGGGACCAAGCTCCTAAAACCTTGGTTGGTTGTGATTTCATTTTCAGCAATTGCCAAATACCCAACGGGCGCTCTGGAAGTTAACAAAATTGTTCCTGGCGGCAAAAGTTTAGCGCTAGAATTTACAAGACCCTTTTCAGAAATGTTTCTTTCTCCTTTTGATATATACCTACCATTAAAATTTGATAGGTCTTTTGGTGTAATCCAAGGTATGTCTCCATTCCAATATTCGTCAACATCTGTCTTAGGGGTACCTCCACCTACAATTTTTGCTACCTCTTCTAACTTACACTCTTTCCACCCATTCGGCACTTTATTACTCATCCATCTTCACCTTCTTCAGGTTTTCGGCGATGAGTGCGTTAAGCCTTGCTTCTTCTTTAAGCTGCTCTTCCCACTCGGCTTTAAGCTTTGTAAATCGCTCCTTAAAGTCAAAGTCGTCTTCCTCTTCAGGCAAACCTACGTAACGACCAGGTGTGAGCACATAATCAAGCTGCCTCACTTCTTCTATTGTTGCGGATTTGCAAAACCCTTTTACGTCCTCATAATGACCGTTTGGATTACGCCAGTTGTGGTAGGTATTGGCAATCTTTTCTATGTCCTCTCGCGACAGTGCACGCGTCCTGCGATTGATGAGGTATCCCATATCCCTTGCGTCTATGAAGAGGATCTCATCGGTTCTGCTTCTGTATTTTCCGTTGGCCTTATTTCTGCTCAAAAACCAAAGGCAGGCCGGAATTTGCGTGTTCAAGAAAAGCTTGGACGGTAAGTTTACTATGCAGTCAACGAGGCGATCCTCTATAATTGCTTTTCTGATCTCACCCTCACCCGAACTTTTTGACGTAAGCGACCCTTTAGCCATGACAAACCCAGCCACTCCTGTTGGCGCAAGGTGATAGATGAAGTGTTGAATCCAGGCGTAATTCGCATTTCCAACGGGCGGCACACCGTATTTCCATCGGGCGTCGTTACGGAGCAGTTCCCCTCCCCAATCGCTGTCGTTAAAGGGCGGATTAGCGAGGATGTAATCAGCCTTTAGGTCTTTATGAGCATCATTTAAAAATGAACCCTCGTTATTCCACAGCACTTGAGAACTGTCGATGCCCCTTATAGCCAGGTTCATCTTGCAAAGCCGCCACGTGGTAAGGTTGCTTTCTTGTCCGTAGATGGATATGTCGTTCATTCGTCCTTGATGCTCGGTTACGAACTTTTCGGAGTGGACAAACATCCCGCCCGAGCCGCAGCATGGGTCAAACACCCTGCCGTTATACGGCTCAAGCATCTCAACCAATAGTTCGACGACGCTTCGCGGCGTATAGAATTGCCCTCCCTTTTTCCCTTCGGCAAGGGCAAACTCTCCTAAGAAATACTCAAACACATGGCCTAAGACATCGCCACTTCTCGATTTGGCTTCTTTAAGGGAAGTTTTGCTAAAAAGATCTATCAGCCCGCCGAGACTTGTTGGGTCTAGGTTGCCCCGGGCGTATACCTTGGGCAAGACCCCTTTAAGAGAGGGATTTTCTTTTTCGATCGCATCCATTGCATTATCTACAATTTTGCCTATCTCTGGCTGTTTTGCCATTGATTGAAGGTAAGACCATCTAGCTTCCGCTGGGACGAAAAAGACGTTTTCTGCCTTATATTCATCTCTGTCTTCCGGGTCGGCTCCTTCGTATTCCCCTTCGCCTGATTTAAGTTTCACGTACAACTCTTCGAAGGCCTCTGATATGTACCGTAAAAACATAAGGCCTAAGACTATGTGTTTGTATTCTGCAGCGTCAATGTTCTTACGGAGCTTGTCGGCAGCCTTCCAAAGCTGCTTCTCCAAAGACTCATCTTGTTTGTTATTGACCTGCTTTTTTGCCACTTGCACCAACTCCACTTTTTCTAAATATCCAAGGCCCCCATTTTTGTCCTTGGCCACGCTTGTGCTACCCCATATGGTTTATTATATACAAAATGGTATCTATTACCGTCTGGATCCAGTCTATGATGGGCATCTATCCCTACCATTTCATCTTCATTGCAGAAGTAACAATATCTTCTTCTTACAAAAGGCGGCAGCAATTACCTACGCTTTAACAGAACCATCGGCTCGTTGTCCTTGAATAAATCCTGACTCAATATTTACAGTTGTTGTAGTTTTATATAGTGTGTTGATAGTCGCGTCATATGAAGTCTTTTTGGCATGGGAAGAGCTTTTTTGCCTTGAATCTATAGCAATCAGTCGTGCGCTTTAGTTTACTTTTGTGTGGGTGCTAACTATGCAAGAGCAAATAAGAGTAAACCTGTAGATGCTGTAAACGAAGATAAAGGCTATACAGATCAGCCATTTTTGTCGAGGGGAAAATAATTTCCAGAAAGTGTTTTGTTAATACAATACATCACATAACTTGCAATCTAATCTTTATAGCCTTTTCATTGAAGCGTTTTAATATGTGTTTGTCCTTTGCTGGAATGCTCAAAGTTTTTCTTTCATCATCAGTGCCACGCACTCAACGTGGCTCGATTGTTCCAGATTGATGTCAAGATTTTGCGGTCGTTCGCGGGAATTTATCAAATGGTGTTTTTACTCTCAAAAATGCCACTTTTTAAGCTCGTTCGTATGCGGAAACAGGTCAAAGAGCCTGCTCTTACTTATTATATGCAAATACACAGATTTTCCGTCTGCTTCAAAACTTCTCTCTGAGGGAACAAGTCCGAAAAGCCATAGTCTCAACCTATCATCCACCTAAAGCTATATACGGTACGATCACATCATAGAATTTCTTTGACCAATCAGCATGAAATTTCGCCATCTGAGGCCAGTCTTCTTCATTTTCAATGCTCACGTTATCAATCTGTATAAATACCTTTGACGACTTAATATCGTCTCCACGGTTCCACTGAAGCTCAGTTCCGAGTTTTGTTTCAATCTCATCCTTATGCTGATACAGCGCATCGAAAGCAGCCTTATTCTCTGATTTCTCAGCTCTACCAAACATCACTTCAGTACGAGCAGAATCAAAATTTGCAACACAGCGGAGGTAAAAACCGCCTATTTCAAAGAAGCCATTTATCCAATTGTCTGTGCTCGGATTAACATTACTGAATGAGCCGGGATTACCGTGCGCCTTATGTGTTTGTACTAAGGCATATGTCCAGTACCGTTTTCTGATTTCAAACCGAGTCCCTGATTACTCTCCGCTTAAACTGAGATGCTCTCCTGCCATAGAAAGTGCTAATGTGATTCTGTCAAAGTGATCGATGATCCAATCAAATATCTTCGGCTGCTCTGCAGGATTGAAGTCATCTGCCTCTTCTTCGACAACAATTGACCTTGTCGTTCCTGTAGGCTTCGAATATTCCCAATTCAAACTCTCGCCAAATGCAGCTTCAATCTGGTCTTTTAATTCTTTTAAGCGGTTATAGGTATCCATATTATAGGTATAGATGCCCATCTTAATCCACTTGCCATAGGGAATAGAAAAGAACAGGTGGTATCCATTCGCGCCGATATGAACATCATAGTATGTGCGTCCGGAAGCTTTCTGTTTTGCTATATCAGCTGATCTGCCATGCTCATCCGCGTACTTTACAAATGCTGTCCAGAACTGAAATTTCTGATCATATAAGGTGTCTTCCGCGCTATCCTCGTTTTCAGGCGTGACCTCAGATACTTCCTCCAGCTCCTCCGGGATTTCGCGCCCGTCCTTGACAAAGGAAATGCCGATCAGCTTTTCCAACTGTTCGTCGTTGAATTGCAGGTCCCATCGTTCCTGCATGAAAGCCAGGAGTTTTTCTGTTCTCCTGTATATCTCAAAAGCAGTCCAATCCTGCAGCTTGGACACTTCTATCTCCGAGTGAGAGCCGTTTTCATACCCGCGACGCCCCGTGGTCTTAGAATGCTTCTTATCTTCAAAGCTGTCATTCTGCAAGGCCGAGTTTACACTCTGCGACAACGGTAGAAGATTTCCAAGCGCTCCTGAAAGCATCTTGATCTCAGAGTCGTTAAACTGTCGGAACATATTACGCCAATAGTAATTTGTCGGTGTCTGCGGAAGAATATGTTCAATAGAAACTTTGTCCTTCTCCGACTTCGTAAACATCGACCACGTGCAAAAACGATCTATGTTGTTTTTCTCAGCAAGTTTAGCTTCATACTCATAGAAGAAGTATCTCAGGCTATTCCAATCATAATATCCGTTTCCTGTAGAGAAGTATTTCTCGATTCTGGTAACGAAGTTCTGCGTGGCAAAATCGATATCGTTCGTAGTTCTGTCATAAATTTCCTTGCAGAGCTCATCAACATCTTTCTCTTTCATATACACCTGACGCGCAGCACGATAATAATCACTGCTGCCGTAGGACGCATTGAAATTACCTAAGCGGAATGCTACAAAGATAAAGCGCTCTATGGCTTCAAAGATTTTTACTCTGCTGTTCGTAGAAATATCCCTTCGACTGATGATCGCAGTGACCAGCGGTCTGAAATACCCAATCCCTATGCGATTGAGTCTATCCACACGCTTTTGCTCTTCCCGTGTTAGATTCGTGCTTTCAAACGGGAAATAAGTATCATACCAGTATTTAGCCATGTCCTTCAGACTATTAACGTAGTCCTCGATCTCCTTGGGCTGAAGTTTAGAGACTTCTATCGTCTCTGGCTCTTCCGTTTCTATCGAATCAGCGTCCTCGACATCAGCAACATCATCAATTATGACTGCCTCGGCCTCAGTCTCCACCAGAAACGGCCTCTTTTCAAATATTCCCTTTGGTGAGAACTTGCTTAATAAAAACTTGATATAGTCATCGCCGTGCTCACGTGAATATCTGAAATAGATAATCCAGTGTGCACGCAGAAAATCATCATCAGAAAGAGGCACGCTCTTATTTCTTCCCAACTGATAATAAACCTCTTTCCAAGCATCATTTATTTTCTTGCGAAGGGCAGATTTGTCCTTCTCATCAAATACATCATCGTCATAAAGCGTCGTTAGATAGATCAGCCTATTCTTCAATAATTCGAGATTAGTAAGTTTCTTACCTCTGTTATTCATGGTTTCAAAAGCCACAAATACATTGTAATAATCATCAATCTCATACAGGTTGAACATCAATCGCTGAGTAAGCTTTTTATACAAAGTATTTATAGCATCAAGGCCGTCTGCGCCGGATTCCTCATACAGCTTCCTGATATTCTCAGCAAAAAAGTTTTTCGCAAACTTCAGGTTTTTCGTATAGTACGTTTCATTTACCGTGCCAGAATATGGTTCCTCAAAGACCTTATACCTCATATATTCTGCGCTGGGATTATCGGCTTCATAGCCGAAAAGATATGTCGTCACCACACCATTCGGTGGCCTTTTTCTGCATATATATTTCGAAACAATCTCCTCGACAGTCTCATAGCCAAGCGTTATCTCCCTATCTGACTTATCCCTGTTTTCGTCCAAGCCACGCACAAACTTCACGATTTCATTCAAGAGAATAACAAACGTGGTTATGCGCTGCTGCCCGTCAACTATATGGCAAGGCTTGTAACCATTCTCAACAAGCCAAAGATCCTCACCCCAGCTTACTGTCTCCTGGCTATTCAAAGGCTTAAGTGACAGGAGTCCTGTATAGTGGAAGCGATCAGGCTGCAAATTTACAAGGTCATCCCAGAAGTCGACCAGTTGCTGTTGCAGCCAAGCATAGCCTCGCTGATAGTCCGGTATACGGAATAGTCTATTCTGAAAAAGCAGCGATAATGGGTGTAGCTCGTTTGCCATTGCAAAGCCTCCTTATGATTTCTATTACATTAAAAATTCTACATTAGAAATTCTTATTAATTCTTGCGGAAGACAATGATATGCTCCATTGTCATCGTAGATCCAGTGGCTCCGCTAACATTGGTAGGTGAATTCTGTGACGGCATCACCTTGTTAGGAATGTTGCGATCAACAGTAAATATCGGTGTAAGCCCGTATTGAGCTGCCAATTCAGTTATAATTGCATCGGTTTTGAGGGGTTCGTTTTTAACTGTTCGGTTTCCCACCACCCAAAACTGATAACCTCCGGATCGAGTCTTGTCGGCAACATTTTTTAGCGCTGCATCGAGGTCGGCATAAAAGCTATAAACATCCCCAGCGCGTTCAACATCTATATCTTTTATTCGTTCCAGCGATTCGCGTAAGGATACATGTTAGACATTTTTGTCGAGGGGGAAATAATTTCCAGAAAGTGTTTTGCTCCAATACATCACATAACTTGCAATCTAATCTTTATAGCCTTTTCATTGCAGCGCTTTGACAGAGTTTGTCCTTTGCTGGAATGCTCAAAGTTTTTCTTTCATCAGCAGTGCCACGCACTCAACGTGTGTGGTTTGTGGAAACATGTCTATAGCTTGGATGTGGTTTAGGGAATAGCCAAATGGCTGGAACCTGCTGATGTCCCGAGCCAGAGTTGATGGATCACAGCTTATGTAGACAATCCGTTCTGGCTGGAGCCTTGCTACAGCGTTTAATGCTTCCTGAGTCATACCGTTTCTTGGTGGATCAATTACTACTTTGTTTATCTTCTGTTGTAGAGAAGCAGCCGCTTCTTCAACGGGTTTGGCTAAAAACTGCACGTTGTCCACGTTGTTTAATGCAGCATTTTTACATGCCTGATGTACAGCTTCTTCTACACCTTCTGCTGCTATGACATTTTTAACTTTCTGGGCGTACAGCAAAGTAAAAGCGCCTACGCCTGAATAGCCTTCAAACACGATATCATCCGGCTGAGGCTCTAAGTAATCTAAAGCAATAGAAAAGAGCTTTTCTGCTTGCAATGGGTTTATTTGGAAGAAGGACACCGGGGTAATGTTGTAAACCTTACCCATGAGCTGTTCTTGCACGTATTGATTACCATAGTACAAATTGGCACCTTTACCGATAACTGTTTTGTTTTGAGCTGTGTTCTGGTGCAAAGCTAAACTGCTTATGCCAGCACTAAGAATCTCTTCTGCCACGTTTTCAAAATTCTTGGGAAGGTGTGTAAAGGTTACGAGCACCTGTTTTTCTCCGGTAAGCAGCGACACTCTAACTTGCAGATGCCTAAGTGTTCCATTGCTGGTGAAATAGCTTTTTAGGTCATGCTTCCTTAAAACAGTCAATACGTCTTGAGCTGTCACCCAAAGTGTTTCCCTGAGTATGGGACAAGTAGTCAAGGCGAACCATTTGTCGGATTTACTGAAGTACCCAATGTTCAAAATGTTGTTTTCTTCGCCAAAGGTAAAGTGAGCTTTTGCTCTGTAGCCATAAAGTAGGTCAGAAGGAACTACGTGTACGTTGTCCACCTTTTCCCGGGCGAGTTTCCATAGGTTTTGGCTTGCAAAATTGCTCTTCCATTGAAGTTGCTCTTGATAGGATATGTGTTGAAGCTGGCAACCGCCGCATTGAGAGAAATGTGGACACAAGGGTTCAGTTCTGTAAGGGCTCTCCTGAACCAGTTCAACCAGCTCAGCTTCCGCGTAGTTTTTCCGTTGAGACGTAACCACTGCTCTTACCACGTCACCAGGAGCCACAATGCCCTTTACAAAATATACAAGACCAGATTGCTTAGCAACGCCAAAACCTTCAACCGTGAGGTCTGTAATTTCTAAAACTTCCATTGTTTCTCTTCGGCTTCTCTCTATTTGTTTGTTAAGGTACGGGTTCACCGGTGGCTTGCTCTAAAAGATAAAACCACTCCTGTCGGTCAAGGACTATGTCCTTTGCCTCCACTGCAGATTTTACTCGATCGTAGTTGCTACTGCCTGCTATGACAACAATATTTGACGGGTGGCTAAGTAGCCATGCGTAAGCAATGTGTTCAGGTGTGACGCCGTGATTCTGAGCAACTTGTTCCAGCGCGTTCTTTAACTTAACCATGTTGGGTTCATCACTGGTGAACAGTTTTCCTCCGCCCAGGGGTGACCAAGCCATGGGGGTTATGTCGTTTTCCATCATGTATGGAATTTGCCAATCCAAAAAGGGTTGTGGATGTGCAAGAGAGATTTCTATCTGATTCACGAATAATGGTTGTTTCACGTACTTTGTGAGTAATGAGTGATGATAAGGCATGAAGTTGGATACGCCAAAAGAAAGCACCTTTCCTTCCTTGTAGAGCTCATCAAAGGCATGGCCCACTTCCAAAGGGTCCATGTATGGGTCAGGTCTGTGTATGAGCAGCAGGTCAATGTGATCCCTGCCCAAGTCAAGTAAAGATTGATCCACCGAGGCAATGATGTGCTCAGCTGAAGTATCGTAGTGCTTCACATAAACTTTTGGATGCTTGTCCGAGAGCAAAACAATACCAGCTTTTGTAACCACCTTTATGCGTTTAGACAGTGTTGGGTCAGCTTGCAACACTTCACCGAACATCTTTGTGGCTTCATAGTCTCCGTAAATGTCCGCTAAATCCACAGTGTCTACACCCAGGTCCAAAAGCTTGTTCATGGTTCTAGCAAGTTCTTTTGGTGTTCTATTCCAAGTTTTAATTCTCCAGAGTCCCCAAACAATTCTTGGCAGAGTTATTTTTTCTTCCATGGATTAATTAAAGCACAATTTACACTTGATAGGCTGATACAATGTTACAATGAGAAACCAATAGGGGTTGAAATGCGTCCTCGTTAGGGAGGTGAAATAATGAATGCCGATGAACGAAAAAGGAAAAAACAAGAACGAGAACAAAAAAAGCAAGAATTGTTAGCATTATATGGCAAGGAGCTTCTATTTGCGACAACAAGCGGAACCTACGTAGAGGGCAACCTTGCATTGCCTCTAAATAGCCCAGTTGACTTTATTGGTTATGAGAAGGGTATCCGATTATACCAGGGAAGAATTTTTGTAGAGAGTTTCAATCAATTCATATACTACGATCATTTAAAACCTATCGTTATACAAACCAAAGAAGAGATCTATAGAGACGTATCTTTAGGGAAGCTTATATTATTCGGTCCGTTAGCCTTTGGCATGAAAGAAAAGAAAGTAGATAGAAAAAGGTATTTTCTAATCAGTTTTGATGAGTATTTTGGTATTTTTACTTGCGATTTTGGGTGTCCAACTTTCGTTCTGAACGTCAACGAGGCAAGAATGAAATACCTTAATTCTCTTAATAAAGAGGATGCTACAAGCTGACTTTGCTGTAATAACTCATCAAAAAGCTGAAGACAAAAACATTTCAGTTTAGAAGGAATTAAGAATGAGTTTATTTTAGGCGACGCTTTCAAAGTTTTAAAGAAAATAGACAGCGAAAGCGTAAACATGATCTTTGTAGATCCGCCGTATTTTTTACAACTATCAAACAAAAGCTAATAGGTGGGCTGTTAAAACTGCAGTGTAAAGCGTTAGTGATGCATGGGTCAAGTTTGCTTCCTTCCAAGAATATGATAAATTTATCGCCGGTCTATTTGGCGAATTGAGACGCATCATGAAGCCGACAGCAACCATCTGGACTATTGCAACCTATCACAGCATCTTTAGGATAGGTAAAATAATGCAAGACTTAGGCTACTTGATACTAAACAACATTATATGGGTCAAGACAAACCCTATGCCTAACTGGCTTGGAGTAAGGTTTACCAATGCGACTGAAACGCTCATCTGGGCAGTTAAAGACAAACACTCAAAGAAATACACGTTTTGCTAAAAGCTTTGGTATTGGCAAAATTGGAGCTAACTTCTGGGTGCTTGTCTGAGAGCAAAACAATACCAGCTTTTGTAACCACCTTTATGCGTTTAGACAATGTTGGGTCAGCTTGCAACACTTCACCGAACATCTTTGTGGCTTCATAGTCTCCGTAAAT
>Ga0208823_1002375_pt1 | contig 14213 bp, 9 predicted proteins | sample AD_UKC075_MetaG_FD_184440 | JGI IMG/M metagenome (GOLD analysis project Ga0208823, IMG submission 184440) | Active sludge microbial communities of municipal wastewater-treating anaerobic digesters from USA - AD_UKC075_MetaG (SPAdes) (version 2) | ecosystem: Engineered > Bioreactor > Anaerobic >... | reverse complement strand
CACGTCCATCGTGGTGACGCCGTGCTCGGTGATCTCCGAGGCAGTCAGCGGGACCTTGCGGACGTCCCAGCCGCCCAGGTGTCCCAGCCGCATCGCGTCCTCGGCGCTGAACGCCTGACCGGCGACGGTGGTGCCCAGGCGGTGCCAAGGGTCGGTGCGTGCGAAGACGGCGGCGGCTTGACGGCCGTGGGTCTCGATTTCGTGGGCCATGGTCGGTTCCTTCCGGATTCGTGGGGGTGACTCTGAGAACTATTCTATTCGTTCTATTCGACTAATGGTCGTTGTGCACAGGCTCCGCCACCGGGGTGGGCCCGTGCGAATTGTCGTCGTCGGGGTCGGGGGAGTCAGCGGGCAGGATCGAGTCCTCGATGTCGCTGGCGCGGTAGCCCCACCCGATCAGGGCGGCCATGATGCGCCGGTCCCAGGTGCTGGGGCTCCGCCAGGTGTGCACGCCGCTGGCGGACTCCCACGCGATCAACACGGCGGCCAGGGTGCGCATGATCGCGGCCTTGGCCGTGGTGGGGGAGGCGGCCAACTGCTCACACTCGGCCACAGATGCGTGGTAGCCGCCGGACTCGTCTCGCCCGGGCAGCAAGATGGCTCGCATCAGCTCGTGGTATCCGTCCATGGCCCGTCGCAGGGTGGGCTGACAGGTCACGACGGCCTCACAGATCAGAGCCTCGGTACCGGTCGGGGCGCTCTTGCGGGCCAGGAAGGCGGCGAGCCATTCACGCCGGACGGTCTGCGCGGACCGCCATGCCTTGTTCCCGGCGATGACGCGGCGTCGCTCCTCCCGGGCTGCTTCTGCCTCGCGCTCGTCCTGCTCGGAGCTGAGCGAACTCGGCGCGGCGGGTGCGTTGGCGGGGTGCAGTCCAGCCGTGGCCGGATCGGTGCAGATCCACACCGGCACGTAGGTCAGGTGGGCGTCTTGCTCGTCCTCGTCTGCCTCGTCGTCGGGGTAGACCCATTCGGCCTCGAGGATGACCGCCGCGCCGGGGGTTGAGGGCCACTGCTCTTCGGGGATCGGGGCGTCCTGCTCGTCGCGTAGGCCCGCCAGGCGCAGGCCGCGCAAGCTGGCCGGGGTCTGCTCGGGTGACAACACGGGCAACCCCTCGGCTCGCAGCGTGGCGGCGACCTGCTCGCGCTGTGCTGCTTCGGCGCGGGCATCACGCAACTGCTGTGCGGTGTGCTCCAGGGAGCCCCACCGGCGGGTTGCCACGCCGGTGAGTTCGGCCACGGCGTCGGCGTCGTCTTCGAACTCGGCGAAGATCGCAGCCTGCTCCAGTGTCAGGCCCAGCTCATCCATCCGAGTTCGGGTTTCCGGCCGCGCGGTGACGGTGATCGCGGCGTTCACCGTGGTGCGCTTGATCGCGGTCCGCTTGGCGATCTGCGCAGCGGAGACCCCCAACAGGGCCAGCTGACCGATCGCGTCCACGGTCTCGCGCTCATGCATGGCGGCCCGGTGGATGTTCTCAGTGAGCTGGTCGGTGATCCTGTCGGCTTCGCCCGGCCGTGCGATGACCCGCACGGGCACCGTGCCGGTCGGAGTGCCGACGGCGGCCGCCGCCACCGCTCGACGCTGGCCACGCTCCACCGTCAAGGCCCCGTCCTCGTCCACCCATGCCGTGATGGCCTCCAAAACCCCCCGCGCCTTGATCGAGGCGGCGAACTCTCGCGCGTTCGGGTGGGTGTCCAGACGCACGTTGGCCCCGATCGTAAAGACGGCTGGGTCGATGTCGTAGACCTGGCCCACGATGTACGGGCTCGGGTCGGTCGAGATGGCAGCGGCGATGCTCATGATGCACAACTCCTCACGTAGTCGAATAGAACGAACTGACATGAGTTATTCTCGCGGGTATGACCAGCACCGCCGCGACGTCCACCCGCGTCCTGGGGACAACCCCGGTGCCGACTTATGGTTGGGGACAAACAGGCGCCACGGAGCGCGGCGGGCAGCCTTTCCGGCGTCGGTCGCGACTCTCCATGCCTGCCGTCGCACCGACGAGCGGGGCACGCCCGGCCGTCAATGCAGCCGGGTGGGTGTTAGGTCGAGAAGGAGTAGAGGCAGTCGTGGCTGGTGAAACGGTGGCAACCGGTGCCTACTGGGCGCCGCGCACCTGGCAGATGGCCCGGGCCGCCTACGTGTACGACCTGGACACCGACCCCGGCTGCCCGGACGCCTTCCTAGGCTGGTTGCACCGGGCGATCGAAGACCACGTCGACCGCGGCCCCCAAGGACGGGCCGAGCTGGAGATCCCAGCCCCCGAAGGACGCGACGGCGGCCGCGGCTTCAACCGCCACCATCCCCTCGCGGCCGAGACTCGCGACGCCCTAGAGGAGGCCATCGTCGCCGACCGACTGGCAGGACGAGTCCTGAGCCGCTCCGGCTTCATCCACGAGGCCGTCACCGCCGCCATCGACGCCTCACAGCAACGAGCCGGCCATCCCCTGCAGCCGGTCGAGGGGAAGCTGCCGAACCGGCCTGCACGTCGTCGAGGATGATCGCCACGGGCGGGCGCGTCCAACGGCGCTGTCGGTTTGCTGCAAGGCGGTGTCGAGTTCGGCGGGTGCTGTAGCTGGGGATGCCACACGCCCAATAGCGAGGTTGCGCGAGAGTGTCGGCGAACCGGTATAGCGTGCGGCGCATGAGGGTTAGCGATCCCACGAGCTCGTCGACAGCGACCCGAGTGGGGGAGAGGCTGCGGGCCCTGCGCTTGGAAGCTGGTCTCACCCAGGCTCAGTTGGCAGTCCGTCTCGGCACGACTCAGTCGGCCATCGCGCGTCTCGAGGGTGGGTTGCGCCGTACAAGCCTGCAGTCCATCGACAAGGTCGCGGCCGCCCTTGGCTGCGAGACGGCTCTGCTCATCCGACGGAAGCAGGACGCCTGATGTCGCGTCGGCCGCAGCGCTACGCCGTCGTCTCGCTGTTTTCTGGCTGTGGCGGCATGGATCTAGGCGCTGAGCAGTCAGGGCGGGCCCGGGTTGTCTGGGCAATCGACAATGAGCACTGGGCCGTTGAGAGCTACCGCAAGAATCTCGGCGCGCACATTGTCGAAGGCGACATCACCGAGACCGATATCCCGGCGGTTCCCTGCGACATCTTGGTCGCTGGTCCCCCCTGCCAGGACTACTCGACGCTGTGGAATCACGACGGGCTCATGACTGCCCGCGGCAACCTGTTTCGGCAAGTAGCGCGGTATCTCGACGCGCTTCGCCCTGCGGCGTTCGTGCTCGAAAACGTCCCTGGGCTGCTGTCGGCTAATCGGGGTGTTGCTTGGACGTTGGTGCGCCACGCTCTGAAGGCACCCAGCAGCGTCGTCGAGCGCTCAGCCAGTCGGGAACGTCGGCCAGCGGTGCACTACGACATCAGCGCACAAGTCGTCGACATGGCCGACCTCGGCGTCCCGCAGCACCGCGAGCGTTTGATCGTCGTCGGTATCCGTCGCGACCTCGGCCAGCGGCCGCCAGTGATTCCCGCCCCCTTCCTGGGGAACCCCGTCACCGTGGCCGAGGCACTGGACCAAAATCCGCTGCCCGTCGATGCCCCGAACCATGAGAAGGGTCTGGACTCGCCAGACGTCGTCGAGAGACTCAAGCTGATCAAGCCGGGTGAAAACTACGAAGTGATCCCGAAAGACCACCCGTTGGCAGTCAAGGGCCTTATCAGCCATGTCTACCGTCGCCTCGACCCAGCCAAGCCCTCATACACCGTCATCGCCAGCGGTGGTGGTGGCACCCACGGATACCACCACATTGAACCTCGGCGGCTGACAAACCGGGAGCGGGCGCGACTGCAAGGCTTCCCGGATGACTTCATCTTTGAACACGGCTGCGGTCCAGGCGAAGATCGGTCAGCTTCGAAGTATCCTCGTGTGCGCCGGCAGGTCGGCAACGCGGTGCCGCCCCCGGCAGCCAAGGTCATCGTTGGCGCGGTCGCCGAAGTGCTTGAACGCGCGGGCGTACCGGCCAGGACGGTACGCGAGCTGTCCGCCGCGCGTCGTGGCCGACCTGTGCTCAGCGCCGTCGCCTCCCAGCCAGAGGCCGTCGCGAAGGCGGCGGGCCTGTGACCAGCGGAGACGGTGGCGAAGCTCTGGTCGCCGGGCCGGACGGCTTGCCCGTGGTGGACGCGCTGCGCAAGCTGTCGGTCTTTAGCGCCGATCAGGCCGGTGCTTACCGTGAGCACTACACGCAGATCGCGGTCGTATTGGGCAAGGACGTCCGCACCAAGCTGAGCACCTACGTTTCCCGCTGGGCGGAAAGCGGAGCTCCGGGCGTGGTGATCCTCACCGGCAACGCCGGCACCGGGAAAACAGCCGTGGCCGAGGCCTACTGCCGCGCCGTGGGCGCGGCTCTGCCTGAGATCGACACGCTGCAAACTGTCGCCGAGCGTCGCCACGTCGTGAAGGACCTGTCCGGGGTGCCCGACCCCGTGAGCCGCGCCGAGTGCCTGTCGACTGCGTTGCGGCCCGGCGACGGACAGACGCTGGTGTGCGCCAACGAAGGGGTCCTGCGCGACGCCCTCGCCGACCGCCCGGACGCAAGGACGTCGGCGTTGCTGGAGGAGTCGCTGCGACAAGGAGCGGCGGGAGGGGACCGGCTGACCATAATCAACCTCAACCGGCAGCGTCCCACCGGCCGCGAGCTGTGGAACCAGTTGCTGGACTACGTCAGCCGCGAGGAACTTTGGGATGGGTGCGCGGACTGTCCCTTCGAGCTCGGCGCCTGCCCAATGCGCACAAACGCTGAGCACCTCCGACGCCCCGACGTGCGCGAGCAGCTTAGGACCCTGGTGCGCCTCGCCACCGGCGAAGCGGTCCCAACCTTACGAGAGATCCTCGCCGTACTGTCGTGGGCCATCGTTGGTGGGCAGGACTGTCACTCGGTCAAGGCCGCCTTCCGTGACCGCGGTCGCTCGGCCCACCACGTGGCCCACAGCTACTTCAGCCGCGTCCTCGGCGGGGGCCTGCCGCCCTCTTCGTCGGAGCGGTCACCGCTACTCACCGGCATGCGGCGAGCGGGCCTGGGCTTTGTCAGCGACCTCGAGGTTGACGGCTGGCTCCGTGATGCCAGCGGCGCGCCTACCACGGTCCGCGTGCTGGCTGGTGACCCCGACGTCACTCGCCCGGACGCGGACGAACAGGACAAGAAGGGCCCCCTGGCCGGGTCCGTGTCGCCCTTAGACCGGGTGCCGACCACCCAGCGGGAGATGACGTTCTTCGCTCTCGGCGAGATGGTCAGTACCGACGAGGACACAGAACGGGTCTCTGACGGCCTCACCGCCCTTGTGCGTGGCGACGGCAGCCTCGGCTCGGCCGCTGAGGCGACCTGGCGGCAGCGCCTGTACTTCGAGGCGCCGGGCGAGCTGGGTGGGCCCGTGGAGGCAGCGCGGCGATTACTCAACTACGGCCACATCGTTGAATTGGTCGCACTCGCCGACGTCGCGGCCCGCGGTGGCGACACCGTCTTGGCCGTTACCGAACTAATCCGTGGCCTGAATTTCCTCGTCACTGGGTTCGCCAGCCCAAGTGACGGATTGATTGTGCCGGACCCGGCATGCCTATTCGCCCGCGACCCCGGTTCCTTCCGCCCCGCCCGGCCGTCGCTGGTGCACAGCACTATCCGGCTTGAGGAGCTGCAGCTGCGGGTGCCCGACCGGGGAATGGTCCGCGAAGTCCTAGACGTCGACGACGTGGACGTGGAACTTGTCGTCGGTGGTCGGCATGACCTCGTCCTGCGGATCACTCCGCGCATGTACGAGGCCATTCGGGAAGCCGCCGATTTCCAAGGGCCAGTTGGGCAAGGAGTAGCCGAGATGAACGATCTACGAGGCTTCTACGGCCGCCTGGCCCAGCACGTCACCAACGAAACCACGCTGCGCGTTGCAGACCCCGACTCCACCCCGCCGGCGCTGGTGACCATCAGCCTGCCGCAATTCGCCCCCCGGGTAATCCGCTGATGCCGTCGCGCCCCGCTAACCAGTACCGGCTCATTCCCGGCTCCGTTGCCAAGCAGCTGTTCTGCCTTGCACCGGACCGCGACGAGCGCGCGCCCTACTTGTGCGCGGAGACCTTGCTGACCCTGGTGCAGAACGGCTACTGCGCTCCAGCGCACGTCGATGAGCTGCGTTCGCCCAAGCGTCAGCTGTTTGCGGTACGCAGCCTTGCCCTCGGCGTCAACTTCCTCGGCGGCCGTCGCGACGAACGGGCCGCCGACGGCGACACCACCCCCGAGGACTACGGGGAGATGCTTGCCCACGGCAGCGACCTCCGCGGCTCGGCAAACCTCGCCCTGGCCCAGCAGGCGCTGCAAGGACTGGTCGACCCTGAAACTGAGCGAGGCGAGCAGGCTGGCTCCAAGCTACTGCGGCCATTCCACGAGTCCCTGTTATGGTTCGACGCCCGCCGCACCGGCCGCAACTCAAGCCTTTACACCGTCCGCAAGGTCCACATGCGCGGCACCGGCATCACCCTTGCCCGCATGCTTCTCGACCCGCCCGACCCCGACAGCGCCCGATTGGGGCAGGCGGCCGTCCGCGCAATCCACCAGGCGCTCACCGCTCCCACGCCGCTAGCCTCCATCAGCGAGGTACTCGAACAGGCCCTGCCCCGCGACCAGCTCTACACCAACAAGCCCATCGACATTGAGAAGGACGAGAAGGACGCCTGGGACCTTGGCGCCGACCCGCGGCTTGCCCAACTGTCCAGACGCCTGTGTCTCCACGCCGAAGGCGTGATGCTGCAGGGCCGCGCCAGCGACCCGGCAAAACTTTGGCAACTGCGCTGCATCCTGGCCCTCGACTTCGCCGTCCACATCCTGCGCACCGCCTGGGAAGTCACCGGAACCCCCGAACAAGACCGGTTCCTGCTGCTTAGCTTCGGCGCGGCCCCCCGTTCCGGCGACGCGCTGCGACAGAGGTCCGAGGACTCCTACGCCCGAGCACGGATCCGCCTGAGCGAAGCTACGGTCGCCACGCTGGCACACCGTATGAAGGAGCTCAAAGCCGATCCTTCCGTTACCGGGTTCTCCGGGGAGTTCCGCGACGCTGCGCTGCGCGACGGCACCGACAGCGTCGCTAGCCAACTGGACAGGCTCCCGCTAGACGCCCCTGATGCCGAGTACTTCAGGCTCGCCCGCATAGCAGCAGAGGTGTCAACCAGTTACGGGCGCGGCTCTGAAGACGGCTTCCGCGTCCTGCTGGAATCAGTCGGCATGGTCAGCGGCGGCAACCGCTACCGCTATCTGACCGCCGGCACAGATCTGCTCGCCGGCATGGTCGGCGCGCTGTCAGCTCAGATGCCAATGTCCAGCCGGGACTTTATGAACGCAGTACGCACGGAGTGGGGACTAGTGATCAACCTGGAATCTGCGGCCAACACGTCGCTGCAAGACCAGCTCGACGGCGCCGACCTGGCCCGCAACGTCCGCCACGCCGAACGCCTCATGAGCGACGCTGGTCTCGCCGTCGGGCTGTCGGACCGGACTACCTTGGTAGGCGAGCGCGCAGACCGGCGGCAGTCATGAGCCGCCGGCTCGGCGCGGCGCTTGCAGCGGAGCTGCGCGAGCGGCTGCGCGGCAACGACAAGAGCTTCGTCCTCCTCGAAGGAATCCCTACTGCCGTCGCCGAAGGGATGAGCAGGGCATGGGACGACAGCAAGATGCCACAGCTCGCCGTCGTCTCGAACACCCCAGGACGATTCAGTGGCCACGCCATGAGCCAAGGAGTTTCGGGGACGCAACTGCGCAATCGAACGGATGAGGGCTGGCGTGGCGTCGTGCTGGTTCTGTGCGAGGGCGAACAGGTTCCCGACCAGCAGTCGCTCGGGCTGTTTGAGCCGCTGTCGCCGAGCGAGCTGCTCAACACCGCCGCTGGGATCGCGTTGCTGTCCCAGCAGGCTCCGGCAGTAGCCCTCGATGGCAACGCGCGCCACGTCCGCTCAGCAATCAACGAAGCGTCGCCAGCCACCCGACCCAGTCCCATCGCGGTAGCGAACTACCTCGACCGGCTGGCTGCCGGTGACGACCCGCTTGAAGCGCTGCCGACCCTCGGGGCCTACTCCGACTCAGTCGCACCGGGGGTGCGAATCGAATCCGGACGCATCTCAGACAACCTCACCCTCGCCGCGCGCCGCACCAGCGAGGAGCTGCTGCGCGCCAGCGCATTCGCCGACCTACGCAAGCGCGCCGAAGCTGTCGCACGTCGACGCCCCGGTATCGACGACGCCCGGGCCCGCGCCGTCGCCGACAACGTCATGGAGCAGCTTCAAGCCGGCAGCGCCGACCTGCTCACCACACTGCGGTACGACGAAGCCCGCGAGGTATTCGAGCAACGCCCCAGGGGGCTGCCGGAAATCGTCAAGCAGGAGATGCACGATTTCCGCATCCGCCTCCCCGAAGGCAGCCAGGCCGAAGCTTTGCCATGGAGCAGCTATGAACGCTGTGCCGACCAGCTGCGCGACGCTACCACCCAGCGCAACGCGGCCCAGGAGCTCTGCGAGCTTGACGACGCCCAGCAGAAGACCGTGTTCACCCCCAAGACCCGCCGCCAGCTCGAGCGGCTCATCCTGCGCAACCGCTCTATCAACGCCAGCAAGCCGTCCTGCCCCGAAGCCGCGATCGTGCGCGCCGCCGAACACCTCGGCGGCATGATTCAGCGGGTCCAAGTAATCAACCCGCCCAAGCCCAACGACGCCAACACCAACACTCCGACTGGCGCCGGGCGCGCGATCACCCTGGCCTGCGCACGCCTGCGGCTCGGCACCCTACTGCGCGCGTGGGACAGCGCCGGTGGCGAGGTGGATGGCCTGCTCCTGCGCTCGGCTCGTGGAGAGGAGCACGACGACTTGGGCGACGTGCTTACGGCTTTCGCCGACGCCGGTCTGGAGCAAGGCGCGCAACTGCCCGTGCTGCAACTGCGCCTCTACGATGACGAGGACAACACCGTTCAGATGGACTGGCGTCCCGACCTCGACGACGCAGCTACCCTACGGGCGGCCCTGCTTTTCGCTGAGCAACCCGCATTGGCCTTGAACGCCCCGTTCGAGCCAACACTGCACGCCTTCTGCGGCAGCCGGGAAGCGACCCCTGACGGCGCGGTCCCCGAGCCGCTCGCCCGCCTGGCCGGCATTCTGCAACAGGCCGCAGAAGCCAGCCTTGAACGTGGTCTTGACCCCGTCACGCTGAACGCCTGGACGTCAGCGTGGACCGAGGCGTGCCGCATGGCCGAGCAGGCCGGTGACACCAGCACGGCCGAAGCCCTCGCCCTAGCCGGTGCCGTGCGTAGCCCCGGCAAGGCGGTCGCGCTGACCCCATTCGCGCCCCTGAAGGCCGAGTGGCTCGCGCAGTATCTTCAAGCGCTTTGGGGGTTGATCAACAGGGCAGAAGAACCCGGTGATGATCGCGTCGAGCCGACTGCCGCATCTGCCACCGCCTCCGGAATTGCCCGAACCACGGCCGCACACCACCCGGCGCACCTGCGCCTGGCCAGCCAGGACCGGGTTCAGCTGCCCACAAGCGAGGGCCGAATTTGGAGCCTGTTCGGTGGCGCGTCGAGCCGTGATGAGAGCGGCTTCGCCGGTGACGTGCTGAGCTCCGTCGTGCTGCAGCTGCTCCGACTGCAACCCGAAACCGCGGGGCACCTACGCTGCCTCGCGTGGGGCCCGGGAGCGGCCGACCTGCTCGTATCGCAAGCCGTGGACCTGATCGGTGTCTCGGTAGACCGTGCGCAGGTCCGCCGCATCGAGATTTTTTGCGTCGGCAACGACCCCGCCTCCCGGCCCGAGCGAAGCACCCTGGAGTACGCCGACGCCGAGCTGCGCAGCCAACGCGATGTGCTGCAGCTGCGCTACATCCCCGACCTCGACCGTGCCCAGCACCTGCTGAAGCCCAGCACGGAAGCCCCGGCCGTTCACCTAGCCCTGGTTACGGGGCTTACCGACGGTGGCAACCGGCTACTCGTCGACTCGCGTGAGGTCGCTCCGCCAGTCGAGGACACCGAAGTGCTGTTCGCGCCCCGCGTGTGGCAGCGGGCCAGGCAAGACCGCCGCACCCTGTTGATGCCGCCGGCCACCTCCCCGGCCGGAATCGTCTGGCTGCGGCTGCAGAACGCCGTGGATGACAGCTGGCCTGAGCCGGACGACCCCATCCAGGTCCCAGAGGTCCGCACCGGCGCCAACGAGGTGTCAGCCAAACTGCGGCAAATCCACGACCTCGCTCTATGGGTCGCCACCCTCGACCGGTACGCGACCCGCGACAGCCTCGAACAGGCTCTCGGTGCCGACAATGTGGCGATTTTGCACCAGCAAAAGCGCCTCGGCGGAGACAGCCCGCTCTCGCTAGTCCTCAGCCAGCGCTCCGGTGGCCCTGCCGACCGCGCCATCGGGCGTAGCTTGCGAGCCGCCGGGATCATCCCGGACCGCGATCTAGCTCTATCCGTCGGCACCAAACTCCGCAAGGTCGCCAGCCAGGGCTACGGCATCCTCGCACTGCAGGCGGCCACCAGCGGCGCCGGAATCAACGAACTCGTCGGCCACGTCGTGGCCTTCAGCCTGCTGGCCACCACGACAACGCCCTGGCCACTGCCGCCGGATTGCCGGGTGCTGCTGGTCAGCCTCGATGAGTACCGGCACTGGTTCAGCGGCAAGCGGGCCGACCTACTTGCGATAGCCCTAGACAAGGCCAACGAGGCCGTTCACGTCGCCGCTATCGAGATCAAGGCCCGCCGTAGCGATGCCGAAGTCGCCGGTCGGGACGCCCTCGACCAACTGAGCCAAACTCTGGCCGCCACCCGTTGGGCCGCCTATCCGGTCGCTGGCTCAGTGCACAGCAGGCTGTGGCTCAACCGCATCGCTGAGGCCGCCTACTCCGTCGCCCGAGAGTCCCGCTTCAAGCTCGACGACGCCGAATTGCGGGCGCTGGAGAACTTCCGGCTCGGACGCGGCAGCCTCGAATGGGCCGGTCTCGGTCTGGTGTTCGGGCCCCACCTCACCGACCGCAGCCAGACCTTCCGGCAAGAAGTCGAGCGCGACATTGTCCCTGTGGTCATCCTCGACATCCCACTGAACCAACAACTGCTCGAACAGGCCACCGACACCCGACTTACGACGCTACGAACAGCCGACACCGGCCGCGAACCCCTGTTGGCCAGTACCCGGACCCGTCGCCGACCCGAGGCCAGCACGGACCGTCAACAGCACGGCTCCAGCACCGACAGGGAAAGCGAGTTCGGCGCCAATGAGCCCGCCACGGCAGACGCCTTCGAGGATCTGCCACTCGCTGACACGCCCGCACGGCCATCCGCCGCCAACGCCACCGGAGACCTCGGCCAACGACACGAACGCACCGCAGACCACCCGGCGAGCACCGATGACACAGTGGCGTCTGGACCCGCAACGATGGCCATGCACAGCGTCGAAGCAGGAACGGCCAACATAGCAAGCCCCGTGAGCGCCAGCGCTCGGGCGTCGTTCGAGGCCCCCCTGCTCGGGTGGGACGCAGCTACCGGGGAACCGGTGCACTGGCATTCCGCAGGTCCACAGCAGAGCGTGCTGCAGAACGGACACACCGAGATCTGGGGTTCGTCAGGCATGGGTAAGACCCAGTTCACGATGACCCTGCTGGCGCAGCTCGCCCGTCACGGAGGCAGCCACTTCGGGATCGCCGACTTCAAGAACGACTACAGCGATCAGAACGGATTCCCGGATTTCGCAGGCGCCGAGTTCCTCGACCTGTGGAACCACGGCGCACCCTACAACCCACTCGCACTCGACCGCGCTTGCGGGAGCAGGGCCACTGACCGGGAGGTACAGAGCGCGATCATTGAACTTCGTGACGCTGTGGAAGAAGCCCTCAGGTCGGTCAACACCCGATTGGGCGCGCGGCAGCGCGACAAGCTCAGGACAGCACTCACCGCTGCTTTCGACACCCGCCGTACCGAGAACCGCTGGCCGACGCTCCAGACCCTCGACGACCACCTCGACACGGACCTGCAGGGCATACTCGGAGACCTAACCGGCAACGCGCTGTTCCGCGATGGCGACCCGCTCGGCGACGTAGTCGATCACAACGTGGTGTTCGGGCTGAACAAGATCCCCGGCAACGGCGCCACCACCGTCCTCGCGGCCGGGTTCATCTTCTCGTCCCTCTTGCTGAAGGTGCAGGGCATGCCGCCGGTACCCAACGCCATCCGCTACCTCATTGTCGTCGACGAGGCGCATCGCGTAGCGCCCTTTAAAGCAGTGCAGGTCATGCTGCGAGAGGGTCGCTCCAAGGGACTGGCCGTCATTCTTGCCACGCAGGGACCCGGCGACCTGCCCGACGAAGTCGCGCTGAACGCCCAGACGAAGATTTGTTTCGGTCTGGACCCAACCGTCGCCACCATGGCCGCTAGGCGCCTAGACCCAGCCAACCAGCGGCTGGCCGAGCAGATCCGCGCCCTCGGTGCCGGTGAGGCCTTCGTGAAGTTCGCAGGCGAATCGCCCCGCCTGCTGCGCATGGCTCAAGCCTGGCGCGACGCCGACCGGCTGAGTCTGCCGTCGCTGGCGCCACAGGCGCGGTGAGTGCAGCGGCTTTCAACCCGCACCGTCCCCCGGCAGCCTGCTCCGGCCAGTACGGGATCACCCGATCGCCTTGCTACGGCGGTTCGCTTCCAGGTGATCAGAAGACATTGCGGGCACCGTGGGGCATCGGGCGGGATGTTCGCAACAGGCCAGAGCTGCGCTGGGATGCCACGTGCAACGTCCTGTCGGGGGTCACACTGTCCAGGACTTCGCGACGCCATCGTCGAGTGCGGCACAAGAACCTCCCTGGGCGGGCGGCTCAGCCGCTATGGCTTGGTGTTGTCGATGGCGCGGGTGATGGAGTCGGCGGGCGGGAGGGCTTGGCGGACGTCCTCTGGTAGTTGGTCGTAGGTGTAGGTGGCGACGGCGACTGGGGCCGCGGTGGAGGCGAGAGAGTACTCAACGACCTGGTCGTCGCGGCTGGTGCACAGCAGGATCCCGATCGTCTCGGCGTGCAGGTCCGGGTTGCGGAAGCGTTGCTCGACGGCTTCGACGTAGAAGCTGAGTTGGCCGGCGTCGCGAGGGTCGAACCGGCCGACCTTCAGCTCGACGACGATGAACCGGACGGCGGGGTGGTATTGCAGGAAGACCAGGTCTGCGGTGAACTCGTGATCTCCGACGCGTAGGGGGACTTGGCGGCCGACGAAGGCCAGCCCGTCGCCGAGTTCGAGCATGGTGCGGGTGAGGTTGTCCACCATCGCCGTTTCGACAGCGTGCTCGTGGACGGGGCCGGCCAGGCCGAGGAAGTCCAGCAGGACGGGGTCGCGGGTGGCCTGCTGGGCCAGGTCGCTGTCGGCCGGCGCGAGGCGGTTGGGAAAGTTCGAGGGCGCGGCTCCGACGCGGGCGTGCAGCCGGCCTTTGATGCGGTCTTCCAGGACGCCGCGGCTCCACCCGTCGGCGACCGCCCGGGCGGCGTACCAGACCCGCACGTCGGGGTCGTCGAGGCGGTCGAGCAGGACCATGACGTGGCCCCACGGCAATTGCGCAGCAGCTGCTGCGCAATTGGGGTCTGGCCACTCTCTGGCGAGGGTGCACATGTACTGCAGGTTCCGTTCGCCCAGGCCAGTGCGGTCGGGGAACCGCAGCCGCAGGTCAGCGGCCAGGCGTTTGATGACCTGGGCACCCCAGCCTTGCTCTTGCTGCCGGGTGATGATCGCGCGTCCGACCGCGTGGTAGGTCATGAAACGGTGCTCGGCGACCGAGGCGATCGCTCGCGCCCGGCCCTCCTGCAGGGTCGTGATGATCTCCTCGACGAGCCCTTCGTAGGCGCGCTCACCCTGGATGGCGACCTCGTTCACAACGTGCCCTCGGAGCTGTCGGTGGTGGTGTGGTGTTGGAGGAGGTCGGCCGGGCCACACGACAGGACGACGCACAGCGCGTCCAGCGTGATCAGGTTGAGCCGTTCCGGTGGGTTGCGGACCAGTCGCGAGACGTGGGCCTCAGACGGGGCCGCTTCGCCGAGCACTTCTACCAGACGTCGGTGCAGCTCTGAGGCGAACCGTACGCCGGCGTGGGCCATGCACACCTGAAGCCGCCACTCGATCACCGCTCCAGCCTGTCTTACCTGCTACCTTGGCGTCAACCGCAGGACTCGCGCGTCTACGTTTCGTTACCAACGCCAAACGCCGATAATATAGATTATGTCTGAATTGCCCCGTGG
>Ga0208823_1002362_pt1 | contig 14252 bp, 10 predicted proteins | sample AD_UKC075_MetaG_FD_184440 | JGI IMG/M metagenome (GOLD analysis project Ga0208823, IMG submission 184440) | Active sludge microbial communities of municipal wastewater-treating anaerobic digesters from USA - AD_UKC075_MetaG (SPAdes) (version 2) | ecosystem: Engineered > Bioreactor > Anaerobic >... | reverse complement strand
TCGGGAATAAGTTTTTACCGCATTTTACGCCCTATCGTTTTGGCCAGCATCATAGTTGGTGGTTCTGCCCTTCTTTTTAACGAAACCATAGTTCCTTTGACGGATAAGGCTGCTGATAACATCATGAGATATGAAGTGGCTCGACAGAAGCCATCGCTCCTTAAGGAGCAAATGTTTCTCAGGGAGGAAAAAAATGGCGAACTCTCGAGGGTCATCTATATCGGAAAGTTGTACCCCAGTGAGGGCAATATGAATAATGTGCTGATCCAGGAGTTCGAAGGCGGTGAGATCGCCCGCATAATGACGGCTAAAAGTGGCGAATGGAAGGAGGGGGAATGGTGGCTTCATAATGGCCAGGTTTTCAGTGTTAAGGATGATGGGTTGGTAGAGCCACTCTTTGGTTTCGAAAGGCAGCAACTTGCTCTCCCCCTGTCTCCGTCACAAGTCGTTGAGAGTTTGCAAAATCCGAAGAAAATGGGCGTCTTTGAACTTTACAACTATATAAAGCTGATGAAAATTCAAGGAACAGATGTCGAATCTCTACTGGTACTTTTGCATTTGAGGTTGGCTGTTCCTTGGGCCAGTGTGGTGTTGGCTTTGGTTGGAGCTTCGGTTGGAGCGGGGACTAAGAGGTCAGGTTCCGGCATGGGCATAGGGGTATCCATTATCTTAGTTTTCTCCTACTACGTTTTTATGTCTTTTTGTCGTTCTTTAGGTCAAGGGGGTTATATTCCTCCCCTCGCAGCAGCTTGGATTCCGAACATCATGTTCCTTTCATGCGGAGTCTTTATGGTTGCAAAGGCTAACAGGTGAAAAGATGGCACACTTCAAGAGTATTGCTCTCATAGCAGGAGATGGTCGCCTGCCCCAGGAAATTGCACGCCGCCTCACTTTTAAGGGGTGTCCTCCTGTCATATACTCCTTCGGTGAGCATGGTGAGGATCTTTCAAAATTCGCCTTGGAACTTGTTAAGTTGTCAAGTTTAAATCTTGCCTTCATCGTTGATGATATGCAACGCAAGGGAGTTCACGAGATAATCATGGCGGGATTGGTGCCAAAAACGTTGATGTATCATCAAAAGTTACATGACGAGGAGCTAGATAAACTGCTCCGGAGCTTGCACTCAAGGGACGATCATAACTTGCTGGCCAATATCGTTTTGGCTTTAGAAAGCAAAGGGTTCAATGTTATTGGCTACAAAGACATAATACCGGACTGGCTTGCTTCCGAAGGTCATTTTGCCGGTAGGCTTCCGACTCGGGAAGAGCTCGAAGATATAAAATATGGGAAAAAAATTGCAAAAGTTCTACTACCGCTCTCCTTTGGTCAGACATTGGTAGTTCACAAAAAGGCCATCGTAGCCGTGGAAGCTATGGAGGGAACGGACGCCATGTTGCTCAGGGCCGGCAGTTTGACCAGAGGGGGAATAGTCCTTAAAATGATGCGTCCCGATCAAGATGAACGTTATGACTTGCCCACTGTGGGGGTAAGGACTTTGCAAAACATGCTTGACGCCGGACTTAAATGTCTTGCCGTAGAGGTGGGCAGGACCGTGATCATAGAGCCTGAAGACTTCAAGAGCTTCGCTGCCGATTCTGGTATAGCGGTTTTGGGGGTAAGGCATTGAGCCTTTTTGTGAGCTGCGGTGAAGCCTCGGGCGATCATTACGCGGGAAGTCTCGTAAAAGCCATAGAGGGCAAGCTCGGTCGTTGTTGGGGCATGTTAGGGCCCGAAGGCGTGTCAGCCGGCGGTCAGGCTCTTTGGGACTACAACCAGCTTCAAATCATGGGAGTTATGGAAGCACTAAAGAGCGTTCCTCGGTTGGTTCGCCTAAAGAACTGGATGACGAATAAGATATTAGAAGATATGCCATCATGCGTGGTTGTCATAGATAGCCCCGACTATCACATCCCTTTGATAAAGGACCTTAGAAGAAGAGGATACTCCAAGCCTATTTTTTACGTTTCACCGCCTACGGTCTGGGCGTGGAGAAAGCGTAGGGCAGATGTGATAAGGGATTTAAAGGTGATATGCCTTCCTCTCTTTGAGCTAGAGCATAATTTTTACAGGGATAGGGGCGTTGAAAGTCACTGGCTAGGTCATCCGCTTTTAGATGATTTATACGATTACGTTCCGAGTCCAGATGTGTTAAATATGTACGAAGGCAGGTGCGTAGTTGCACTTTTACCCGGCAGCAGGTCGGCTGAAGTCAGACGCCTCGCTCCTGTTTTAAAAGAAGTCGGCCTTTGTTTGCTAAAGGCGGGTTATTATCCGGTGTTTTCCATCGCAGAAAGCTTATCGCCCGCCAGCAAGGAGGCCTTGAAAAAAACGGGCAACCCCCTGCCCTTCTTTGAGGGAAGTGGAGTTGATCTCATTTACGTATCCAATTTTGTCATAGGTGCCTGTGGAACTGCTGCCGTGGAAGCTATGATATTAGAGAAGTTCATGCTTGTTTTGTACAAGGCTTCACTGCTGAGTTATATAGTTTATAAGCTGATGGTAAAGACGCAGTGGGTGTCAATGCCAAATGTCTTGTTAGGACGGGAAGTATACCCGGAGTTACTTCAAGGCAAGGCTAATGCCTCTTTGATAAAAGAGTCGCTGCAAAGATACTCGCAGGACACGACAAGAATACGCGAGAATTTGCTCGAGGCCAAAAAGAAATTGGGCCAGCGAGGTTCCTATAAGTTTTGGGCCGATGTCATTGTCAAGAGGGTGGAGAAATGAAGCGCGTATACATACTTACCAATGGTCCCGGTGAGCTTTGGGATTGGGCTCGCCCCTTGGCTCATGAACTAAACCAGAGGGGAATCAGGCCCGTTCTTTGGTTGCTGCCATGTCAATACGCTTCTGGCATGGAACGCGCTTGTGCAAAGTCTCTTCCCTTTTACGATGTAATTGGCCCTTATGGCTGGGCGAAAACCTTTTATGAATTGAGAAGGGCAAAAGATGTAGGCTTGATTGTACAGCTTGGTGGAGATTTAATGTTTGGCAGATTTTTGTCCAAGGCCACCAATGCAGAACTTTTTTGCTATACCTATGGCAAGAAAAAGGGCTTGAGCAGTTGCAGTCGCGTGTTTACTGCCTATGAGGTTATGGCTAGAAATATCGAAAGTGATGTTGTTTATCCCATCGTCATCGGTGATTTGGTCGCAGATTCGTTAAAGTTAGATCTGGAGCAAAGACGCGAAGCGAGTTTGCCCGTGGAAGACTCGTCTTCTTTCAAGGTTGCCTTTTTTCCGGGAAGCAGGCCGGCGATAAGGCAAAGGGCTTTGCCCTTCTTGTGTGAGGTATACGAGCACTTGAGTTCTATTTTGGATGCGGATGTAGTGACCTTGCTTTCTCCCTTTTCCTTTGATGAGGAGGTAAAGATCTGGGAAGATGCGGGTTTAAACCCGAGCAGGGAAAGTACCCCCGTTGCCTTAAAAGGGGTAGATTTGGCTTTGACGCAGCCTGGTACGAATACGTTGGAACTGCTTTACTTAAAGATACCGACGCTGGTGGCCGTTCCTTATGTCTTTCTTGAAGACATACCTTTTGGTGGACTAAAGAGATTTACATTTCGTTTGCCCTGGGTTAAGAACAGGTTGTTGAAGACTTTTTCCGAGAATAAAAAAATGCTGTCGTGGCCGAATATAATAATGGGGAAGGAATTGATCCCGGAACTTGTGGGAGACTACGCGCCAAGACAAATTGCCGAAAAAATGGCAAACTATTTATGCGATAACTCGTGGTTAAAAAATATTTCTGACTTAATGAGCAAGTTCTCATCGGTTCAGGGTGCTTCCAGAAGATTAACGGAGGAGATAATTGGATGTCTTCCATAAAGAAGCCTAATCTGCGTAAAGCTCAAAGGAGTACTTACCTGCGATTAATAAGTTATTTAAAGCCTTACGTGGGAAGGCTATTTGCAGCTATGGCATGTATGGCCATTTCTTCGATATTGGCGGTATTGCCACCTTGGTTGCTCAAAAACATCGTTGACGATGTGTTGATACAAAAAAACCTCTTGATGCTTAATTTCCTGGCTTTGGGGATCATCGGGATTTATTTGTGCAAGGCTCTGTTTTCTTACGGTCAGACCTATTTGATGAATTGGGTTGGACAACGCGTAATAATGGACATAAGGGTTCAGCTTTACGATCACATGCAGAAGATGTCGTTTCGATATCTTTATAAGTCGCGGATTGGTGACTTGATATCGCGAATGACGAACGACGTTATGATCCTTCAAAATTTAGTTACAAATGTCATTGTAGACTTAGTAGTTCAAAGCATTACCTTTGTTGCCGTGGTCATATTTTTGCTTGCCTTGAATTGGCGGCTTGCCTTGCTCACCTTCATTGTATTGCCCCTTACAGGATATGTTTTAAATGTAGCTTCGAAAAAGCTTCGTTCTGTGGGCTACCGGATTCAAGAAGAGTTGGGTAGAGTCGTGTCCATAGCCCAAGAGGCCCTTTCCGCCGTAAGGATAGTTAGGTCCTTTGCCACTGAGGATGAGGAGTTGGATAAATTTAAGGACCAAAACAAATCAAACTTTCGCGCACTCATGCATGGAATACAAATTCATGCCGTTTTAGGGGGTGCTGTAGAAGTCATATTAATAGGAGCCCTTGCCTTGATTCTGTGGATCGGCGGGAGGGAAGTAGTAAGGGGCAGGAGTACGCCCGGGGAGCTGATTGCCTTCATAGGCTATCTCGGGCTGCTGGTCCAACCCGTTAGAGTATTAAGCAAAGTCGTTTCTGGGGTGCAGAGAGGTTTGGCTGCGGCTGACAGGATATTTGAGGTGTTTAACGTCACGACGGAAGTACGCCCACCTCGTTCGCCCGTGATATTAAAGCACATTGAGGGAATGATCGATTTTGAGGATGTCTACTTTGCTTATGAGGATAAACTTTGGATTTTAAAAGGCATTAACCTTCACATTGAACCCGGAGAAAAAATTGCTATCGTTGGCCAGACGGGGGCAGGAAAGTCTACCTTAGTTGATCTCATTCCCAGGTTTTATGATCCGGATAGGGGAAGAGTTAAGATAGACGGATACGATGTAAGACAGCTGGACTTGAAGACGCTTCGAAGGCATATAGGCATCGTGCCTCAAGATCCCGTCCTGCTTAAGGGTTCCATAGCTTATAACATTGCTTATGGATGCCCATGGGCCTCCCATGATGATATCGTGAGGGTGGCTGAACAAGCAGGCATACTGGATTTCGTAAAAAGCTTGCCAAATGGTTTTGATACTGAAATTGGCGAGCGAGGGCTGACATTAAGTGGCGGACAACGTCAACGTATTGCTATAGCAAGGGCAATAGTGAGAAATCCTCGAATCCTTATAATGGATGAAGCCACATCATCCTTGGATGCGGCCATGGAACAACATATTCAAGAATCTATGCAAAATGCTGCGGAGGGAAGGACATCCCTTATCATAGCTCACAGGCTTTCTACCGTACGAAATGCAGATCGCATAGTTGTCTTGGATCAAGGCAAGATCGTCGAAGAAGGCGATCACGAGACTTTGTTGAGATCAAAAGGGTTATATGCAAAGCTTTATTCGCTTCAGGTGGGCGAGAAAACCCAAGCACTATAAACGGTTAAGTCGCAATTATTTCTTCGGCTATGTTTACAGCGTGATCTCCAATTCTTTCAAGGTGGCTAAGCATGTCCAGAAATACCACGCCTGAAGCAGGATAGCATATACCGTGATTTAATCGTTTTATGTGCCTTGCACGCAGATCCCTTTCCAGATCGTCAAGTATATCGTCCATAGCGATTATGCCTGCTGCTTTTTGCTTGTCATTATTTTCCAGGGCATCAACTACAACCCTCACTGATTCGACCGCCTTTGAGATCATGTCATCCAGCTCCTTAACTGCCTCATCGGAAAAGGGAAGATTGTGGTTTTCCTTGTAATCTGCAAGCTCAACTATTGCCGTAGCGTGATCTCCGATGCGTTCCAAGTCAGCGGAGATACTTATGGCGGAAGTTAAAATCTTTGCCTGAGCACTATTTACTTCTTGTTGAAAGATCTTAGCCACATAATAGCTGATGGCTTCCTCGATTTCGTCAATCACGTCTTCTATGTTATCGAAACGTTTTCTGTCCTTTCTTTTATCCCCCCAAAATATTGCCACCGCAGTTTCTAGATTCTCGAGGCATAGCTTTGCCATCCTAACTACTTCCTTTTGCGTTTGTACAACTGCCATGAAAGGGATCGATACGAGCTTTGCGTCTAAGTATTTGGGACCGTGCTCGAGAGTTAGTTCGTGGCCCTTGACTATCTTGCAAATTAAGGCTACAAATTGAGGCGCTAAAGGAAGTAGCAATAGAGTAGTTACCACGTTGAAAATGGTATGCGCGTTAGCTATTTGTCTCGCTGCGTTTAAGCCTGAACGAGCTGCTATGCTTTCAAGCGGCCCTAAAAGAGGCAAAAATATAAGCACGCCAATTACATTAAAGAGGAAGTGAGCATAGGCTGTTCTCCTGGCGGCCAAAGATGTGTTTACAGAGGCCAGCAGTGCTGTGAAGGTTGTTCCAATGTTTGCACCCAGCACCATCGGAAGGGCTGCGCTTAAATCCATGACGTTCCGAGAGGCCAAAGTCACGAGGAGGCCCGTCAATGCCGACGAAGATTGCAAAATCGTCGTAAATATAGCTCCCATGACTATTCCGATCAGAGGGTGCGTTTTTCCAATGTGCAAAAGATTTACGAAAGGTGCGTAAGATTCTAAAGGCGCCACTGCGTCTCCAGTAATGGATAGGCCTAAAAACAGCATGCCAAACCCAAGAAAGAAATCGGCGCAACCTTCTTTTACACTTTTCCTTTTGCCTAACAACATTAATGCCATACCCAGTGCTATTGCGGGCAATGCCACCTTTTCAAGCTTGAAGGCCACAATTTGCGCAGTTACCGTGGTCCCTATGTTTGCGCCCATGATCACCCCTATTGCCTGTTCAAGCTCCATAATACCCGCATTTACAAAGCTTACACACATCACAGAAGTGGCGCCAGAAGATTGAATTATCGCTGTCACTATTAGTCCCACAATTACGGCCGAAAGGCGATTAGATGTAAGAGTTTCAAGGAACTTTCTTAGCTTATCGCCGGCAATCTTTTGTAGACCCTCGCCCATTTTTGCCATTCCATACAAAAATAGGGCTACTCCTCCCAAGGCCATTAATATCGTTTCCAAATCAAGGTCCCCCGCTTTTAGTATTTGACCTATATTATTTTATAGCATACTTTCGATAAGTTGAATGATATAATTAACGATACCGTTTTTCTCTTAATTTTGACAGCTTCTGAAATATACCATGTTTATCCTCAGATGGTGATTCGAATGTCAGGATCTTTAAACAATTATCTAGAGTATACAAGAGGGAAGGTAAACAGCGTCCTTTACGGACTGTTTTTTACTCCTTTAAGTTTGATCTATGGACTTGGCGTCTCGCTTCGTAACTTTGCCTATGATCACGGCCTGATTTCATCTTTTGAACCCTCACTTCCAGTTATAAGCATTGGGAACATAACGATGGGTGGAACAAATAAAACTCCTTTTGTAGAGATGCTTGCCAGAAAATTTTTAACCTTAGGTTTAAATCCTGGCTTGGTCACGAGGGGATATGGCGGAAAACACAAGGACAAGGGCCCGATTCTCGTAGTAAACGGCAAGGGTGATCGCGGTCAGGTCGGAGATGAATCCCTCCTTCTTTCATCTAGACTGCCTGGTGTTCCAGTCGCCGTTTCGCTCGATAGGCTTGCGGCACTTGAGATGTTGCGATGGGAAAACAAGGTTGATATTGCCATATCAGACGACACCTTTCAGCACAGGCGAATGGTGCGCGATGTAGATATAGTGTTGATAGATGCCACATGCCCCTTCGGCAACGGTAAGCTTTTCCCTGCCGGTGCCTTGAGAGAGTCCCCTAAAAGTTTGAAGCGAGCTCACATTTTGGTGATCACTAAGGCGGATCAGGTAAAAGAGGAAGCGCTAGCTGAACTGATATCTTTGGTCCGCAAGTATGCATCCGACAAACCAATTTTCACGTCAAGGTTAGTTTTAGAACGATGGCAGAAGTGGGATGGTGACCAATTTGTCGATACAGATCCTTTAAATCCCGATCTCCCCGTATCGATTTTTTCGGCCATAGGAAATCCAGAGAGTTTCCGTAATTTTATTGAGAATATGGGATTTAACGTTAAAAGCGAAATGCGCTATCGTGATCACCATATGTACTCGAGAAAGGACTTGGACAACATAGCCCGTCGTTGCAAGCTGGTAGGCGCAAAAGTCGCAATATGTACCGAGAAGGATGTTTACAACTTACCACAGGGTTGTTTGATCGATATTCCTATCTATGTTCCAAGTGTAGTGACTGTGGTAAGTGAAGAAAGTCGTTTTTTTGAAACCCTAATAGAAACGTTGCGACCAAAAATTGTCATCTCCTCCAACGGCCATGGCGAAGATTCGATGGCATGTCTTTTGGCCGAACGCATACGAAAAGACCTTCCTAAGGCCAAATTGTATGCCTTTCCCTTGGTTGGAAAGGGTAAAATTTTTGAGGATTCGGGCATAGAGGTGTATCCTCCGCCTCTTGATACTCCAAGTGGTGGTGTAATAAAATACAGTTTCTTTGAGCTCATAAAGGACGTTCGCGCGGGGCTTATAGGGCATGTGAAAAGACAGCTGGATGCATGGTCCCGGCTCAGGGGCAAGATTAGAACACCCATATGCGTAGGTGATGTTTATCTTTTGCTGCATGCCTTGTACGGACAGGGAATGCCGCCCCTTCTTTTGGCAACAGCTAAAACAGTTTATCTGAGGGGCCATTTTCTGATAGAAAAGCAGATTCTGAGGAAGAAATCGAGAAAGGTTTGGACGAGGGACGAAATGACGGCTTGTGAGCTGAGAAAAAGTTCAGTTAACGCCGTTTACGTGGGAAATCCAATTATGGACTTGGCAGGTGATAATGATAATGAAGCCTGTGAAGATCCGTGGATGGATAAAGAAGGACGTAGGATACTACTGTTGCCTGGTAGCAGGCAGGATGCCTACAAAGATGTAAGATTACTTTTAAAGGCGGCAGAGCTGGTAACGAAACAAATAAACGCTAACTTTTTGATGGTCATAGCTCCCAGCATAGAGTGGGACAAGATGGCATCAAGCCTTAAAGGGTATTTGTTCGAGGATAATCTGTTAAGGAAGGGTGATTTAGAAGTTGCGATATCCTTTTGCCCCGTTGCTGTAGCTGCAAAAAAAGCTGATCTGTTGCTCGGGCTTGGCGGTACAGCTAATCAGGTATGCGCAGGTCTTGGGGTCCCGGTAGTCTCCGTAGATGATAAGGGAAAAAGGGTTCAGAAGAAACTTTTAGGCGATGCCGAGGTGCTACTTAAAAGGGATCCGCAGGTAATTGCCTCCGAAATCATATCGATTCTCGGTGATAGCGAGAGGTACCAAGCTATGTCTTTGGCGGGCAAGGAGAGGATGGGCGAGCCTGGTGCGATAGAGGACGTGGCAAGGTATGTTTTGTGCGAGTTGGGATGGAAGCATAGGCATGATTTGTACTGCGCTCTGCAAAGAAAATTTCTGTACCCCCTTGAAAGCGTGAGGAAAGAAGAGGTGGAAGTTAGCGTTGAGTAAAGACATTTTAGCGGTAATTCCTGCAAGATATGGCAGTACGAGATTGCCCTGTAAGCCTCTTGTGAAAATAGGTGGCAAGCCTCTGTTGTACTGGGTTTTAAGGGGCCTATCTGAGTGTGAGGTCAGCGAGATAGTAGTAGCAACCGATCACGAAGAGATAGCCGAATTTGTTTTCAAACAAGGTTACGAAGCTGTGATGACGCCTTCAGAATTGCCATCGGGTAGCAACAGGGCAGCTTGGGTCGCCCAAAGGAAGTCTGCTGATATAATATTGAACGTTCAAGTTGACGATCCAATGGTAGGTCCCGATATGATCGATCCTTTAATAAAGGCCTTGGCTAACTCGGAGGAAGCAAACGTTGCCTTGCTTGTGAAGCAGATTGAAAAGTCAGATGAAATTTCTAACCCCAACATTGTAAAGGTAGTGTTTGACCAAAGGATGCATGCGCTTTATTTCAGCAGATCTCCTATCCCATATGAGAGGAACAAAGGCGCAGTGTATTATAAACACATAGGTCCCTATTGCTATAGGCGCGAATTTTTGCTTGAATTCGATTCGTGGCCACAAACCCCCTTGGAGAAGACGGAAAGCTTAGAGATGTTACGTATACTTGAAAGAGGTTACAATATCCTATGCATAAAATCCGAGAGGGATACAATTGAAATTGATACCCCAGAAGATGTTATGACCTTCGAACGGTATTTAGAAAAGCACGGAGATGAGATGCCATGGTTAAGAAGGTAAAGGTTGGCGATATAACGATAGGGGAAGGCCGCTTTGTATTGGTTGCAGGTCCTTGTGTCCTTGAAAGTCTAGAGATGGCTCTTGAGGTGGCTGCAGAGGTCAAAAATATGTGTGATGATTTGGGTTTAGCTTACATATTTAAGTCCTCCTTCGATAAGGCAAATCGCACGTCTATCCATTCCTTCCGTGGCCCCGGCCTTGATGTTGGTTTGGGGTGGTTAGAACAGGTGAAGTCAAGGCTTGGAGTCCCAGTGCTTACCGATATTCACGAGCCAAATCAAGCAGAACTCGCAGCTCGAGTTGTAGATGTAATACAGATACCAGCATTTTTGTGCAGACAGACCGATTTGCTCGTATCCGCCGCCGAAACTGGCAAGCCGCTCAACATAAAGAAGGCTCAATTTATGAGCCCTTACGATATACGTTTTGTGCTTGAAAAGGCGAGGGAGTCGGGCAACGATAAGGTGATTTTATGCGAGAGAGGAGTTGCTTTCGGTTACAATGAGCTAGTTGTCGATTTTCGTTCCATCCCCATTATGAGGTCTTTCGGGTGTCCCGTGATGTTCGATGCGACACATAGCGTGCAAATGCCTGGAGGACTGGGAGGGGTAAGCGGTGGAGACAGGAGATTTGTTTCACCTCTTGCGAGAGCCGCGGTGTCCATTGGGATAGATGCTTTATTCATGGAGGTTCACCCAAGTCCGAACGAGGCTAAAAGCGATGGTCCAAACATGATAGCTTTGTCCGATTTAAGGGATCTCCTTGGTCAATTAGTTGCCCTCGATGACCTGGTAAAAGGCAAACTTGGATATGTTGACGTGGGGGAGGCGTAACTTGTAGTGGAAAAGGATTTTGCAGACAAAGATGTTTTAACTCTTTCCCATGAGGATGAAAGGTTGCTCGAAATTGGGAAGAGCGTGTTGGTGCAAGAGGCAAGGGAATTGACCAATGCGTCATCCCGTTTCGGGCTAGAAATGATAGAGGCCGCTAAATTAATATTCGAATGCAAGGGTCGCGTTGTCGTTTGTGGTTTAGGGAAGTCCGGAATAATAGCGAAAAAGATTGCCGCTACATTTGCATCTTTAGGCACGCCCTCGATTTTCCTCCATGCAACCGAGGGAGTGCATGGCGATTTGGGAATGGTATGTCGCGGAGATATAGGCATTTTTTTGAGCAACAGCGGGCAAACCAACGAAGTATTAAAAATAGTTCCCTATTTCAAACGGCTCGGCATTCCCATCATAGCAATAACCGGCAACGTTTCCTCAAGATTGGGCAAGGAAGCGGACATAGTGATAGATGCGAGTGTGGAAAAAGAAGCTGACCCCTTGGGGTTGGCTCCGACGAGCAGCGCGGTTGTTCAGCTTGCCATTGGAGACGCCCTTGCAGCTATGGTCGCGGATTTGCGAAAACTTAAAAGGGAAGATTTTGCCCTCTTTCACCCTGGAGGCTCCTTGGGGAAAAAACTTCTTCTAAGAGTTAGCGATATTATGGGGAGCAATGAAAGGCTTCCCGTGGTCTCGGAAAAGGCATCCGTAAGAGAAGCGCTGTTTGAGATAACTAGTAAGGGGTATGGTGCCACGATTGTAGTGGATGATGAAGGCAGGTTAAAGGGCATATTTACAGATGGCGATCTTCGCAGATTGATAGAGGATCGAGGAGAGATGGGAGTACTTTCGTTACCGATTGTTGAAGTAATGACCAGAAATCCAAAGACGATTGACATAGACGAATTGGCCGTAAAAGGGGTTCTTTTAATGGAAAAATACGAAGTAAGCGTCCTTGTCGTCATGAAAGAGGGATTTCCTGTAGGGATGGTTCACCTACATGATATGCTAAAGGCGGGGGTGGCTTAGCTGAATTTAAAGTCCTACTCTTTTTTGATCAGCCTTACCTATTTGGGGCTTTACCCTTATTTAAGAATTCGTTACCGGGAAGGTTTTAGCGAGAGGGTAGGCAGGGTGAATAAAAAGCAGTTTAAAGAACTAGACGGTGATCCAGTATGGGTTCATGCAGTCTCAGTTGGTGAAGTTCAGGCAGCTTTCCCCTTGATTTTACGAGCACGGAAATGTAAATATAGCGCTCCCATATTTATATCAACAGTGACTTGTACCGGGAAAAGGATGGCTCAAAAACTGCTTTCTGATCTGGTTGATGGTCATTTTTATTACCCTTGGGACGTTCCATGGGTGATAAGGCGATCGTTGGACATCCTCAATCCTAAGGCGTATATAAGTTTGGAGACTGAAATTTGGCCCTATCTTCTCCACGAATTAAAAAAAAGAGAAATACCTTCCTTTTTGGTCAACGGAAGGTTCTCAGAGCGATCCTTTAAAAAGGCTTGCAGGTCCCTCGAATTTTGGAAAGAGACCCTGGAGTGCTTTTCTGGTATTTTAGTTAAGTCATCCGATGATGCTGAGAAACTTTATTTTTTAGGTGTTAACCCTGATAAAGTAAAAATCATTGGCGATGTTAAAATAGATGCCCTGCTTTTAAGGCAAAATAAGGTCAATACAGAGAAGCTGAGGGCGAGGTTGCAGATAAAGAAAGGAGAACCTTGTTTCATAGCAGGCAGTACCCACGGCGGTGAGGAAACAGTGGTGCTTGAGGCCTTCGAGCTAGTAAAAGGAAAAGTACCCCTGGCCAAGCTGGTCTTGGTGCCAAGACATCCAGAGCGTGCAAGGGAAGTTTGTTCTTTAGCTGGTCAAAAGCACGAAGTTTCCTTAGTTTCTGAGATAAAGCAAGGCTGGGATGTATTAGTGGTAGACGAAGTGGGACTTTTGTTTGAACTTTATTCACTGGCAACGGGTGCCTTTGTTGGAGGTAGCTTGATTCCCAAGGGGGGGCAAAACGTACTTGAACCGGCCTGTTTTGGGGTGCCAATTGCCTTCGGTCCCTACATGGAAGATTTTTCATTACCTGCTACAGAACTTCAACGCCTTGGTGTAGCTAAGGTCGTAGAAAACGGTCAAGATCTTGCAAACGTTTGGCTGGGTGCATTAAACATAAAAGCTGAACTGAAGAAGAAGGCTGTAGAGTATGTAAAAAGTTTGGGTGGAGCTTCAAAGCTGGCGTGGAATGAGGTGGCTTCATGCTTGAGATGATGTTGACTTTGATGAATTAATGGGAGGGATTGGCTTGCACTGTGAGATGTTTATTCCCGGAAAGGCATTTTTCGGAGCTGGTGTGGTTTCTAAAGTTGTAGAGTTAATAGGCAATGGCGTAAAAAAGGTGTTTCTGGTGACGGATGAAAATTTAGTACGACACGGTACGGCAAAGAGGCTCGAGCAAATTCTCGAGGCAGGTGGCGTGGAAGTCCAGATTTTCCACGAAGTAGAACCTGAGCCATCGGTTGAGACCACGGATAAAGCGGCAGCCTTAGCGCGAAATTTTGGGGCTCAAGCAGTTGTGGGTTTAGGTGGAGGAAGTTGCATGGACGTAGCTAAGGCCGTAAGCGTGCTTGTGACGAACGAAGGCTCAGCGGCCAATTATCAGGGTTTAGGTTTGGTTAAAAAACCAGGGGTTTTGAAGATTATGATCCCCACGACTGCGGGGACAGGTTCGGAGGTTACTTTTACTGCGGTGTTGATACGAAGAAGCGATGGGTTCAAGGGTGGGATAAACGATGAAAAGTTGTTTGCCGATTACGCCATTTTAGATCCAGAGCTTACCATGACAGCCCCGTCTAAAGTCACGGCTGCATCTGGCATGGATGCTTTAATTCATGCCTTGGAAGCCTATACGAGTATACACGCGACGTGGTTTAGCGATATGTTTGCCCAAGAAGCCATCAGACGTATAGGAAAGTGGATCAGAATTGCTACATGGAATGGCAAAAACTTGGAGGCCAGAAGCCACATGCAGTA
>Ga0208823_1002356_pt1 | contig 14278 bp, 6 predicted proteins | sample AD_UKC075_MetaG_FD_184440 | JGI IMG/M metagenome (GOLD analysis project Ga0208823, IMG submission 184440) | Active sludge microbial communities of municipal wastewater-treating anaerobic digesters from USA - AD_UKC075_MetaG (SPAdes) (version 2) | ecosystem: Engineered > Bioreactor > Anaerobic >... | reverse complement strand
AGTAAGAATTATGGATCAAGGCTGTAGCCTAGTTAATTTCATTTACATGCCTTATTAAGACAGATAAAACCTTTCTCTTCCATCTCATTAACAACACTGCTTATGTAACTTATCTCAAAATGAGGTTTAAGGTTGTGGATGAGTTTAATAAAATCGTCGCGACTTTGCTGTATTATGTTAAATTGCGATTCCCTATCAGCATAGATAATGGTCGATCTGAGTTCCAACTCCCTGGTGTTATAAGCACCAAATTCATTAACTGCTGCATCCAATTTTGATTCGGCACAGTGGATAGCATTAGCCGCTTTCTCACGAAAAAGATGATTGTCGGGCCCGGGTTTAATTATGTAACCCTTTGTTTCTGAATTAACAAAGCATATATCCAAGCCGCCATGATGTTCGATGATCTTTAAATCCCTGGACAGATCAAAACTATAAGGGCCGTAAGTGTAAAAACTATATTCGTAACCATAATCAACAGTATAGACTGCTTGCAAAAGATAGATCATTTTCTGAATGGCTGTCTTCCCAAATTGGGGTGAGATGGCTTGCATGCGTACTGTTAACTCCACGATTAAGCCATAACGCTCCCAGGGATACCCCTCCATACCCATTTCTTTTAGCCCTCCCCCAATAATTCACTCAGTAATTTATCTCTATATTTTTCTGCCTGTTCCCGGACCTCATTGTCAAAAAACTATAGGGGTATGTTGAAAATAGACCTGTGTAAACATCATATAGCGAGCAAGGATTAAGCCTTCCACTGCATGCCCGCCGCTTTCTTTTACAACCAGGATAGGCGCGGCAGTGTCCGGATCCGGCTTTACCAGTATTGTAACTAAAATCCTGTCAAGATCAAAACGGCCGTAGGCAACACCGATATGATGAGAATCCCTCAGTAAGTAGTCTGCCCTATCCGCATCCAGTTGGCTGTCAATGATATTGCGCCATAAAAGGAGTTCTCTACCCAAGCTGGGAATACCTTTAAGAAAATTGGCAACAGTATGAGCCTTAATCTCGTATTTATTAAGTGGATGAAGTTCAATAGTATCTTTCAGCATCAACTCAACGATTGCTGCCGAGTAATCTTCGTGTTTGTACGGTTTAGCCTTCTCTTTGTTCAGGAGCATCAAGCCCTCACCCGCATGAGAAAAAGGAGAATGTCCCAGATCATGAAGCAGCGCTGCCAGCCGGACTATCGTTTTCGCCCTTTCAAAATCCTCATCATTGTAGTTCAAAAGTTCCTTGAGATAGTGCTTCTGTCTATTTACGATCTGGTCAAACATTTTTGTTGCTACATGCATTACACCAATAGAGTGCTCAAAACGGGTGTGCATAGCCCCGGGATAAACCATTTCAGTTAATCCTAGTTGCCTGATGCGGCGCAGGCGCTGAAAAATAGGATGGTTGATGAGCTCCCTTTCCCAGTCATTGAACTGGATAAAGCCATGGATAGGATCCCTTATCTCATAAAGTTTAAGCATGAACCACCTCGGATATGTAGGACAACCCTGTTCTATTTAACCATTTTCCCCTAATGAGCTATGTACTCCCATACCGGTTCACGATGGCCGGCCCACAGTGTTAGTATTATTTTAATAGAATTCTCAAGAAGTCAATTGCTTTGCGCCGGTTCAAAAGTTCATGACAAAATTGATTTCGGTAGTGGCGAAGGCAACCATAGCAGCTGGCATCGGCTTCATCGCCGCCGCAATCACATCGTTCCAATCTAGCCAGCGCTGATTCAAGCAACATTTTCATGTTTTCTGCTCGTGCAATGCGGTGGGCATGACCGGCACCGCCTGGGACATCGTCAAAAATTACTATAGCCGGCTTGGCCGTATCACCGCCAAGATAATAAAGAACACCATCCAAGTCCTGCCTTTCAATATCCAGAGCCTCGCTGCAACCTTCCAACAGCGCATATAGCAGCGAATACCAGAAACCCCTGTCCTCGTTTTGATATCCTTCAAAAACCAGCATGGCCAAATCAGTTTCAAACTCGTGACCCAGAGAATACCATCCATGGAGAGTTCCGTTACACTTGTTGCCCCAAGCTTGATCATGTTGTTCGGGAGTTTTTTCATCCCCAACAAGGGCATAACCACACCTGGTGCATATTTTAAACTTTCTTTTACCGGCGTTATTAATAACCGCCAACTTACCGTGGGTGGCGGAAGTAACGGCAAGAGTCATGTCTTTTAGTCGAATTTCAACCTTGTTGCTGAGCCTGGCAACACCTGAATAATGGATGCGGGTAGTATAAGTCCTCTCCGGCCTTCGATCACCTGGTGTGGCAGGCGTTTCCCGGCTGGCAATAAATCCATAAGCAGGAATAATAAATGTTCCTTTGTTGTTACCCGACAGCGAGTTGCCACAGTTATTGCACTGCTCTAAAGGCTGGTTAAATTCAGCCCTACGACTGGTATAGCTTTGACAGTAGTCACAGATGGCATAGTGAAACCTTTCCCACTCCCAGCCACCTTCTCCCTGCATTTTGGGCGAACGCTTGATGTAGCGGCTGGTCCACAGCTTCCCTCCAGCTACCACTTCACTGCTTGGGGCATACTCGGAAAGTGCAATCCGCAGGTCTCTTTGCAGCTCAAGGCGCTGTGCTTCTACGCCATGATGAGTCAAATGCAGCTCTACCACGTCAACAGGAAAACCATACTTGGGAATAACATTTCGACTGGATAGAAAATCAAGTAACGGCTTCCTTTTTAATGTTCTGATCAGTCTTAAAATGTAATCGGAGGGTCTTTGCTCCTGTATGTGTATATTCATAACCTGCTGCAGCTGTTCAATATCTTCTTTGATTTCCTGGTAGGCTCTTGCGAGGACACCCTTCTCATCACCCAATAAGCCGTCTACCCAACCCCAGTTATCGATCTGCAATTGCTCGTACAGTTCTGGCGGTATAATGCGATTAAGAGATTCTTTTATATAAGCAGGTTTCTGCTCGATGAAAGCTTGGAGAAGCTCCGGCCCTGCGGGATCCGCCAAAAAGAATTCTTCAACATTGCCGAAGTATCTCGCATGCCGCTTCCAAAAGGCCGCCAAGACCACCGCGTATAGATGCCGTCGAGCCACTTTTTCATTAGCTATTTTAAAATAGGGTACGCCTATTTTGCCGGCAACCATGCGCCACGGCTCCGCAAAGTGGTTAAGGTCATGGGAGCGGCGCTGGGCAAAGGTCAGGGTAAAAGCGCTCGAGTCGGTGCGTCGGCCCGCACGGCCGGCTCTTTGCACGTAATTGGCTGCGGAGGGAGGCACATTTCGCATGAATACCGCTTCTAACTCCCCCACGTCCACCCCCAATTCAAAGGTAGTAGAACAGCTTAAAATATTAACCTTGCCACCGATAAAATCAGCTTGCAGCTTCGCCGCAGCCTGTCCGGTCAGCTGGGCAGTATGTTCTTCGGATCTTGCCGCCAGGGGAAGTGTTTCCAGGTAAAGTCTACGGTAATGGCCGTCAAGGACAATATCCGGATCGCAAAGTTCAAGAGTTCCATTGCAACGGTAGCTGGGACAGGTTCCCCTGATATTTTGCAGTGTAAGGCTGTGGCATTTATTGCAGCGGAACCAGGTAATTTCTTTGTTGATTACCCCCGGCTGCAATTCCCAAAAATTATACCTGATCCGGTAAGCAGTTCCTTCACCCTGAATATGCTCCTGGGTAAAGATATCTTTCCAGCAACTATGAGGATTTTCAAGGTCGAGAGAGCTATCCCAAAGACGCCGCAACACGGCGCGGCATTCATCAACGGTGGTGTTAGCACCAATTTTATTTGCAAGGCGAGTCAGGTAATCCAGTCGCGCGTTCATTCTCCCGCTGGCGGCAGAACTCCAACTGAGAATCCCTTTCTTGTGCACAGCCCGGTGCTCGCGGAAATAGTACTCACGGTTGCGCGGTTGAAAAAATTCATCTGTCGGTGCGGCATTGTCAGGAAACAAAATGGCCCCTTTTAACCTGAAGCTGCCGAGAAGCACTTGAAAAAGCGTCCATACTTCATCTTCTGACAAATTCCATGGTGAACACATCAGGGCTGGAGGTGCCGCCCAATAAGCCGGTTTCACCAGGGTAAAGCCAAGCAGGCCCAGCCCTTCTAAGCCAAGCCTTCGATCAAGGCCCAGCAATTCGTACATAAGCCACTTCCAGATCTCATTGACCTGCTCTTGATTACTCATTTCAGGAAAGAGGTTCAGCTCTTTAACTTTTCGCTGTAAAGGCTTGACCAGGTCTTGCAAGCGCCATTTGTTTTCAAGCACCTCTTTCCTGAGTTCCTTCAGAACCCTGACGATCAAGTTGCGCCGTAAAATCTGCAAGTAAGTCCGGTTGAAGTAAGGCGCGAAGAAGGCTGCATCCTGCCTGCTGTCCGAAAAAATCAAAAACTTGCGGGCAGCTTCAAGCTGAAACCCGCTTTCTCTTACTGATGAGACCCTGGTACTGCTCCATTCATCGCCTTTTTCTATTCGCTCTGATGAACTCCGTAGATATTCGAATTTGGGCCTTATTTGCTGATAAAGAGATGTAGCCAGTACACTGGCGGCTGCATCGGTACCCACCGAAAAACGCCTGAGCATTCCGTGTGGAGAAAAGCGGCCGCAAACGTGGCAGGTAGTAACTTTACCAACCTTGGAGGGGAGGAGATATACCTCCTGAAGTGACGGTTTTTCGCAACGGCACTGAAATAGCAGGACATTATGCCTGTCAATCTTGCCACATCTAACACAGAGCTTGTATCGTGCAAGGGTGTTCAAATTATTGGCTGCGCCCTGAAATCCCACCTCTTCATCTTCATCCAACTCTTCAACTACTTCCGTATCTGCCGGCATCAAATAGGTGATTGATTGTCGATCTTCTTTTGGTTGGGCAAAATAATTGCCGTCTTCTGAGGACTGAATTTCACCGGCAAGATAAGCGGCACCGCACGTGTAACATACAGCCAGCTCTGCCACCTGGTATTCGACTCCCGACTTCTTTACCTTCTCATGTCGAGATAAAAAAAGCTGCTTTTGCGTCGCTAAGCTGAGGTAAGCCCCTTCAATAGCCCGGACGAAAACGTGGTATCTTGCCGGCAGCAAGGCTTGATTATCTCCGCCAGGGCGCGCTTTTACGGCCAGATCCACCAGGGCGGCCACCAGCCTGGCCGCTTCCATATCTTCGGAAGAAGCGTATTCCGGGAAAATCTCAGAAGCCGCCTCGAAGAGGTATCGCGGTTCCTTCTCCAACTGCTTCTGCAATTGAATTAAATTCAGATCGCCCTTTAAAACCTCGTAGAGAAATAATGAAATATCACGTTTGACCCCGCATTTTGACTCTGCCTCTTCAAGAATTGAAACAGGAATGCCGGCTTCTCTTCCACTTTCCGCCAGCCGGGGCAGGATAGTATCATCAGCAAAATCCCGGTTAACAATAGATTGCCATTTAAGATATACTTCCGGATCAGGCCGTCCCCACCCCCGTTCTTCCTGGGCCACCTTGCGTCGTGTGGCACTAATTATGTCCTTGTCAGCAAAAGGCTCCCCGAAGAGACGGCTGGCAAAGAGGGCTACACCGCTATAATCCTCTTCACCCTTGCCAAGTGTAGCGCTGGTGGCTATACAGCAGAGCCTGCCCGGTTCGCTATTCGCAACCCGGTCTTTTAATCTTCGCAACAGCATGGCAATTTCGATGCCTTTGGCCCCGGTATAGGTATGGACTTCGTCAAGAACAATAAAGCGCCAGTTTCCAGCATAAGGGCCGTCAAAGAAAACGTTATCCTGGGGTCTCAACAAAAGGTATTCCAACATTGCGTAGTTGGTAAGCAGAATGTGGGGAGGCCGCTCCCACATTTGTTCCCTTGAAACCATTTCATTGGGCAAGGGCTCCTGGTTAAACATCTTACGATAGAGATCTACAGCTGCCTTGTGTTTTTCTTCCGTTTCTCCGGTGTAACGCCCGAATGTTATCTCGGGGCAGTTGGAGAGCAATTTTCTTAACCGGCTTAGCTGGTCGTTGGCCAGGGCGTTCATGGGATAAAGCAGCAGTGCCCGCACACCCGCATCCAGCCTGCTCTCTTCTTTTTGGCGCAGCAGGTGATTAAGTATGGGAAGAATAAAAATCTCAGTTTTGCCGCTTCCGGTGCCTGTTGCCACTACAATGTTGCGGTTATCGGCGATAACTTTGCGGATAGCGGTTGCCTGATGCCGGTAGAGCGGTCTTTTCAGAGGCAGCGATTCACTTTCCAAAAGACTGAAACTGCCGGCCAATAACCCCTCGTCAATTAAGTCCTGCAAGGAGGTATCTTCCATAAAAGGAGGCGTTGCTTCCAGGATTGGCCCCTTGACAAAGCGTCCCGGCTTGAACAGCTCCTGGCGAAATGCATTACGCAAACCTTCGTCACGAAGACGGAAAGTTGTGTCCAAATAGTTTAAATAGCTGCGGTTTATAGCCTCGGTAGCTTTTATCGGATCTATACTCACAGTCATCTTCCCTCCTTCTGTAACAATCCAGCTTGCAGCATTAATCGAATCCACTCTTTTTCCTGAGCTAGCAATTCCATTGCGATTATTGAAACATTACGATTATCTTCAGGCAGGGTACTGCTTAAAGGAATACTCTTACTGTTAAACAGCGGAATCCATTTTATTATTGGAAAGGCGGTATTTATCTTCTGCAGCCAGGGCCAAATGTCCCATACTACGGCCAACCTGGCTTGTATTGTTTTGAAATTGGGTATAAAGCTCTTGCACGAAGGGCTCTCCAGTATGCTGGAATGTCTGTACCAAGCTGCTGTGTCGGGTAATAGTGTATTACAGCTTGTACAAAAAGCTCCACTCTTAAGCTTTATGGTGATTTCTTTTTGAACTGCATCTAACTCCAGCTTGGCTTCCTCATTGGCACCATCATCCAAGCAGATTTTAAAGAAGACTTCGCGGCGCCCTTCTTGCAAAGCTTTAATTATTAAAGCTCCATCAGAGGCATTGAGCGAAATATCGTGCTGAAAATCTTTTGCTTCGATAAGTTTCACTATGGCGATCTCACTGTCGCCTGCCTGCACTGCCTGGCTGGTCTCTTCATCCAGATAAAAATTTATTGGAGCCGGTTCGGGAAGCACAGCGTAAATGTATATAACAGGTTCCGCCAGTATTTTTATCCCGATCCAATGAGATGCTCTTTTAGGAACTGCAACAGTCGCCTGGAATAAGCCGCTCTCTCCTGTTGCTGTCTTGTAAGACGAAGAAAACCAATTTCGATCTTTTCTGCCGATAATCTCAATTTCAATGGGCAAGCCGTCTCCGTCACCCGAGACCTGGCCCCAAACCTTCAGTTTGTTATCATCCAGCCATCGGGCCTCCCACTGGGATATATTAACAGGAGTATCCAAAATCTCTACTGCAGCAATATTGGTGACATTTCCGGGAAAAACCAGCTTGGTATGACTTGAGCTCCAGGGGCCGATCACAGCATACTCCAGCACGTAAGGTCCCTCGGGAAGCTCTTCTGCTTTAACCGTGATATTCATTTCACTCGCCCCGTCGGGAATAAATGATTGCATCACGGGTTCTAACCAAGGCCTATTTTTATCCCAGAATCTAAGCACCCTGCCCTGCGCCTTGCCAAGATCCTTCCAGGATATGGCAAGATGTCGCATTCCCATTTTTACTTTCTGCCTAAAAGTTATGTCTTCAACTGTCCATGCTGTCCTTACCCGAAACAGCACGCTGCTTGCAATGATCTCTTTAGATTTGTGGTCCATGATAATAAGACGAAAAGACTGTAAGCCGGGGCTGGCTCTTAGCGTATCGGTAAAAGGCAGCAATTTAAATTGAACCAATCCCTTTTTTATTTCGGCTTCGTACTTTTGTTCCGCACCCTCTAGAAAAAGTTGGATGCGTCCTTTCAAATAAAAGGGCACAGCGATAAAAAGGCGCAGATCTTTGGCATCGCTCCAATCGCCAATCCAAATTTCACCAACCTGCTGGAACCAAGAATTATACAAATCATCACTTAAACCCTCAATGCGCCAGCGAAGTCGAGGCACCTCAATAAACAGGGGCAAAGAGGAAAATACGTTTTCAAACGTGTACCAGTTCAGTGTACCGCTTACGTAGCTCGCTGTCTGCTCTGTTGATACTACAAATTCATTATTCGCCACTTCTTGCAGTTTTGCCGGAGAATTAACCTTAAATGATACACCTCTCGGGCAGCGTATACACAGCTCAACAGACTTTTCTTCTCCGCCAGGAATATACAGAGCAGGCGAAAAAAACGATTCAAACTCGGATATGAAACTGATATCAAAGCGATATTTTTGCTTTTCTGGGTTCAGCAAGGTAACCGTGTAGCGGCCACATTGTTCTTCTCCTAGCAAAGAAGCCTGATCCAGGGACAAAATAAGCTTAAATCCTTCTTGCTCCTGCAGATTTAATTCATTTAAAAAGCATTCCTTTTCTTCTCCTGGATAACCGGCCCGAGGCCTGGAATAAACCATCCATTCATGCAGTTTATTGCAGGCTTCTGGGGGTAAAAGAATCTTTACGCTACTTTTCAAGTAAAGGGGATTGATATCATCAACCATTACGCCATCAGCTTTTTGGCCCTCCAGGCGCGGTGTCAACAGCACATCTTGACTTAAAGTAAGGTAATGTTCTACACCCTTTTTATCTACAATGCATAACAGGTCTTCATTTATGGCTTTCAAATTTACAAGTTGCAGGTAGTAGGGTTCTGATAAATGGGCAGAGTTTTCTTCCAATGGCCTGACGCCAGGCTTTATATAGCAGCCCATAGGCAAAAGAAACCAAACTCTTTCACGTGGCAAAGGCTCACCGGCTACCACGTTACCGTATTCATCAAAGAACAAGAATGGCATCCCGTTAAACGATAGGGGAATCTGCCAGGTCCCCAAAACTTCTTCTCCCTGACCTAGGTTTACTTCAATGGTACCGCCCAATTGAGAAACGGGGCAAGTGGCCGGTTCTGTTTCACCCAGGTCTGCTTCCTGCAAATAAACCTTCAAGGGATACCTTGCCGTTTTCTTTTCACCGGTTTCACCGGTAATATGACTTAATTCTACCCAGGCTTCGTGAATGCCGGATAATTTAAACCTCTGACGCGGCAAGTATATGCCCAGGTTTCCAGCCTGATCCAGCTTTAGCTCCGGTGAAGACAGCCTGGCCCTGGTTAAACCCTGGACGACATTTGTGCCGGTTGATTTGAATTGCCTGTCATCCCACCAACGGTAAAACGCATTTACCACCCTTGAGGGCAATGATATCTCTTTACCCACAGGCAGAGTCTTTCCGGCCATTGTTTGCGCAGTCAAAAGGACAGACTCAAAAAGCCATTCTTCGGCCCATTCCCCACCGTACAGGAGAAAACGACGGATGGGTTTGTCCAGGTAAAAAAGAGGCCTGGACATATTTTGCAAAGCGTTTTCTTTTCTCAAAAGCTCCCTGGCATTCTTTTCAGACAGCGAATTTAGCTTGCGTAATAGCTCTTGTAACTTTTCCAGGCTGTAAGTCTTCAATTCATCAGCATAGCCCTGTTCCTCTATTGCAGTTAGTTCACGCTGCAGTTCTTCAAGGCGGTTTTGTTTTAGCCGCATTTGGCTTAAAAGCTCAGCTCCACGATGCAAGTCGCCTTCTCCCAGCGCGTAGGCAGCCTGGTTAAGTTTGTTAATTTTCTCTTGAATCTTTTCTCTTTCAGCTTCCAGCTCATTTAATTCTCGTTTGTAAACATCGAGCTTCAGTTCAGCCTCCTCCGCCTGCTTTTTTTTGTTAAAAGCTTCATCGACGGAGTTTTGAACAACGCTCAATGTTCTTTCCAGATTTTCTTCACAAAGCTCAAGGTCGCTAAGTGTGAACGTAGCGGCGGTTTCAGCTAAATTTTGCTTCCAAGAGCCAAAACAATTTTCAGCTTCGGTTAAACGAACAGTTATATCAAGGTATTCTTCATATTCTTTGCATAATGTATTTACAGCAGCCTTTATTTCCCCGAAAGGTTTATCCCAAAAGGACGCCTTGGGATTGTATAGATTTCCAGCCAACCGGTAAACTTTTGCCCTTAAGTTAGAAATCAAAAGTTGAAGTTGGGCAAATTTCTGCGTCATATGCTTAAGCTGCCTAGCTTGTTTAGCCACCAGCCTGTTATCAAGCAGGTAGCGACGCCAGGCAAGTCCCAAAAGGGTTAGTCCAAGAGCAGGTATAAGCCATAAAATCGGTTGAGATGATAACACAACAGATAATATAGCCCCGGTGATAAGCAATGACAAACCGGACCAAAAAAGTAAACTTAACCGGGCCGGCTTAATCTCAATGCATGAAGCTTCTTTTTCTTTTTTTGACAGCCTGTCCCACAACTTAGCGCCCTCATCCAAGCTAGCCAACAACTCATCCCAGCAGATTTTTTCCAGCGTGGCTTCTAACTGGCTAGGCCCGTATGGCTCTGATACCATTTTTTTTAAGCAATGTTGCAAACGTTCAATACACGACTGGCGCTTTTCCCGAAGAGTAGCTATGTTTTTTTCTACATTTGAAAATTCTTCTCTGTACTCTTGTATCAACTCTTTGACGCTGTCCGCCACTTCAACAATCTGCCTATTTGCTTGATTGTAACTTTCAATGGCTCCTAAGCATTCCGATATTTGCTCTTTTAATTTTTCTTGTTTTAGCTGAATGCTTGCCAGCTGCGACAGCAATCTATCCTGCGTTTTTTCATAGTCGCCGGGCAACTCAACTGAAAGCTGCTGCAAGGAGCCAAGTTGCTTTTGCAATTCATGAATCTCTTTTTTAATCTTTAACAGTTTCTCAACCCGAGCTTGCTCTTTTTGCAATCGATTTTGTTCTTCCTTTAGTTTAAGGCTTTCCCTGGCAAGCTCGCGATTTTTATTTTCCAATGTCCTCAGTTCAGATAGATAAGCTTTGACTTCATCCTTATCAATTAAGTCTTTCATAACGGTAGGCTGAACCAACTGATCAAAATACTCATACAAGCAGCTCTGGGGTATGCCGCCGTGCAACAAAATATTGGCGATATATCTGTGAGCTTCCGAGCTTTGAAAGACAGGTTTTTGCTGCCGCCTCAAAAAATCAATGAATTTTTGCCCTACCTTGACCTGCCAGTTTGGATCAGTCAAGCCAACATAATCAGCCAGCGTGGCCCAGTAATTGCCTTCAATGTAAAAGTAGATCCCATGGCCCACCAGGTAGCAGGCCAAGGTGGCGGGAGTACTTTCTGCTAAATACTTGATTCCTTTAGGAAGATTGTTTTTCAAGCGCTCCTTGATTAATGCACCCAGCTTTAAGACTTCTTCTTCAGTAAGTTCAACCTGGCCGATAAACTTTACCTTTCTGACAGCCTCTGCCAGAAATTTTTCACACTCTACCAGGCTTGAGCAATTTGCCAGCATATAATCACCTTACCTTTTGCATATTGCTCCTAGTTCTGTGAGAATTCTAGCTGTTTTCCCTTAGGGGGCGAACAAAGCTCCGAGCTTCTGTTTCAGCTTTGACTCTTCGGTATAATCTGCCCGCAGATATATTTTGAATTGGGAAATTGGAATTTTATATGATTCAACATTTTTATTATTAGATTGCGGATGTCGTTCGCGCTAAAATTTGTTTCAACATACAGATCAATTTTTCTTAGTTTTCGAGGTGCCCTCATCGAGCCGGGATTCCCGGTTAAAAAATATTTCGATATTCTGCCATTTAACCTAGGTATATCAGGAAAAGTAGTTATAATTGCCGGGTTGATATCGGCCAAAATATTACATGTTTCAAGAAGCACAGTCTTCCATTCTCTTGCCAGCACTTTTTTATCTTTTAGTTCACAGGCATATGGCCTTTTATGTATATAGTTTTCATGCAAAGTATGGGCGACAGTATTATCCACTTCGTATTCGCTGTAATTTGGAAGTGTTTTTTCAATATTCTCCAGCCTTTCATCTTCAGATACCTGCGCAATATCATCAAGCTGGAACAATTCTAGTTGCCTTTGCAATTCCCTAGATATATCATTAAGCTTCCTTGCCTTTTGCATGTAACCAGTGCCTTTTTCATATTCTTTTTTCCTGAATAGTTCATTGCCTTTATCTATTAGTGCTTCCTCAGTCACAATTAGAGAATAAATCAACATGTCCAGCGCCGCACCAATTTCACCAGCTTGATCCGGAAAATGAGTTCTTATAAAGCTGACAATCTCGTTAGAAAGCACTTTTTTACCCCACATAATTATCGACATTGAGAAATATCTCTAACAATATTTTCGATAAATTCTCAAGTTATCCCTGCATTTAATAAGTTTTGACAAAACGCTTAGTAAGGATTGCGGCACCTAACCTGCTTCATGGCGCGATGGATATAAGTAATAGTCTTTATAGAATTTATAGACAAGCTGCATCACCTAGTCTATAGTTGTAGCTCTCCCAGAACATCGGGGTAAACGATGGCCTGGATAAGCTCTCCCGTGGCTGCGTCTTCGATGTTGATGGTGACCTTGATTTTTTCGGCCTTGACACCGTCAAAGAGCTGGTAGTGCATGGCGGCGAAGCCGAGGCCGAAGACGGCAAAAACGTCCAGGCTGTTTTCAAAGACTTCCCTCTCCACCACCATCGTAATGGCGGTTAAATCCCGGTTGCACCTGACGTCACTTATGGAGATGAAATCGCCGCCGCATTTGAGGTCTTCAACGGCCCGGTTGAAGTCTTCCCGCAGCTCCTGCATCACCTGCTTGTGGACGGTACTGGACATCTTGTAGGTAACTGATCCGTCGCTGTTTATGACTACTTCCTTGATTCCTTTTTCCTTGGCATCTTTGATTAAGGTTTCGGCATCCTCCAGTTCAACCATTGAAGCCGGCAGGGTGACGGTTACATCGAACAGTCCTTTTTCAACATCTATGGAATCGCTTGAGGGTTCAGGATCGGGATCGCCGCATCCCGGCAGCAGCAGTAAAGATGAAATAATAAGGATAACCGCAAGCCGCTTTATTTTTAACACCCTCTTTTGATAGTTATAAGTGCGGCCAACCCCGAGATCCTTCGGGCTTCGCCCTCAGGATGACAGCAGGGGCGGAGGCCGGCTTCGTCCTCAGGATGACAGGGGCAGAAGCCAGCTTCGACCTCAGGATGACGGGTGCAGAGGCCGGCTTCGCCTCAGGTTGGCAAGGTCGATAGACCGGTCCCACTCCCCATATGACAGGGGCGGGAACCAGCTTCACTATCTGATGATAGAGATAAAGATCCACTCCACCCCCGGGCTTACGTGGGCAAAAGCCAGATCCGACCTAAGGGTGAAAAGGGCAGGAACCGGAATTTGCCCTCAGGTTGACAAAATAGGGAGCCCGTGGAAATATCATAGCAAATTGTTGTGACATGATAATGTCACACGCAAGCATATTGTAGAATTTTATCGTTAGTTAGAAGAGAATGAACAATCTGGTGGTTATTGTTTTTGGCGGTAATAGCGCAGCGTTTCCTGAAGGTTATTGATCAGCTGTTCTCTAAGCCAGGCCGGCTCCAGCACCTCAATGGCGTCGCTCCAGCTCATGAGCCAGGGGATCATCTCCTGTGCCGCGGTGAGGCGGTAGATAACTTCCAGTTCGCCGCCGGGCAGCTCCTTCGTCTGCTGGCTTTCGTGAAAGAGGTTGTGCCTGAAGCGCTCCGCGGGGCCGGCCCGGACTTTAAGGCGCACCCTTTCCAGCTCCCCCGATTCTTCATCGGTCCAGGTGCCCCAGACATCCTTATAGGCTTCTTTTAGTGAAAAGCCGGGGGGCATGCGGTAAGAGCTGTTCTCGACCACATCAAGTTCCTTTATATTCAGCAGAAGAAAGACGCGCCTCTGCCGGCGCTGAGTGCAGCGGCCGGTGAGGTACCAGTTGTTCAGGCGGCAGAGGAGGCCGTGGGGCTCCACCTCCCGTTCCGTGACGGCGCCGTCATAGGTGCGCAGGTAGCTGAGGCGCACTCTTTTCCTCTCCCGGATGGCCCGCAGTATTTCCCGGATCATGGCCTCGCTTTTCGCGGGATCGGCGGGAAAGGCGCCGGATACATGGACCACCCGCTCCAGTTCGCTTAAAATGCCGGCAAAGGTGCTTAAACCGGACAGGGTCTGGCGGAAGATGCTCTGCATGGCCGCCTCGATGCTGCTTTTCATCGCACCCCGCAACTGGGGATACATGCCCAGCAGCAGCATGGTGGCGTCGTGAACGCCGGCCGACTGTTCAGCTATTTCACCGCGAAAAATATAATATGTCTTATGGCCGCACCTCCGGCCGCAGATAGCTTTCTCGCCA
>Ga0208823_1002336_pt1 | contig 14331 bp, 18 predicted proteins | sample AD_UKC075_MetaG_FD_184440 | JGI IMG/M metagenome (GOLD analysis project Ga0208823, IMG submission 184440) | Active sludge microbial communities of municipal wastewater-treating anaerobic digesters from USA - AD_UKC075_MetaG (SPAdes) (version 2) | ecosystem: Engineered > Bioreactor > Anaerobic >... | reverse complement strand
TATCTATCAGGCGGCGATTTATGGGATAATCAACCTTCTGCCAGAAAGTCAGGACCAGTGTGTTGCTGATCCAGTTTATCATCCGGCGAATCGGTAAAAAGGCATCTTTGGGATCCGTCACTCCCGGATAACATCCGGTGCGGTTCCCCCAGGCTTTCCACCCGCCCACGAAATTCAAGGCAGTAATGATACCTTCCCCATTCAGATATGCTGCCTGGTCAGGCCCCAGCCATACTTCTGCTCCATCAGCGGCAACAGCCGCATCCATCTGCAGGCTCTTATTACTTGGAGACATATACGGGATATCATCATTCTCGCTGTCCGTCTTACAGATCAGCCCGGCCAGCTGCGTGGACAGGTGATAGGTTTCACTCCCCAGCTTCACCTTTGGCCAGCAGACCACCTGCAGTTCATCCCCGTAATTATTATTGGTTTTCCACTCGGGAACATCTGTATATTTATCTTCAGTAATGGGAACATCTGTAAGAGCAATGGCCTTAAAATGCTGGTTGATATTCGAAGCCTTGGCCACCATTACCGCCGCCACTGCCGGATCCTGTGACCAGCCCGGGGCGAGAATCATACCGGGTACCAACCGGAAGCGGGGAAATATTTCATTGATCAGCTCCAGGCCTTCCGGTTTTCCAGTGGTATCATCCACCCCGCCGACAATGTCAGCTGCCGTAACTGCCGAAGGATTCAGCTTTGAGTAGGCAATGTTCAATTTAGTTGCGCTACTTGCCGCACCGTCAGGGGTTGGAGTTATTACAACTTGTCCCTCAGCATCAAAGGCCGCTGTATAGTCGGTATCCTTCACCAGGGATTGCTGCGCCCCAGCATTCAACTTTACAACAAGAGTGCTCAGTATAACGTCTTTTTCGGCAATCGTTATGACACCATCAACAATGTTGGCGTCAGCCGCCGGCACGTCTGTTTTATGTGTAGCTGGGTCAAGCACGTTTACTAAAACTACAGGTCCCATATTATAAAGGCTGAAATGGGATTTCATGAATTCACAGAGTGTATAACTTTCCCAATCATCCGAATACCCCAGCGCCGCTACAGCCTCCTGGTAGGTATAACACAGGACCGGAACATTAACATTCCCCTCTCCGTCAGCAGCTCGGTTAACCGGGGCCGTGCCGAACACCACAGGCAGTCCGGCCGACACATTAGCCGGAGGAATTACTGAACTGGGCTGTTCAGTAGTATAAACACCATGTTTGTAGGCCAATTACTTTCCCTCCTTCAATTCTGCAGAATACCGCAGAACCTCCTGATAATACTGATTAGCAGCCGTCCCAGGAGTAATAATATCCTTCCTGGTTTTAGTAAAATCTGAGATAGGTACACAGAGCTTCTGTATGGCCGGGCAGGCTTGCAGGTGCTTCTTTAAGTGCTCCGGGCATCCGCCCTTAAACACCATAAACTGCTGCAGGCCCCCGCCGGTTACATTCGGCCCGCAATAAATAAGTCGCTGCTTGGAGGCACCGGCTTTTTTCTTGGGCGGTATTTGTTTGATTGGTTCAGGGTCTTCGGGAGGCTTCTTGTCCTCCATCGGTTCATAATTATCAGGTATCTTCTTTTCTTTATCCTTATTCTTGGTACTCATATACATCCTCCTCCACCTGTTCGATCGGCAGAGCTACGGTCCAAATAGTAATAATTTCGCCTATCCATATCGGGTACGGCTGCTCCTCGAACAGTTTCCACTTCAACGGCAGCTCCATTCTGAACTTTTTCCCCAGGGTCCGGTTGATCAATAAACACTGTCTGATGCGCAGAATAACGTTAACTGCATCTTTCCATCCATCAATATCTTCAGAATAAGTCCCAACCAGTATTTTGATATTCACCTGGGATTCATCCGCGTTATCTTCACCTTCAATCAGGCGCGGCATTACATAAGGGACATCTGGCACATCAGTGGATTCCTTGGGAGGCAGCCAACCCTCGACCACCTGTGGAGCTTTTGCCTGGCCTCTGTTTGTCTCTAACTTATAGTCAGCAACTACACATTCCAGGAACAGTTTTAACTCTTCCAGCAGCAGCAACGGAGTCAGCCTAATCACCTCCCAGCAATCGCAGAATCTCATGATCCAACCGCTTTTCTAAGCGAATAACTGCTTGCTCTTCAATGTGTTGTCTCACCCCAGGTTCATCCAACATAACAGGAGTTGGCGGGCCAAATAATTCCCTGATAGGTAAACGTTCTTTACCGACCCGTTCAAAAACTCCTGTATGACCGGATTTCATAGTAGACACAAATGCTCCCGGTATTGGCTTGCCGCCACTGCGTTTAACAGATGCAGTCAGTACTACAGGAGGCCTTTTGAGAGGTTTAGATGGACGCACCTTAAATTGAATCAGTGGTATAGCACTGCCCAATGATTTAACACGAGCCGTTAAGTTGCCCTTGGTAGCTTTAGTAATTCTTATAGTCCTCCTGACATCAGTTGCCTTAATGTCATAGGTTTCTCTTGTTTTCCGAACTGCTTCAGCTGAAATATTCTGAGCAGTACGATTAAGCGCACTGGCCAATGCTTTAGGAACTCCATCCTTAACATTGGCCAGCCAGATATCCGCTTTCTGTAGTTGTTCTACCTTAACCTCTATGCTCATGTCTCATTGGCCTCCAGCGTCAATTCCAGAATACCGTTTGCTTCCGAAACATCGTTAACCAGATACATATTATTGTCCAATCTCAATACAGAGCCGATGGCCGGAGGTTTTCCCAAGCTGGCAGTTTTTAGGAAAATAACCAGTTTTCCTGTATAAACCCCATCTGTGGGAACATCCCTGTAACTGAAACGCTGCTTTAAAATGTCAGCATCAATTACAACCGGCATTATTATCCCATTAACTTGGTGCAGATCGGCAAACTCCTCAATATTGATAAATGTATTTAGGTCCTGTAAAATTACATCCTTCATGCTAATCGGCATCCTTTGCATCCAGGTCAAGCACCAAGCCGTTTTTAAATGCATCGATTAAGGCTGCAATAATCTCCTGCTTCTTATTTTGGTCAGATATTCCTTCAATGCCGGCTTGCTCAACATATTCCAGTAATTCTGCTTTTGTCTTAGCCTGCAATATCTCCTCTAATGACGGGTTAAGATTCGGAGCGGGCGGTTCTGACACGTTTAATGTCTGTTCGATAACCGGTTCTGGCTGCTCACTAACCGGTGTATATTTTTCCGCAACTCCGTTAGCTACCAGTTTCTCTTCCAAATCACCTAGCGATACTATTGTCCCGGCTTCCAATATGCCGCCTCTATAATTTAAAGGCTTTTTTAATTTGATCATAGGCGCCCTCCTAATCGATTTTTACCCGGGCGGTGGTATCAGCAAGTTGTTTTGGTTCAGTGGCCCAACCGGCAGGGACATTATTTTGAGCGACATTAGTAAGGACACCGGCCACAGGATCCCAATATAGTTGTTCCCCTACTGCAAAGGCAGCATTATTGACAGCCGGTAATTCAAATACACCCACAACATGAACTGATCCAGTGGTACCAACAGAAATATCCTCGCCTGCAACACCAATCCGGTTAGTCAAGTCCACAACGTCACCATAAGCAATAGGTACCGGACCTGGATTGGTGTAATCGATCGTTTCCCCTCTCTGAATATAGGACATCTTGATTCCTCCTTAAAAAATAAAGTTTGGATAAAAGAGCCCAACCTTAAATGGTTAGGCTCTCATCGGATTATTGTCCCGGATTCATGTACAACCCACGGAAGTCAAGTATGGTTACTCCGTAATCAATATAGATACGCCACTTGATGCCCAGGAAATCGAACCCGACCTGGCTTTCCAATTTAGGCATATCATCACCATTGAGATACGTAACCTCGATGGTGTCAATATCAGCCGGCGATGCAGCCAGGTACCAACCAGTAGTACTGTACTGGTCCAGCTCAGCATCGGCAACAGGTTCGAGAGTGCCAATGAACGGGTTGACAACATTCTGCTGCGTAGGAATCAAAGTGGCCGACAAGAACTGCTGGGCAACTGTTTCCTGTGTAGCTGGAACAATTAAGAATCTCGGCCCAATATTAAGAATTTCGTTGCCCCGCATGTTGCGTTGCCGTCTCATAGCGGTCCGGCCTGCACCCACGGATTGTACACCTATAGCAGCATTTTGTGCCGCCATGTTGTTATGCGGTGCACCAGCAGTAAACAACTGAGCGCCATCGTATATTACCGGGTTGGTTCCCAGCATCCGGTATACCAGACGGTTAATTCCCCGGCCGGCAGCCCTTACATATGCTTCAGGGATTCGGACTAAGATTCCTATATCATCATTTATCAGCGCCTGACGAGTCAAACCAAAAGACCGGCCAAAGGTGGCAATAGCCTTGTTAACTCCCTGGTCTTGCATCTGGTCAAACTTGAATTCCCCATTCTGAGTCATCGGCAGCAGGTCACCGGCTTCAGAAATCTGGTAATGAGTAGCCGCTTTGAAGTCAGGATTGCTGCCCCGACTGGTCCATCTCTGGTAAGTTGTCTGAGCAGTCCGATAGGCAGTGGCCATGCTCTTATTTACCGCACCATTTAATATAGCGGCAAACTGACTATCCGGAGTCAAAGCCTCTCGGAATAAGGTATCATCATCCAGACGATGAGCATTAGGCCGCCCTGCCTGAATAAGACATTCAACCGCCAGGTCGCGCAGTCTCATTCCCCGCAGATCACGGGCCCCATCAGCAGGCTTATCGATGGTTTTGCCGGCTCTGAGCAGGATCGAGTCAGAAGCTGCTTCCCTAAATTTGTCGGCCTCATCCCTTTGCACCCTGACATCAGGCATGCCGGCAGCAGAAGGTTTCATTCTTTCCTTCACCTGTTCCAGAATCGCAGCGCGCACCTGGTCTTCACTCTGCCCGCCATCAATGTAGGGCTGAGGATCCACCTCAAAATCCCGGCAAAGAGCCGTGATATTGCTGACGCGTTGGCGTTCAGCCTTAAGTGCCTCTTCGCGAATAGCCGCTTCATCGACGGCCGGAGTATTAATTTCTTGATTTTGTCTCTGTTCTTCGCCCACAGCTTGTTCCTCCCTCTTAGCATTTATTTCAGCACGGCCGTCGGCCGGAGCTGCCTCATCAATACTTCTGCCTACACCAACCGTAGGGTCCGCAGGCGTCGGTTCCAGGCTGATTTCTAAAGGCTCCCAGCGGAGCGCGATATCTGCCGGACCGGTAAACCTGCCATTAGATGATTGTTTACCCGGGGCCACTTCTTCCCAGCTTGACACAGAATACCCTACAGAGACCCCTTTCAACATCCCTTTTTGTACCTTTTGAAATACCCGGTCGCTGTCCGGATCATCATCAAAAGTTACCCTGGCCCGGCACTTCTTTTCCTCTGTATCCAGCCAGGCTTCTTCAATTCTGGCGATAGGCATTTTCCCCATCTTTACGTCTCGCCCATGATTAAAAAGGACAGTTCCTACCTCCAATAACCTAGCTAGGTCTACTGCCCCTTCATCGTGGGATAGAATCTCTGCTCCCCACCAGCGTTCCACCGGTGCCTCAGAAGAAAAAGATAGCTCCACTGTCCGGGAGCTTTCTTCAACGGCCCTTATCTGAGCCGGGAATACTCTCTGAAACACTTCCCCTGCCTGGGGCTTATTGCGTTGCGACAACACTATCACCTCCTGGTTTATTAAGGCCCAGTTCTTGCATCAACGTAATTTCGCGGGCCCTTTGCTTGAGAACATCCCGCCAGTCCTCACCACGTTCGGCGCATATCCTGGCTAAGGTATCCTGCCCCGTCTCCAGAGCTCTAGCATTGGCATTAACCTCTTTTTGCGGATCTATCCAACTCCATCCTGGAGGAATCCACACATGCTTCAGATACCGGTTCTTGTCTTTCCAAAACCCCGGCAGGATTAATGCCCCTGAAAGCACAGCTGCTTTAATAAACTCGATATAAACCTCCTTGCAGAAGTGTTCTATAAGGAACTGCTGCCATATGCTGTATGTCCGCTGGTCTTCAAGTAATCCCTGCCTGGCGCTGGAATAGTTCACCTGGGACATATCCCGGGACACAGCCTCATAAGACAATCCCTGGCCGGATCCAGCCAGGCGCTGCTGGGTGGTAATAAACTCCTTCGCGCTGCTGGCCTGACCCGATGGAGTAACCGCGGCAATATCTTCGCCGGGCAGTAATTCCTGAATCATTCCCGGGGATATAGTTCGCTGCTGGTATCCGCTTTGATAGTCAACGCTCCCTAATCCCCGGCCAATGCCGCCAGGCGATTGCTTTTTAATAAACACGGCCAAGCAGGCCAGAATCCTTTCTTTAACCGATACCGCCTCAACAAATTCGTTAATATCTCTTACCCTGGGCAAGGTTTTAGCCAGAGATGATAATTCCCGCAGTTGTGATGGACGCTGTTTACGCCATAAGAAAATTACCCGCTCAGCTTCTATCCTTTCTGACTCACCAGCCCAGAATCCATCGGGGGTAAACTTCTTGAAATAGTACGCTACCGGTTTGTTGTACTTATCCAATTCAATTCCGCCGTAGATACGCTTTTGGTCAGCTGAACCACGGTAATAAATAGAAGTATCTAGTTCATCAACTTCCCGGGCCTGCAGCTTAAACGGAACCGGATCGGAGTCGGTATAAACCTTCACATAGATAATGCCCCCATCCACACACAAGCGCCGCATGGCCATGGCCTGCATTTCCTGGAAAGACTGGTGTCCCGTTACATCACAATTTATAGGCCGGCACCATTCATTCCAGAGGTCTTCTATTTGTTCGTTTAATTCTTCATCCTCGTTACCATCGGGTTTTTTGACTTTAGCCTGAAGCTTGATTCCGGTACCAACCACATTTCGTTCTAAAGGACCAATAATAGCTTCTGCAATGTCACTGTTGCGTTCCAGATCACGAGCCCGTGCCCGGATGATATCCCTTTGCGGACTATCTGTCTGCTCAGCTGAAGCATTCACCGGTGTCCATCCACTGTTCAAGCGGTCAATATTACCAGAGTCATAAAAATTCCTCAGAGCTTGACGCCAGGCATAACGACGGTAGGCCCAAGCTGGACTTACTGCTTCTATAACTTTGTCCATCAAATTCAAGGGCATCACCTCCGATCAAACACAGCTACGGTTGTAGAGAACCCTTTTTCGTGGGCCAGGGCCGCTTCCAGCCGTCTTCTTTCCTCAAACAGCACCTGCAAATCGGCTCTGCGAATACGCCTGGAGCCTATGGTATACTCCTGAGCTCCTTGCAGGATAGCGCTTATTGCTGCATTAACCTGGTCGAGCTGTTCTTGTGTGGTCATCTTATCCACCCGCCTTTATTTGGCAGCCATGAATCTCCTGTTTTCAGGAAATCATTCTGCTCTACTGGTTTAGGTTGTGGTTGTGGTGTGCCGGCCTGATTTACATTTAGGTATCTTACGTGTAAGAGGTCAGCTGCCAGTGCTGCATATACTTCAGCGTCCAGGTAATGATTAGCAATATGGGAGCTTTTTGGCCGCCAAACCTCTACTTCCCGAGCGCCCTTTTTCTCGATAACTTTTTCTTCGGCACAGATCTGCTCTGCATAATCACGATCACATCCTTTATAAACCATCCATGAACCGGTACCATTAGGCTTTTTCATGCGGCCGGCAATCATATCCTTGTACTGAGCACCGTCTACCAGGTAAAGCCTGAGACCATGAGCTTTGCTGTCAACCTTATCAATGGTGCTGATCCGGTATCGAGATGTTAAAGGATTGGATGAGCCTTTGACCGGCACTGCCCATTCCTGATTGTATGCCACAAATTCATAGACCTCATCAGTGCGATCACCGGAGTCAATCGCGCATAGATTCACTTGATAGACCCTCCCCTGCTGGCCCTGCCAGGGAAGGTTCATGATTCTTTCAACATCATCCCAGGTATCTGCTACACCATGAGCGATGTTCCAGCTGGTCATGGATACTCCCCAGGCTCTTATGGTCCAATAGAAACAATTCTTCTGGACATCAACACCACCGGTAACTAAAATAGCCCCATCCGGGACTATGCCTTCTTCATATTCACTTTGTCTTTCTAAGACTATATCGGAATTCATTTTTACCTCTGTCTGCTCCCAGGGCTCCGCCAGCCATGAATTGACGAAGTTCATCAGAAGCTCCGGGGAATCTTTAGACTTTACAAACTCAGCAGCTACATCGCCAAAACGGACCCAGGGGCTGTAAATAGCATTTATGTGAAATGCTGTAACCCTGGTGTGAGGGCCCTTCTCCGACACCCACTGTCCAGCTTTCAGCATTCCTGGTTTGTGTCCATCAGAGATTATTCCCTGGCATTGTTCACACTCATAGTAGGCAGTGTAACGAACTTCCTCAGGTTTCTTGGCTGTCTTCGGCCATTTTATCTGCTTGAATTTAAAGGTTTGACTATAGCCGCAGTGGGGACATGGAACATAATACCGCCGCTGGTCATCAGCATTCTCCCATTCCTGCCAGATAGGTCCTGATTTCCTGGTGGGGGTAGAGGTCTGAAATATCTTTTTGTTAAATGCAAAGGTCTTGGTTCTTTCCCTGGCCAGGCTGCGCGGGTCAGCTTCCTTACCGGAATAGACCGGGAACTTGTCCACCTCATCCATCAACAGGTACCTTATAGGTCGCGACGACAAGGAAGCCGGTGAGTTGGCTCCGGAAAGAATTATATACATTCCATCAAATTGCAGCTCTAATACTTTGCTGTCATAATCCTGGTATTTTTCCCTTAATACCGGGCACAGGTTTATCATCGGCTGCACCCGGTTTTTACTGGTAAACTCCGCGAGTGTTAAAGTTGGATACACTACCAAGGTTGGGCTTGGATCCTGAGCAATAATGTAGCCCATGATATTATTCATTGTCTCGGTGCCGCCAACCTGAGTCGATTTAACAAATACTATTTCCTCAATATCAGGATCCAGAAAGGCATCCATTACCCCTTGCAGATAAGGAGTGCGCATAGTCCTCCAGGGACCAGGCTCAGCTGATGTCTTGGCATCAAGAACGCGGTATTTATCTGCCCACTCTGAAACAGTCAGATTCTCGGGAGGCTTAAATATTTTCAGAGCCCTGGAAAGCCAATCAGGTAGCTGCTGAGGCTTTTTTCTTTTTCGGCGGCTCGTAGATACCGTCGATGCTGATTTGTTCGAGGGCATCTAAAGTCAGCTCCTGTACCATTTTTTCAATCCTTCGGGCGATCATCGGTTCAACGTACGGAGAGACTTCTACAGCAATTCTCCTGCTGTACCCCAGCATGGAGCGTTTCAGAACAACAAAAAACCGCTGCAGTTCAGCGGTAATCTCATCTTTGCTTATGTACTCTCCTTTGATGATGGCGTTTTTGAATTCAGCTTCTTCAGCTTTCAGCTTTTTCAGCTCTGCCTCCCATTTCAATTTTTTAGCTTCGTCACTTCCCTCTGACATATATTTATCTCTATAATAGTTCCTTACACAGACTGGTATGTTGTACTTCCCGTCATCCTCTCGTTTAAACACTATTCCTTCATTGGCAATCTGATTAACCCGACGTTCTGAAATGCCCAATATTTCGGCTAATGTCTTAGTTGTACCAATCACCAATATACCCCCATACCCTAACCCTAATTAGCAGGAAGCAAAGGAAATTTTCTGCAAACTGGGTCATTCGTCGGGGCTCGAAGCACCCGCACCGCCCCCTCCCCTTCGGAAGGACCCGCAAAAAGCCCGTTATATCTAGGTTTGTGGGCACTCGTTGTTATTCTCTACCCTTAATATGAGTTATCCATATCTTATAATTGTGTGTAACCTATATGACCTGGTTTGAGTCCAGATATTAAGCCATTTAATTAACAATGAAAAAAACAGTTCCACACTAACTAAATATGGATAACTCAGCTTAGAAGATTTTGAACTTTTTAATGGCCTCGTTGATGGCCTGCTGCTCGATACCTATATATCGAAGTGTGGTCGATTGATCAGAGTGATTAAAGATTTTCATCAAAGTCACGACATCTTTTGTCTGCATATAAAAGTGATACCCAAATGTCTTCCGCATGGTGTGAGTTCCCATCGATTCCACATTGAATTTTTTAGCTGCATCTCTTAGTATCTTATATGCCATGGAGCGGGTTATGGGCTTATTAAAGCCCTGCCTGGATTTTATTAGATAATCATTAAGATCCTTATCCTCACAGTATTCAGCCAGAGCTTTCTTTAATATAGGGTTAATTTCAAAAATTCTCTGTTTCCCAGTCTTCATTTCACGCAGTATTATATGCTGCTTATTTTTAACATCCCGGACCTTTAATTTTAAGATATCAGAGATGCGCAAACCTGAATAAATACCCATCATCCACATAATGTAATCTCGCTCGTTCTTAAACTTCAAATACTCAGCTATATCTTCAACCTTATCAGGATCCCTGATGGGTTCAACGAAATTCATCTCATCACCCCAAAACAAAAAGCCCCGGTCACCCGAGGCTATCTGATGATAATAGTATATATGGAGATAGGAGGCTGTGATTCCCTACTTATTCCCTTTTTATTCCCTATCTATTCCCGTTTTATTCCTAATGATTAGTTGCTTTACGTTTCCAGAGCTCCTCCTCTGCGAACAGGCCCAGGACCTCACGGGCTTCATCATCATCCAGGTACCCAAAGCACCAGGCCAGAACTTTAACTATATTACGACGTTCATTGAAGTAAGTATTTTTATCAAGCACGAGCTGCTGGCATATCTGCTGCCACGGTAATCTTTTGAAGTAGGCCAGGTTAACCAGCTGCTGTTGATCAGGATCCAGCATAATGTCTATACTGGTCTCAACTATCTCTTTCCACCGCTGCAGGTTTTCTATCTTCCGCCGGTATTTTGTTTCAAGTTCAGTCTGCCTCATCATCAGGTGATTAACATCCTTTTCAACCGGGGAGGAAACGGAATAGCTGCTGCCTTCTTTCAAGCCGTAAGCGCTTACCATGCCGGATGGGGTATCAGCAAAGTTAAACCTATCAGCACTGAGCATGTTTTTTGCATCTTCTATTATTGCCTGGTGGCTTCGAATTCTAATTTCAAACGAAGGATAGTTATACAGCATGCTTTCGGTTTTCTGGTACCACTTCTCTCTCTTTCGACTCACTTAGCTTCCTCCCCTCCTTGAAAAGCTATTTGTCATTTTATTGACCTGATCTGTACAGTTGCGGTGGTTCCATGCTTACCATACATCTGCAGCCACTTACAAATCCCGTCCGGATTCTGATTCTGTTTAATCGGATCCCGGCACCCGTTTTTATGTATATCCCTCACTGACATCTCATGGTAATATAACCAGCAATAGGCCACTGGGCGCGGCTTTTTAGGTTTAATGGGAGGCATCTATATCCACCTCCGTCCCTAGCTCAGACCAGATATCAGTCTGAACACGCCGATCGGGGCCGTCAACCTCCAATCTATACCCAGCCCCATAAATTCTACTAACAAGCGCTGGTCCCAATTTCTTTGTGAAATCATCACCTTCTAAATTGGTTGTAAATATGGTGGTACGGCGGTTGCTCCTGAAATCAATGATTTCATAAAGTTTTTCAAGTACCCAACCCGTAGGGCTTTCTGTGCCAATATCATCTACAACCAGCACCGGCACATTCTTAAGGAGATTGATAACCTCTATTTCATCAGCATCATCTTTGCTGCGATAGGTTTTTCTAAGGCGATTTAGCATATCAATGCTTTTCAAAGCTAGGCATATCTGACCTTCAGACTCTAACTTTCGAGCAACACCTATCGCTAGGTGAGTCTTGCCACGGCCGGCAAAACCATATAAACATACTCCCTTGTCCCCGGGCTTAAATTTAGAGAGAAACGAGAGTGCCTTTTTTTGTGTAGGATGGTCTGCTATGTAGTTATCAAGCCGCATATTTTTATGTGCTTCATCTTCCAGCAAATTACAGCCTTTGAACAGCCTGGCAATATCACGCCTTATTTTTGAGCCATCGTCCCTGGTTACATAATCCTCCTGGGGGTAATTAGTTTTGCAGCGGCATGGAGTGTTATAATGGCCAACAATTCTGGATGGATCCTCAAATACAATCTGGGAATATGTTTCCTGGCAAACTTCACAGAAACACTCCAACTCCCTGATCAGCTGATAACCGTATGGTAATTTGCGTTTAACCCGTATAGGGTTTGAACCCTCCAGAGCTTGCACCTGCATTAATGCTCACCACCTTCCGATTTGACTCAAAGTATTCCAAAAACGGCCTGGACGGGCCTAAAAATGTTTTGGCCAGCTTAATGAAGTCTTCCTGGGTGCTTTTCCGGCAGCACTCTTCAGCATACAGACGAGCTGCCTCGATCATGACCCGCGGCTGTGTGCCCTCCCGCAGTCGGGCTTTCCAGCATCTAAAAGCGGCCTGTTTTTCTTTGCGCCTGGGATATGCTTCCCAAAACGCTTCAAAATCCAAGCTATATTCTGACTTCGTGCCTTTGCCAGCTTCTGCATTTGCCAGCTGCGCTCCCCCATCGTTGAACAATGGATTCTCAGCCGGGGCATTTTGATCAGAATCGCACCCGATAGGCGTGCAAGTATTATTTACAGTTTCAGTTACAGTTACAGTTACAGTTACAGGTTCCGGTATCCGTTTCAGTAACGGTTCTATAAACGGTTTATTTAACTGTTTAAGTAACCGTTTCAAATCTTGCAAGAGTGGGCTTTTTGGTAGTTCCGCTAATTGCTTTTCAGCAGCTTTTGCCTGATTCCCATTTTCGATGGGGTTATGTTTTAAGTAGTTCACGATTAGCAATAATCGATTAGTCTCGTCGTACTTTATAAACCCATCGCTAAACAGTTGGTTAAACGCTTCATCTAACCGTTTGATATCCCAATCAAGATCAGCACTTATATATAGCTTGGGGAGTACATGACACCCCAGAATATTATTGTGAGGGGAAGTGAGTAGATATAATGCTAGCAGTTTAGCATCATCACTCCACAGCTTGACCTTTTCATCGTTCCAAAATATGGACTTGATCCTGGTATATCTGCCTTCTGCCATTCTCCCTCTCCTTTCTTAGACCAACTGTCGTCATGCCACTCCTTCGAGGCTAACCAGTCTCTTTATTATGGTCATCTGATCTGCGGTCGGCAGAGCTGTCTCAAGCACATCCTGGATCCATTTCTTTTTCAGTTCATCGAGCGTAGTTGATGGATCCATATGTACTCCTGCATTTACCTGGTCATTGGTCTTGTTGTCCACTAAATCCCCTCCCTGTGGGTTAATATTTTCTGGTTCAGGATCCTTAAGGCTATCCTGGGCAAGCCCCGCTGCTTTTAAGCGGTTGTATACAGTACCTGCTGGCACTTTTATATCTTTACTGATAAGAGTTGCTGCTTTATAAAGAGATATCTCCTTATCATTGACTAAACTTTGGGCTTGTTCCGCAATGGTTACCCAATCGATATGAGAATACCTGGTAATGCGTTTCAATTCGTACACCTCCCCATCACTGGTAACCAGTCTTAAAAACTTTGCTTTTCCCGATCGAATATCGTTGACCAGAATCGTTTCCGGGTAGCGATCTCCCTGGATGGTTATAAAACGGTCAGTGATCTGGATTACTCTGCCCCGGCGAGTTTGCACCTGGTCGGTCAAATTACCATGGACAGGAACCCGAGCGATGTATTCAATTACATCCCCAACATTGATCCGCAATGTTGCTCGCTCCTTTTATAGCTTTGGTCATGGCTTTTGAGTTAACTTTTTCTCAAGCCTCTCAAAGTACAGTTGGAGTACTTGTTCAGGTGTCTTTTTAACTAATTTCATGCTAATGAAGTAACAACCACAATATCCTGCGAATGCTCCGATTAGTATTTCAAAAGCTGATTTTATAAGCTCAAGATCCGGATGCTCCCCGTTGGTAGACTCGAGTATTTCAACCGGAGTTACTTCCTGCCAACCTTCCGGTGGTTCCTGCCCGTGAAATGCTTGATAATCGCTTCTACTAAAGAGATCCATTTGCACCGCTGGAGCTCCGGTCAGGTTCTCGAAGTCCTCGCAAGCTTCCGGGTCGCAGTCTATCCCGGCCAGGGTTTCAAACTGTCCCAGCATCCCCCTATATTCCTGTCGGGCTTCCTGGAACCCCAGGGCAGCACCGCCTATACCGCTGAACAGGTGGAGCACTTTATATGTTTGCACTATCCCGCCCTCCCTTGATGATTTATTCTCCTAGTGGCCTCTCGCACCAGTCTCAGTTTTTCTTCGAGTGGCAATTGCTCGGTAAACTCGGCTACAGCCTTTTCCAAGAAGGTCTTGGCTGTTTTGAGGTACTGGATAGCCTTCTTGGGCT
>Ga0208823_1002335_pt1 | contig 14332 bp, 15 predicted proteins | sample AD_UKC075_MetaG_FD_184440 | JGI IMG/M metagenome (GOLD analysis project Ga0208823, IMG submission 184440) | Active sludge microbial communities of municipal wastewater-treating anaerobic digesters from USA - AD_UKC075_MetaG (SPAdes) (version 2) | ecosystem: Engineered > Bioreactor > Anaerobic >... | reverse complement strand
AGTCAGCCTTTCTGCTATATTTTTATTAACCCTTAAACTAATCTTATAAACAAACCATATTTACTCGGTTTTAGCTTGCGATTCATGTGGAATTCTCACACAGTCTGACGGGGTTGTTGTCAACTTTTCTCTGCTTAACTGGTTCCAATGGAGCTAACCGGGAGGTGACAACAACCCCGTCCCCGTGTCAACCCGTGTCAACTGGAGGATATCTAAAAGTTGTTGGCGGGTGGTGGCCTGGTTTATCTTTTCGCGGAGGCGAGCCGCGCCGCGCATTCCTTTCAGATACCAGGAAAAGTGTTTGCGCATCTCCCGTACGGCTACACTTTCCCCTTTGTACTGGCAAACCAGGTCTAAGTGGTGGGCAGCCAGGGCTAATTTTTCTTCCATCGTCGGCGGTGGCAGCTGTTTTCCGGTCTCCAGGAGAGCAACTGCTTCTCTAATTAAAAAAGGATTGCCCATTATACCTCTGCCTATCATTACTGCGTCACAGCCGGTTTCTTGGACCATGCGTTCGGCATCCTGGGCGGTCCAGATATCGCCGTTGCCGATCACCGGTATTTGCAAATGCTTTTTTAGCCGGGCAATATGCTCCCACTGGGCCTGGCCAGAGTAAAACTGTTCCCGGGTACGGGCATGCAGGGCAACCGCTGCTGCTCCTTCCTCCTGAGCTGCTTCTCCCAATTGCAGATAGCTAAGCTGGTCGGAGCTCCAGCCCAGACGCATCTTTACGGTAACCGGCACCCGAACCGCCTGGACTACCGCCCGGATTATCTGCCGGGCCCGGGGAATATCCAGCATTAAGGCGGATCCTTCCCCATTTTTCACGATTTTGGGGGTGGGGCAACCCATGTTTATATCGATAATGTCCGCCGGCTGCTTTTCCGCTAGCTGGGCTCCCTGCGCCATGGGCTCAGCCTCGCTGCCAAATATCTGCACCGCTATGGGATGCTCTTCTCCTTGCAAATCCAGCAACTGGTGGGTGCGCTTTTGGCCATATACTAAGCCCAGGTCGCTGATCATCTCTGTATAAATTAATCCGGCCCCGCAGGACCGGATGATTTGACGAAAAGCTTTGTCGGTGACTCCCGCCATAGGGGCGGAAAAAACCCGGTTGGGAATGGAAACGTCTCCTATTTTAAGCATACTACCCCCGATTGATTTCATAAATAATTCGCAGTCCATCCAGAGCCAGATACTCATCTACCACATGAATGGTATCGGTCTCTTGGGCAATGGTTTTAGCCAGCCCGCCGGTGGCAATCACTTTGGGCTCGCCTTCAATTTCCCGTTTCATCCGGTTTATGATACCTTCCACCTGACCTACAAAGCCATATATAATCCCGGATTGCATACTGGCTACCGTGTTGCGCCCGATAATATTGCGGGGTTTGACCAATTCCACCCGGGGCAGTTTAGCCGCCCGGGCAAACAGCGCATCAGTAGATATGCGAATACCAGGGGCAATGGCCCCACCTAAATATTCCCCTTTTTTGTTTACTACGCAAAAGGTGGTGGCGGTACCGAAGTCGACGATAATTAACGGCCCGCCGTATTTATGATAAGCAGCCACCGCATTTACTACCCGGTCCGCCCCTACATCCCGGGGATTGTCATATTTTATAGGTAATCCGGTTTTAACGCCGGGGCCAACCACTAAGGGCTTGCAGTAAAAATAGGTTTGGCTCATCAATTCCAGTTCTATGTTGAGACTGGGTACCACCGAGGAAATCACTACTGCCTTTATACTGGCCATATCCAAACCATGATATGCAAACAGAGACCTGATATGCATACCATACTCATCACTGGTGCGCATATTGTCGGTACGCAGCCGCCAGTGGTTAACCAATTGATCTCCTTTTATTACTCCTACTACTATGTTGCTATTACCCACGTCAAAAACCAGTATCATAAAGCCCCTCCTCCCACAGGGATAGCTGCGTCTTCTCTAAGCACTTTGTTAGCTAAAATTCTCTTTCCAGCCCTAATCTCCTGCTAACTTCTCGGCCTAACCAAATGGCTGCAGCTAGTTTGGCTACATCGAATATTATAAACGGTATGAAGCCTATTTTTAATACCTGTAAAATATTAACAGTATGCCCCAGGTAAAACTTCATAATCAAATACATGTATGGTAGGCCGACGGAATAATAGATTATGATGGCAACTAACCCGGCCACCGCCAGGTTAAGCACGGAAAAGCTTTTTATTAAATGAGATTGCACCCAGCCAGCCAAAGGAAATGCCAACAAAAAGCCGAAGCTGGGTACCAGTACATAAGCTGGACCGCCATAGGGAGGTACGGAAAAAACCGGCAAACCTATTAACCCTAACAGCAAGTAAGCCAGCATGCTCAGAAATACCCCGCGGGGAGACAGTAATGTAGCCGCTAAGAGCATAACCAAGGGCTGCAGGCTGAAAGGAATAATCACTATGGGCTGGACTAGCCGTACTACAATGGTCAGAGCACACATCAGAGCTGTAAATAAAGAGGCTAGAACCAGTTCACGGGTAGAGATAGTCATATTTTAAGCTCCTTGAAATTTAGTTAACCATTATTCTATCACTTGGTTAACTGTTCTCCAAGACGGTTATTCATGGCAGGTCAGCGGCCGTAACCAGTACCCCAAAATCACCGGGGATGGAAGGGTCTTCCACACCTGATATCCGGTGGGCTATCCAGGTGCCGACGGCAGGATAAACATGGCTGGCATCATAGAAAAACTCCAGGTTACGGGTAACGGAATTAGGGGTGGTGAAGTCGTATACTTGGCCAAATACTTCGGTACAATCCCGTAACCAGCGCTGGTAATCGGGTAAACGCCCGGCTTTTATCATTTCCTGGTAAAGGGGCTCAGCAATAGGGGTAGTGAATACCACAAACCGGGTGTTGGGATGGCTGTCCCGCAAAGACTGGAGAATAGCTTTTATATCGTTATATTGGTAATCTCCACCATAGGCTTCTTTGCCATACCATTCCAGATTGGCCGCAATACGCTGCTCTTTTTCCTGGGGGGTAGTGGGCTGCAGAGTTTTTACATTGTGGCGGTCATAGGCGAAATTAATGGGCAGCCCGGCTCGCGATGACTGGAGGTTCTGCCAGGAATACTCCAGGGCATCAAAGGAAAGCAGATTCCAGAAGCGATAGCCGAACTTACTGGCAGTCTGGATGTAGAACTGGGGATCTTCAAAACGGTTGGGCAGGGTCAGGTTGGCATTGGTGCAATAAAAGTCCAAGCCGATATAAATGACCTGGAACTCCTGGCCGTTGCACTTTACCGCATAATCGATATAATCGGCGTATTCGTAGGGCAGCATATTATTGACAGCATAATTGTATGTGGGGCCATGGCCGAATTCATGCTGATCAATATAGGTTACCCGGCTGCTGCCCAGCACCAGAGACCGGTACTGCTGCTTGGTGAAAGTAAGGTGATTGGTTTTTTGCTGTCGTTCATTAAAGCCCGCCTGGATGGAATTGAAACGGTGGGCATGGTCAAAGGTCCACAAGGGGTCGATCCAGGCATTAAACCCGGCTGCTCCCAGCAGAAGCACTACGGTTATCCCCAGGGTTATCCACAGCCAGTGGGCAGGCTTCATTCTACTTCACCTCGGATTGCAAGTATAGTGTTATTGATGCAAGAGGGGACGGTTCTTTCTGTCATTTAATTTAATATGACTTTATCATAACTCCGAACTTTTCAAAATGACAGAAAGAACCGTCCCCTCTTGCATCGTCATTAAAAATTAAAATAAAGAAATTCGCTGACCCGGGTTAGGCTGAGGATGGAGGCAACTGCAAGAATTATGGTTACCGCAGCAGTGCCCCAGCCGGCCCGGAAGCTGTCCTTTAATTGTATAGAATTTCTCATGGTCAGTACTACTATCATAAACACCAAAACTGCGGGTGCAGCTACTAACAGGTTGCCATCCAGCAACTGAGCTTGAAAAGAAACCCCCAGACTGCTTATCCAACCCAATGAATCAGCTAGAAAAGAGGGCAGGGCAAACCCACTTAAACCCGCCATAGCCCGCAGAACTTTAATAGCATCTGCCCAGGTCTCGGCCCGGAAGAACACCCAGGCTGCGTTTACAAAATTGAAAGTAATAAACCAGCTCAGCCAGTTGGGTAAATCAATATTCAGCTTGCGCCAAAGCCGGTTTATCACCAAAGCTATACCGTGTAAAAATCCCCAGAATACGAAGGTCCAGCCGGCCCCGTGCCATAGTCCGCCAATTAGAAAAGTAATCAGAGTGTTGCGGTAAGTATTGAACTCTGACTGGCGGCTGCCCCCCAGAGGAATATATATATAGTCACGTAAAAACCGGCTCAAAGTCATATGCCAGCGTCGCCAAAAATCCTGAATGGACAGCGCTTTATATGGAGAAAAGAAGTTGATGGGCAAGACTATATTAAACATTAAGGCAGCCCCTATAGCCATATCGGTGTAGCCGCTGAAATCAAAATAGAGCTGCAAGCTGTAAGACAGCGAGGTTAACCAGCCTTCTATAAAAGTAAGGGTGGGAGCAGTATCAAATCCATAGGTAGCCCATGCTCCAAAGGTGTCAGCTATAAGCACTTTTTTGGCCAAACCCATTACAAATATAAATAGTCCCCGGGCTACATTGTCCGCTATCCAGCGCTTATTATTCTGGTCCTCAAACTGACCCATCATTTCCGAATGGTGCACAATGGGCCCGGCTACCAACTGGGGAAAGAAGGAAACGAACAAAGCGTAGTTTAACAGTTTATATTCCCGGGCTTTTCCCTGATAGGTGTCCACCAAAAAGGCTATCTGCTGGAAGGTAAAAAAACTTATGCCCAGAGGCAACAGCAGGTGCAGCAAGTTAAAATGGGTGCCGGCTACCGCATTTAGGTTGCTTATAAAGAAGTCGGCGTATTTATAATATCCTAATAGACCAATATTAAAGGCCAAACCACCTATCAAGACCCAGCGGCGCACTTTATCATCCCAAGGTTGGCTGCGCAGCAGGGTACCCACCCCATAGTTGACCAGTATGGAGCTCAGCAAGAGTGGTAAATAAGCTGGATTCCAATAGCTGTAAAAAAACCAGGAAGCCAACACTAACCAGGCTTTGGCGCCGTTGGTATAGCCAAGGCGGTTTAAGCTGAAATAGATCAGTACTACCAGGGGCAGGAATAATAAAATATACTCATAGGAATTAAATAGCACGTTCGGAGCTCCTTGATTATAGTATAGATGCAAGAGGGGACGGTTCTTTCTGTCATTTAATTTAATATGACTTTATCATAACTCCGAACTTTTCAAAATGACAGAAAGAACCGTCCCCTCTTGCATCGTCCCCTCTTGCATCACTCTAGGTTGAAGCTGATGTCCAGGCTGCCGGCCGAGTGGGTGAGGGCGCCAATGGAAATAAAGTCTACTCCAGTGCGAGCCACTTCTACCAGGTTGGCCTCGGTGATGCCGCCCGACGCTTCTAAAAGAGCCTGCCCAGCAGTGATCTCCACGGCTTGATGGAGGGTATCAATATCCATGTTATCCAGCATAATGATGTCCGCCCTGGCTTCCAGTGCCTCCTGGAGCTGTTCTAAGTTTTCCACTTCCACTTCAATCTTGATGGTATGGGGAATACGGGTGCGCAGGGTGGAAATGGCTTTTTGTATTCCTCCCGCAGCTTTGATATGATTGTCCTTTATCAGGGCGCCATCATATAAACCAAAGCGGTGATTGCGAGCCCCACCAACTGATACCGCATATTTTTCCAGCCGGCGCAGTCCGGGCGTGGTTTTCCGTGTATCCACGATCTCGGCTTTTTCATAACGGATCAATTCCACCATGTGGTTAGTGCGGGTTGCTATCCCACTTAATCGCTGCAGAAAGTTCAAGGCTACCCGTTCACCTTTTAACAGGGTACGGGTACGTCCGGCAACCACCGCCAGGGTATCGCCAGGGGCTATCTTCTCTCCGTCACTTTTTACTACGGTAAACTGAATGTCATCGTCCAAACAGCGGAATACCTCTTGGGCTACGTGTATGCCGGCCACAATCCCGGCTGCTTTGGCCAGGAAAACTCCCCGGGAGCGCTGCTCTTTGTCCACCAGGTTATCGGTGGTAATGTCCTGATGGCCGATATCTTCCTGCAGGGCTCTTTTGATTAAATCCTGTATATACCAATCCATCTTGTCCCTCCACTATGAAGTTAAGTTCCGTACATGTCATTGCAAACGCTTAATGCGGAATCTCTTCAACATTATTCGTACCATGGTTTGAGATTGCTTCATCGCTGTCGTTCCTCGCAACCATAATAGTGAGTTCCGAAGGAACGAACATCAGTAGTGCCCGAAGGGCCAATGACTCGAAAGATTATTAGCGGGGCGATGTGGGCATCGCCCCCTACTCAAGCCTCCTCTAACCAGAGAACCGTCCCCCTGTGTCTCCCTCCATCAGCAGTTGACGAAGGATATGTGGCGTATCCAGCGTAAATCGTCCCGTTGGGGATAGTCAGTGCGAAAATGACCGCCCCGGCTTTCGGTGCGCCACAGGGCTGCCTGGATAATCACCCGGGCCACGGTCAGCATATTGATCACTTCATAATAAGCCAGTACATCATCGCCCCGTTCCACCTGATTGTAAAGCTCGCTTACTACCTGCGCCGCCTTTCTTAGGTGAGGCTCATCTCTTAGGATACCCACATTCTCCCACATTGTTTCCTGCAGTTGCAAGCGTACTTCTTGGGGTGCCAGGCCCTTTGCCTGAGGCTTAAATACCTCGCTCTGTTCAAAATGGCGGCATAGCTCGCTTAAGCTCACCCGACGCCGGTACAGTATCTCTTCGGCTTTGTCAACTATTCGCTGGCCAAAAACAATTCCCTCTAATAAGGAGTTGCTGGCCAGGCGATTGGCCCCGTGCACTCCGGTACAGGCTGTCTCACCGCAAGCATATAATCCCGGCAAACCAGTCTCTCCATAGGTATTGGTCTCAATGCCGCCCATGGTATAATGAGCAGCTGGGAACACGGGTACTAATTCACGGGTTATATTAATACCCCGCTGCAGGCAATTAAGATAGATGGTGGGGAAACGCTCCTTTACATTGGGAATATGGGTCATGTCCAGCCAAACATATTCGCTGTTGGTGCGCCTGGTTTCACTTACGATAGCCCGGGATACCACATCCCGGGGAGCCAACTCTTTTAAGGGATGGTAGTTGGCCATAAAGGCTTCGCCCTTAGTGTTGTAGAGCCGTCCTCCTTCACCGCGCACCGCTTCGGAAATAAGAAAACGCTGGGTTTCAGAAGTAAACAGAACCGTAGGATGAAACTGGATAAACTCTAAGTCGGTTAAGCGGCAGCCGGCTCTAAAGGCGGCCGCCATCCCATCTGCGGTGGCTACCGAGGGATTGGTGGTGTATTTGTATAACTGCCCGGCTCCGCCAGTGGCCAAAATGGTAGCCCGGGCTGTAAAAACAACCTTCTGGTCATGGCGGGCATCGTACACCAAAGCACCGTAGCATTCCGGGTCCTGCTCCCGTCCCAAAATATCAATTAAAAAATGATCGGAAAGTATCTGGATATCCGGATTTTGCTCGCACTTTTCCACCAGAGCGGAGCGTATAGCTTCGCCAGTAGCATCAGCTGCATGGAGAATACGGGGACGGCTGTGGGCACCTTCTCGGGCCAGTGATACCGTCCCGTTTTTCATGTCAAAACGGGCTCCCGCACTAATTAATTCCCGCACCCTCTCCGGTCCTTCCCGGACCAGGACGTCAACGGCCTCTATATTACACAATCCCGCCCCTGCTTCTAAAGTATCCTCTAGATGCAAAAAAGGGGAATCCTCCTCGTGAACGGCGGCAGCAATTCCCCCCTGGGCGAGACCGGTGTTAGATTCTTTAATTGTCTTTTTGACCAGCACAATTATCTGGCCATATTGTGATGCTTTTAAGGCTGTAAATAGTCCGGCGATCCCTCCACCCACGATTAAAAAATCGGTGCTAATAACGGGTGTGTCCTGGTCAAAGGCTCCCATGTATCTAGTTATATTCATTAGCTTTTACGACCTTCAATTATGAAATTATTTAAGGAGCAATCGCCAGCATCCTCTGCAGGGACTGAACGGCACGTTTCCTGATATCTTCCGGTACTTCAATCTGGTGTTCCCGATTTTTTAGGGCCTGGGCTAGTATCTCCAGGTTGATTTTTTTCATATCCTCACATAAAAACTCGGTGCGAGCCAGATGGAATACCTTGTCCGGACAATGCTTCTGCAAGGTATGGAAAAACCCTTCCTCGGTGCCGATGATAAACTCCCGGGCAGGACTTTCCTGCACATATTTTAATATGCCCGCTGTGGAACGAATGGCATCGGCCAGTTCCGCTACCTCCGGCGGAACTTCAGGATGCACCACTACAACCGCTTCCGGATAGCGCTGCATCTGTTCTTTCACTTCCTGGGCGGTAAGCTGATCGTGAATGGGGCAGTATCCGGGCCACATCTCCATATCCCGGCCGGTTTCATTTTTAATCCAGGAACCCAGGTTGCGGTCCGGCACAAATAGAATGGGCTGATCCGGCGGCAAAGAACGCACCACATTCAGAGCATTGGATGAAGTGCAGCAAATATCACTTTCGGCTTTGACTTCCGCGGATGAATTCACATAGGTGACCACCGCATAGCCAGGGTGCTCCTTCTTCCATTCCCTGAGTTTTTCAGCGGTTACCATATCGGCCATAGGACAGCCCGCCTGCAAAACCGGCAGGAGAACTGTTTTGCCAGGATTCAGTATTTTGGCACTTTCCGCCATGAAGTGAACCCCGCAGAATACGATAACATCAGCATCGGTTTCCGCTGCCTGAATAGCCAGTTGCAGGGAATCCCCCACAAAATCAGCTATGTCCTGAATCTCAGGCGGCTGATAAAAATGGGCTAGGATAATCGCATTTAAATCCCGCTTTTGCTGCTTGATCAAGGCTGCCAGCTCTTCAGCTCTCAATGTCACAGTCCTCCTATTCGTAACTCCCCAAACATACTTTTTCTACTTGATTTTTCTCATTCACGTAGACCAAGCGAGGTTTGAAATCCTCACATTCCTTATCTTCCAGGATGGTGTACGTCAGAATAATGACGATATCGCCTTTTTGAACTAGGCGGGCGGCCGCCCCATTCAAACATACTATGCCTGACCCACGTTCCCCCTCAATTACATAGGTCTCAAATCTTTCACCATTATTATTATTGACAACAGTTACTTTTTCATTGGCCACAATGTCGGCAGCCTCCATCAAATCCTTATCCAGAGTAATGCTGCCTACATAGTTCAAGTCAGCATCAGTAACCACTGCCCGGTGTACTTTAGACTTGAGCATGTAGCGAATCACTATTTACACCTCCACCAACAGGTTGTCTATTAACCTGGTTGTGCCAAATTTAACTGCCAGAGCAATAAGAACCTTTCCTTCGATCCTCTCCAGAGAAGCCAAATCACTAGCCCGGTTAATCTCTATATAATCAATCTGGGCCTGGGGGCTGGTTTCGATGATGTCCTTAATATGAACTCTGACTTTTTCTACATCCCTCTCCCCATCTTTTATTAACTGCTGAGCGGCCTGGAGGGACCGGCTCAACACCAGTGCCTCCTGCCGCTGTTGTTCATTGAGATAAACATTGCGAGAACTAAGCGCTAGACCATCCGCTTCTCGGACAATAGGAACCCCAATAATTTTCAACGGGAAGTTTAACTCTTCTACCATTTTCTTCACAACTAAAAGCTGCTGGGCATCCTTTTGCCCAAAATAAGCTAGATCGGGCTGGCATATGTGAAACAGCTTGCTCACTACGGTGGTCACTCCCCGAAAGTGACCGGGGCGGGATGCTCCACACATTTTTTCGGTTATTTCGCCATACACTTCCACAAAGGAATTATATCCGGCTGGATACATGTCCTTGGCCAAAGGAGCAAATACCACGTCAGCTCGTTCTTGATCTAATAACTGGCAATCCCGGCTAAGGTCCCGGGGATATTCTTCAAAATCTTCCCCGACTCCAAACTGAATGGGATTGACAAAAACGCTCACTACTACCAAATCACAATCTTGGCGGGCTTGGCGGACCAGACTCAAATGCCCTTCATGCAAATAGCCCATAGTGGGCACCAGCCCAATCCGGCACCCGTTCTTTTTTTGAATACTGCTCCACTGCTGCATTTCTGTTATGCTTGTAATGGTTCGCATCGTCAGTTTAGGACCCCCCGTACAGTTTGTCCAGTACATCGTCCTGGATGGTAAAGCAGTGTTCAGCACTGGGGAAGGTTCCTGCCTCTACCTCCTGCTTGTAGGCCTTTAAGGCTTCCAGGATGACGGGCTGCAAATCAGCAAATTTCTTAACGAACTTGGGTATATGTCCTCCATACATGCCCAGCATGTCGTTAACTACCAAGACCTGACCATCGCAGTCTGGTCCTGCACCAATCCCAATAGTGGGACAGGAAACCTCAGCAGTGATGCGTTTGGCCAATTCGCTGGGGACACATTCCATTACCAGGGCAAATACTCCCGCCTCGTCCATGGCATGGGCATCGCGAATCAGCTTTTGCGCGGTTTCCAAATCCTTGCCCTGGACCTTGAAGCCACCGAAGGCATTAACCGATTGGGGAGTAAGTCCTATATGGCCCATCACGGGAATCTGAGCATCTAAGATAGCTTTGACCGTTTCCACCCGTTCGGTGCCGCCCTCAATTTTAACCGCTTGGGCTCCGCCCTCCTGTATGAGGCGTCCGGCATTACGGACAGCTTCTTCAATGGAAATATGGTAGGACAGAAAAGGCATATCAGCTACTACCAGAGCATGCTTAGCTGCCCGGACCACGGCTCTGGTATGATGCACCATGTCATCCATGGTTACTGCCAGGGTATTTTCATATCCCAGCATAACATTGCCCAGGGAATCTCCTACCAGAATCATATCTATACCAGCTTGATCAACCATACCGGCCATGGAATAGTCATAAGAAGTCAGCATGGTGATGCGTTCTTTGCGGTGTTTCTTTTCTTTGATGGTCGCGGTAGTAATTCTAGCCATAACTTTCGCTCCTTCCTATTCGGTTGTGTCCGGCGCCCTCCACTAGCTGGCTGACACCGACCGGGACAGTTCTTTTCTAAACACGTTGAGAAATTCTTCCATAACGGAATGATCAATGGTTCCTTTTTCCACAGCGATTTGCGTGGTATAGAAACCCAGCCAACTGTACAATTTCATCAGCTCTGGAGCCATCTGTTCCAGGCAGTCCAAATGTTTGATAATAGTATTCAAATCTCCCCGGGAAATTGGTCCCGTCAATGCCCGGGGGATACCGATATTTTCAATATTGTTCACTGTGCCATGAATAAGAGGCAAAAGAGCCTTTACGCCTGCGCTGCGCGGAATCCCGGTGGATTCTAATAGCCTAATGCCGAAATCAATCAAGGTCACTAAATAGTTGGACACCACACAAGCCCCGGCATGATACAAAGGCTTGGCCTCGCGGTCGATGAAAAAATATTCCCCTTCCAGGGCTTCAACAATACCAACGGCAACATCGTAGGCCTCTCGATCCCCTTCAATACTGAATACCGAACCGGGCAGGTTTTTTATAGCCCCATCCACATTGGCAAAAGATTGAAGAGGATGTACTGACAGAACGCTAGCTCCGAACGTTTTAGAACGGTCCAGTATTTCCGATGACTGGGCCCCGCTCATATGCACCACAATTTGACCGGGATAAAACGCTCTGCGGTCAGCTAGGGTGTCAACTACGTTTCCGATAGCTGCGTCACTTGTTGTAATAAACAATATTTCTGCCGAGCGAGAAACTTCTTGAGGTGAGGTATGAGGAGTACACCCGATCCGCTCCACAAGCTGTTTTGTAGATTCGAATTTTATATCATAAGCACTCGTAATCTCATAGCCTTTTTGCTTTAGTACCACCCCAACTGCTGTACCTACGACTCCCGCACCGATAATTCCGATCTTCTTGCTCAATGGAAATCCCCCTTTTGGGCAGGACTAGGTCCTGTTTTGGTCCGTCTTGGTCCAATATGGATCCAAGCGTAAATTCACATTAAGTATCGGCGGGAATCAAATCCTCTCGATTCCTCGGTTTCCTTCTCGGACTAAAACGCTACTCAACACCTCCTCAACTGTTGCACCGTCTTCAGGAAACTGTAAATCCGCTCCAATTTCCGCCAACGGTACAAGGACGAACAACCTTTGCCGCAGGTGGGGATGAGGGATCGTCAAATGCGGATCATCCATGACCTCATTCCCATAAAGTAAAATGTCCAGATCTATTATCCGTGGGCCCCATTTTTCTTTACGCTGGCGGCCCATTTTGATTTCAATATTTTGCAATTCCCGCAGTAGCTCGGCGGGCTGTAAACTGGTTTCAACGGCTATAACCTGATTCAGGAAATTATCCTGATCGGTTTTTCCCCAAGGTTCTGTCTCATATAGAGAAGAACTTTTAATAATTTTAACTCCAGGTAAGGCAGCAATCAATTGAATTGCCCGGGCTATATTATCGCGTTTACGGCCCAGGTTCGAACCCAGAGCAATATAAGCTGTTTTGTCCATAAAAGGGTTCCCCTCTAAATTAGCATATACCCTTTACCTGGGCAAGAAATTTATTGCCGAAAACGGTGGATTTCTACCGCGAAATACCTAAAATTTCCCTCTACCGGTGCCTGGGGTTTGTAAACCGTTATTTTCACTTCCTGAACTGGGAACTTTTTTAATAGTTCTTGGGCTAACCGTTCGGCCAGAGCTTCGATAAGCTGGTAATGCTCCTCTTCCACAATTTTCTGCACCGTGTGAAAAACTTCAGCATAGCTTATAGTCAGGCTCAGGTCATCCCTCTGCCCGGCAGCCGATAAGTCCAAGTAGAGTTCAAAATCCACTTCAAAAGGCTGAGGTTTGATTTTTTCTTCTTCTAAAACTCCGTGACATCCGAAAAAGCGCAGACCGCGCCCTATGATTTTATCCATTTTCCATCCTTATGGCATCGGCCATCCGTACGGCGCGAACGGTAGCTAAAACATCGTGAACTCTCACCATATCTGCTCCGTTTAAGGCTCCGGCCACAGCCACCGCCAAACTGCCTTCCAAACGTTGCTCTACTTCTAGGCCTAAAGTCGCACCGATAAACCTCTTGCGCGAAGCCGCCAGCAGCACCGGTAAGCCTAGGCTGCGAAATTCCTTTAAGTGTTTGACAATATAGCGGTTTTCAGCGGGGTTTTTGCCAAACCCCAGTCCAGGGTCAATCATTATACTCTGGCGCGGCAGGCCTGCCTCCACAGCTTGTTCAACTGATTGGCTCAGTTCATCTATAATGTCGCTGACCAGGTCTTCATAAGGTTGTCCATGATTCATCTGCAACCGGTTATGCATAAGAATTACCCCGGCTTGAAATTCTACCAGAACCGGCAGCAGTTCATCATCCATCTGCAGCCGGCCGATGTCATTGATAAGATGGGCTCCCGCCTGGATGGTCTCCCGGGCTACCCGAGCTCGAAAGGTATCTACTGATATCAAGACTCCTCGTCTAGCCAAACCTTCCACCACCGGCACTACTCGCTGTAGCTCTTCTTCTTCCGAGGCAATTTCCGCCTGGGGCCGGGATGAGGCACCGCCTACATCAATGATGTCAGCCCCCTCTTCCACCATTTCCAGGCCGCGTTCCACGGCTCGCTGGGTATCGAAATAGCGTCCCCCGTCGGAAAAAGAATCCGGGGTAACGTTTAAGATGCCCATAACCAGGGTGCGTTCCCCTAAAGGCAAAATTTTACCATGAGCCATTAGCAACTGACTGCTGGCAATATTGTCGCTACCTAATATAGTTTCCAAATCAGCGGCAATTTTTTTTAGGCCAAAGGGCTGCCGCTTAATTTTTTTTATAAACCGGCCATAATGCTTTAGGGTGCCCATAAGCAGAACGTCGGTATTCCCCTGCCCCAATATGGTCTGCCGGTTAACAGCTGCATCCCCTCCGGCGGCTAACATTTCCTGTTTCATTATGTTGGCGGCGGGGGCCTTGATATTCTTTAGCAGTACACAACGAAACAGGGCCTTGGGAATCAAATAAAGATGAGCTCCCTTATCAGTGCCCAATTTCTCCAAACAGAGCTTTACTTCTTCTTTATTTTGCAAAACAACTATGTGGTGTCCGGGCATAGTTTTTTTTGGCTCCTTTTTAGATTCAGTCAGTAGGTTCACCACGCGCACCTGTTCCGTCGTCACGATATAGTTAACGGCTTGATGTGCGACTCAGGGGGTACCGGGCTAAACAAAACATCCTGTTTTGTAGCCCTCTCGGGA